>Ga0299912_10002032_pt1 | contig 16520 bp, 11 predicted proteins | sample RVTome_2_FD_207667 | JGI IMG/M metagenome (GOLD analysis project Ga0299912, IMG submission 207667) | Soil microbial communities from uranium-contaminated site in the Upper Colorado River Basin, Wyoming, United States - RVT95D214 (version 2) ... | reverse complement strand
GCCCTTTCCCAGGAGCCATAATCGGGATTCGGCAGCAGGATCCATTTTTCGCCCCAATAAGCTGAATATTTTTGAGCCAGGGAATTGCGCCGCGAGGAGCTTTCTTTTGCGCCCGATACAAAATCGCCCAGGTCGTCTCCCACTAAGAAAAGAATCCGATGGGTTTGGGCGACATGTCTTCTTCTCGTTGATTTATCCGATCCCCACGCCGGTTGCTCATTCAGGCAAAGGATTGTATCGATGGTGGAATTCGCGCTGATCGGGAAGCCCAGTTTTTCCAGGTTTTCGCGGGTTTCCGGCTCGAGGGAGCGGTCTCTATTAGTGACGTAGAATACGGTCACGCCTTCGGATGCGGCCAATTTCAGGAAATCCAACGCCCCCGGAACGGGCGTCGCGCTTTTGCGGGCGACCCATTCTTTCCATAAGTGCTCGCTGAAGGATCTTCTCTCCTTGATGAGTTGGGCGTAGCACTTCGAGTTGTCCAAAACCGTTTCATCAACGTCGACGATGATGGCCGTGGGCTTATTCTTCTTTTCGGCCGTCTGTTCCAGCGCGGCCGTCCAGTCCTCGGCGTTCAAGGCTTCGTCAAGGCGATTCGCCGCCAAAGAATAGGCCAGCTGACATAATTGCTGATACTCGGCCGAGGTTTGCATCCATAAAATGCCGTTGAGGGACTCATGGCTATCCCGGATAAAACGATATGGAGAGCGCGAGCCGTTCGATGAGATGTCGGTCGTGAAAAGAAAAAGCAGGATAAAGCTCAGAATGAAGGTTATGGCTGTTTGGATTAGAGGCGAAACGTATCTTCGTGGACTGTCGATCGAGTCCATCTCGGGTCCTTTGCCCAATTCTTTCTTTATGAGATTACGCCAAAAGATTTCTTCGTAACTAAAGTATTTCAAGCTTCTTTGAATCCAAAACAGCCAGGAAATATGAATGATGAGAATGACGACAAGAATGAGTATCTTGATCCCGAGATTGAGCGAGACGAGCTTGAAACCCGTTTTTCCGGCGATGCCGATTAAGGCCGCCAGGCCCGCCCATAACCCGAAGCTGAACTTCCATTCGAAATCGCATTTGCGGTTAAACCTTGAACGAGCGGCGTCGGCCATTTCCTTGTAGGCGTTGAACCTCTCGATATTCATCTCTCCCTCCTGATCCACAGCATGATCCGAAAGAGATCACTTATAGCGGATCGGCACGGGCGTTGTCAACGATAAACCGGGATTCCGTCCGGGAAGTCGATTTCGTCGCTTCGTCTTCAGCCAGAATCCGGAGAGAATACCGGCCGGGCTTAAGGTTGGGGATTTCGAATTCCAGGAAGAAGATATCGACATCGTCCCCTCTGACTCGGTCGATAATATGGAACGGCATGGATATCTTAAGACCGCTTTCCTCGGCCGCCAGCCAGGCTGATAATTGAATCTCCGCATCCGGGCTGCCCTCCCCGGCGCATCTCAGCTCGGCATAGAGCGTGGATGTCCCGGATTCCAATACGCCCACCAGGGGAACGTATTGCTTGGCGGGATAGGGGTAGATCCGGGACAGCGAAACGCTTTTTGAGGCCGGGTCTTTCCCTTGGCGAGCAATGTGGAGATATTGAGATCCCGGTCCCGTGACAAGGAGCAGGGGAGGGTAGAGCTTCAGGCCGGCGGCTGCTTTCTCCGGAAATGCGACCGAGCAGGCCCCGACTGCGGCCCTTCCGTTAACCATGTTTCTGATTATGACCCTGCAATCATACCGACCCGGCGCGAGAGCGAGGGTCGAATAGTGACGGATTGTCTCCTGTCCGATCGCCCTCCAATCGATCTCGGTCTTTCGGCTGTCGACAATCGTCCTGGAGGGATCAAAGACGAGGATGATGAATTCGGCATTATCTCCGACGAATTCACGGATTCCCTGTACGGGAATCTCTGAGATCAGCACGGTGTTGGATTCTCGGCTGTCGGAAAAGGGGAGCGCTATCAAGGGGAAATTCAGGTGCTGTTCGAAATAGGCTTTCTCCCCCAGGGCGAGATCCAGGAGGTGAAGGTGTTTTTCGATCGGAGAAAGCTGGTTGAAGGGAAGGAGGTTGAAATAACCCCTTTGGGCGTAGACCCTGTACCCCGGTCTTTTGACATCGACCCGGATATCGTGGAACTTGCCGTCCCAGTTGGAGGCTATCGAGTAACCCAAGACGTAATAATTGCTCGTGGCGCTCTGGATGTCCTCGGCGATCTTGGAGTCATGGTTGATGTCGTGGAAATACTTGCCTCCCGTCAATTTGGACAGCTGCTCCAAAGTGCCGTCGCCGAGGACCTTGGCTCTCTGTTCCACGGAGCCGGCGGTTGTGTTGACGGAAAAGACCGGGCTGTTGGCCGATGCCAACGCCTTGCCCATCGCCTGGAAAGCCTTGCTTTCTATTTCCCGTGGCTTGCTTAGGACGCGGCCGCCGAATCCCCTTGAAAACAGGACGATGTTTTTCTGGCCGGGGATGTGACGAAGGGCTTTGGACAGCTCATTGAGGCATGAAGCGAGAGAGCGTTCCCCGGGCGGACGGCCCTGGCTCGCACTGCTCGATATTGTTATTGTTTGCTTAGACGATCCGTCCGCCGTCACTATGGCCTGCAGGCCGGGATCGCCCTTCGGAGCGGACGCAGGTCCCAGAGTTTCCGGTCCTAAGATGCTGTGCCCCAGGTCGGCCCAAGGATCCCAACCCTTACGATCGACCGGGATATCCAGGACTTTCTTGATCGCCGTCCGGATTTTCTGATGGTCCGAGGTCAAGTACTCGTAGAGGACCAGCCCCCGCATTCTTGAGAATGAAAAGAGGGCGATTTCGTCGCCCGGCTGAACTTGGGTATCCAGGAATTGAAAGACGGCCTTTTTCGATTTTCCGATCCCTTCGAAGTCATTGCTCTCGTAGTCGAGGATGAAGAGAAACTTCCGGTTCATGAGGGATGCCACATCCCTGGCCGGGGGAAGCTTTGCGTCCTTGAGCTTCAGTTCAGAAACGGATAGGAAGTGCTTCTCGAAATCCGTGATGATCTGAGGCTTGTCGTTGTCGTAGAGCCTGAAATCGGACTTCTCCAAATCGCGTACCGGCTCCCCCTTGGGGTCAGCGACATAGACTTGGATGAGTTTGAGCGTCACGGTCACTTCATGTTGGAGGGATTCTTGGGCCGCCTGAGTCTTGGACTGAGCGGGAAGCGCCGTCGGGTCGGGGAGGCCGGGCGGCAGGGGGGACAAGCCTATCAAGAAAAGGAGAAAAATTATCCTTTTTTGGAAAACGCTGAAATAGACGGGCATCGTGACACCTCCCTCTGACCCGATCCTGCCGCTATCAAGAGTAAGACAAGACGCGAAAAGAAGTCAAATCGGGTTGACTCGAGTCGATTCTGACAGTAGAATAGGTAACCGGATTGGTTCCCTATGGCCATGAAAATGCCCGCGAAGATACGCTACGGCATCCGCATCCTGGTCGAGATCGGATGCCGCCCGGAGGGCGCCCTGCCGCTGGCTGAAGTCGAGAAGAAGCAGCTGATCTCGGCAAAGTTCGCCAAGCAGCTCCTCCAACCCCTGATGCGGGCCAAGCTCGTCGGCAGCACGCGGGGCCTCAAGGGAGGCTACCGGCTTTTAAAGGCCCCTGATAGAATCCGGCTCATCGACATCGTCAATGCCCTGTCCGAAAAAGACGACCGGATCGCGCCCTGCCTGGTCCGCAAGGGGATCTGCCGCCGCGACAAAAACTGCGGGGCCAAGCTCAAATGGATGGAACTTCAGAAGATGGTCGATGCCTTCCTGGCCAAGACGACCCTCCGGGACATGATCGACGCCGAAAACCAAATCCTTGGCTCGAGAAAAATATACTAGTGAATGGCTCTGATTCTATCGCTGCCAATAAATAAAACTCCGGTTGTTAGGTTTCCTTTGACCTGAATTGTATGAAATCCTGGAGATAGGCGACTTATAAGCTCTTCTCTACGGACCTTGACCATGAGATCCTGAATTCCATCTTGGTCGAAATCTCCCACCTCTGTCGGTTTTGATTTTGCTTCAATGGGATCACCCAGCTTAATGCCATCGATTTCTGTTATGGCTACCGTGGAAACGATTATGTCTTGCACTTCATGATCTAAAGGTAGTTCTATATAGATAGTCACATATTGACCAGAGCTCTTTAGATTTATTGTTTGCGGATGAATAGTAATCTGGGCTTCAATTTCCGCAGGTTGTATTGTGAAAAAGCCGTTAGAGCTATCTTCGATCGGATCTCGGGAGATCTTGATCTGATAATCATTTCCCGGAGGCAAACTGGCCGGAATATTCCATAAATAAGTTTCCGAGGAGGCCGAAACTGAACCGATTTGATTAATCAAAACGCCCCCTTTATATAATTCAATGATCAATGGAGAGGATAGACTTGATTGCAGCCAGGTAACGTTATGATTTGTTCCCGCTTTCCATAATTCTCCCCCATTGGGCTTAACGAGATGGAGAAACGGAAAAGAGATTTTTGCTGCAAAGGCGTCTTCATCGCCGCCGTTAAACGTAAGATCTGGCCCTGTTACTAAAGGAAATGTGGATGGGCTTGATAGAGTTTCTCCCGCGACATAGGCATTCCCTCTGGAGTCTACGGAAATGTCGGCTCCATGATCAATTCTATCGCCACCTATATATCCACAGTATAATATCTCAGTCCCATTGGAATTGATTTTTAATACATAACCATCACTGCTCCCGTTATAGGTGAGATCCGGACCTGATCGGACGGGGAATGATAATTCCGATGATTGGGTTATACCTGTTACATAAGCTTCTTCATTAGAATCTACAGCCAATGAAACTCCCCAATCGTCCGCGCTGCCGCCAATATACCCGCAGTAGAGCAATCCTGTCCCTTGATTGTTGATTTTAGCAATAAAACCTTCCCATACGCCTCCGTTATAGGTCAGATCCGGACCTGTAATAACTGGGAAAGTGTCTTCTCTAGATTTAGTCTGTCCAGTTACGTAGCCATTGCCGTGGCCATCTACAGCAATATCACTGACTGTGTCTTCATAAGCACCGCCAATATATCCACAGTAAACAAACGATGTCCCAAAAGGATTGATTTTCGCCACAAATCCGTCGTGAGCATAATCTCCCAGACCGCCATTGTAAGTTAAGTCCGGTCCCACTAGAACGGGGAAAGAGCTTTCATAAGATTGAGTACTGCCGCCGATGTATGTACTTCCTTCACTATCTAGAGCTATATCGATTCCCGTATCTTCTTCCGCTCCTCCAATGTAGCCACAATAGTCGAGATGCGAACCGTCTGAATCGATTTTCGCTACAAAGCCGTCTCTAGAGCCTCCATAAAGAAGATCGGGCCCAACGCTTACGGGAAAGGTTATTTGTGAAGATATCGTCCAACCCGTAATATATGCATTCCCGCTATTATCAACAGCAATCCCATGCGCTCTATCTTCATTAGCACCTCCGATATAGCCGCAATAATCAAGCCCATTTCCCCATTTGTTTATCTTTGCTACGAAAGCATCGGTTTCTCCATTATAAGTGAGATCAGGGCCGCCGACTACGGGGAAAGAAGTCTCGTCTGATGTGGTAAATCCCGCAATATAGGCATTTCCTTGAAGATCGACTCCAATACTGAATCCCTCTTCATTTCCGGCGCCGCTAATGTATCCACAATAAATTAAATCTGTCCCGGAAGCGTCGATTTTTGCTATAAATGCGTCATAATCGCCGCCTCCATAACTGAGGTCGGGGCCGATTTCAACCGGAAATGAAGATTCATTTGACTTTGTCATCCCAGTCACATAACAGTTACCTTCATTGTCCACGGCTGTTCCGCGAATCCATTCCGAACCTGCGCCTCCCAGATAGCCGCAATAAACAAGAATGGCTGGATCGATATACAATATTGTTTCAAAATCATATGCCCCGACGGAAATACCATAACAATTTTCGTTGCCGTTGGAATCATCAATCTTACAGAAGTTTGCGGTTATGTTCTTTCTATAACCCTGTTTATCCAGTTGATAGGCAAAAGGCTTTTTATCTATGAAGCTTGTTTGATGTGCATATATGACTAGATCGCCATTTTTATTGATGCTTGTTTTATCCGCGCCGGTTATCGCAACCTGAATATCCTCCACGCGAGCTCCGGGTTCGACGATCCATTCATATTTGAATTGATTGACATCACCTGTGCAAACCAAGTCGATTCTCTTCCATAAATTAGAATAAATGATTTTCTTGTAGCTTGGGATATTCGTTTTCCAATGATCCTGACCGCCTCTAAAATAGGAAACAATCGTTCTAGATTTATCCTCTCCACGGGGATAGATGTCTTTGCCGGCGTTCATGAAAAGAAATTGAATATCGCTACTTGTATGGCGTCCTCTCTCTTGGGACACCGAAATTGTTATCCCTTTCAAGCCAAGACGTATAGTTTTGTCTGAGCCTGCGGCAACGAATCTTGCGTCGGGGTGAAATTGGCCCGCATTTTCCGTGAAGACAAGCGGATGTTTTTCCTGGAGATGGCCAATCGAGGCGCGGCGTTCATTCTGAAGTGTATAGCGAGCACTTCTCAAGTTTGTCGGGGTGCTTTGATTAAAAGAGGGGTTGTCTTTAGATGGAATATAAGTTAGAGAAGTTAAGAGAATCGCAAGAACTCCCACGATGGACATTGTTTTAATCATTACGAAATCTCCTTTTCTTTAAAGAATGTCTCAGTGTTCCTATTTATGTCCATGGTCAAACAGCAAATACCATGCCAATAAATTATTATGTCATACATGGAAATTGTCTGAGATAACGATAGAAAAGAGAATGTTGAATAGTCTCAATAATAAGATAGTTGTAAGATAAAAAGTATCGATATTAAGACTTCGAAATATTCAGAGCACGAATTTTTTTAAATAGCGTCGCACGCGATACCCTGAGTTCTCGTATCGTCTTCGCGTAATTCCAATTGTTTGCGATGAGACATGAAATGATTCTATCCCTTTCGGCCCTAATTTTTGTATCTGAAAGGGATTCTTGTTTTTCAATACGGTCGGGTTCATTCAGCGAGTTGTCCAAAAGACCTAGAATGATGTCTTCTCCGGAAATAGGATTGGAATCAGATAAGACGACGAGTTTTTCCATGAGGTTTCTTAACTCACGAATATTACCCGGCCATTGATAAGAAACTAGTGGATCAATCGCGGATGAATGCAGTTTTAGAAGCGGCCGCTTGCTTTCTGCGCAGAATATCGATAGAAAATGTTCAGCCAAAAGAGAAATATCTTCTTTTCGCTCTATCAACGGAGGGACTTGGATTGTAATAACACTAAGACGAAAGTAGAGGTCTTCTCGGAATCTCTTTTCCCTGACTTCTTTCCGAAGATCTCGATTTGATGCTGCGATAATACGAACATCGATATAAATGGGTTCATTTCCGCCGACACGCTGAATCTCGGAATCTTCTATGGCTCGCAAGACTCGGGCTTGGATTTTGGGACTCATATCCCCGATTTCATCAAGGAAAAGAGTTCCTCCAGCCGCCTGCTCAAACTTCCCGATGAATCTCTGATGAGCTCCGGTAAATGAGCCTTTCTCGTGGCCGAATAACTCCGATTCGATTAACTCATCGGGGATGGCCGCGCAGTTGACGACAACAAAGGGGCGGCCGGCTCTCTGGCTTTTAAAATGAATATTTCTAGCCACGAGTTCTTTCCCCGTTCCGCTCTCCCCCGATATCAACACCCTGGTGCCCGACGGGGCCACCTTATTGATCTTGGCGTGAAGATCAGAGATAACGGAAGACTTGCCTACCATGCGATATCGTTCACTTGCGTTCTGAATGAGATGTGCCCTGTCGACCTTAAGGCTTTTGTTTTTTAGGGCGTTTTCGATTGCCATAATTATCTTTTCAGACTGAACGGGTTTTTCGATAAAATCAACGGCTCCTTGCTTAATGGCTGCGACCGCTTTAGGGATTGTCCCATGTCCAGATAGTATAATTACGGGCAGCCCCGGGTATCGCTGAAGAATCTCTTTAAGGATTTCCTCGCCATCCTTGGAGGGCATGACTAAATCCAGGATGACAGCTTCTACGGTATTTTTTTCTATGAGCGGAAGAACTTGATTCCCATCCATTGATGTAATAATCGAATATCCCGATTGTTCGAGAATGAAAGATAAAGAAGCTAAAATCCTTTCTTCATCGTCGGCAATGAGGATTTTCTTTCTATCAGCCTTCATCCAGCCTTCTCCAATCGGTCTTTCCAAGGAAGAAATACGGCAAATATCGTGCCAATCCCTTTCTTGCTCTGGACCTCAATTTTGCCTCCGTGGGCTTCAATGATTTTCTTTGCGATTGTCAATCCGATGCCGGTTCCTTGAGGTTTGGTAGTGAAAAAAGGTTTGAAAACGTCTTTCAGAGCATTCTCAGGAATTCCTACGCCGTTATCCATGACCTCGATATCAATCCCTTTGAAAGTCCGCAGAACAGGGGAATGACGGGTTAGAGACGATACGATAACCTTGCCATTCTGGGAAATCGCTTCGACCGCATTCTGGATCAGATTGGACAAGGCGGTTTCTATCTGGACAGGGTCGATATTGAATCGGATGGCTTCAGGATCCAGATTGAGCTCAAAATGGACTCGACCCTTAAACAAATCGGCATATTTCTTGACGACTTTATTGATTAATTCGTGAATATCGACTTTCTTTCGATTCTGGAATTTGAAAGAAATGAAATTCATTATAAATTGGAGTTGGGAATTAAGCTTATCAACATCCCGGATAATCGAAGAAGGTATGGATTGTGCTTGTGCTGGTAACTTTTGAGTTCGCTCATTCCTAAACAACATATCAAGCTTCTCTGCTTCAAGCTGGATGGCGAAGAGAGGCGATTTCATTCGATGGACGATCTCTTGCGTATCTTCGAGCCAATCGATTCTATATTTATTGGCTATTGGGTTTCGCCAATGATTGAGATTGCCATATAAAAACAATGAGTCTAAGCCCAAAAGAATTAAAAGTAGAAAAATAAAACGAGTCTCCGTCAATAGAGATAAGAAAGGCCGTAATGAGAAAGCGGGTTTTCTCAAGAGATACATTTGGTCAGCGTTCACTATCGCCGCCATATCCGCCCCGTCTTGAATCGGACGGACTTGAAAAACGAGATTATCGTTCTTACTTCTTTGAACTTGGAGAGAGAACGCGTTTTCAAGATTATCATTCAATACCAACAACTTATCCCCACCTGATTGGATTAGGATATATTCGCGGTTTAAATTAGAACCAAGAGGTTGAATTCCGCATACACGGACGCCGGGTGAAAAGCGTGCTCGTTTGAGAATTCTCAGGTCGCGATCAAATAGAGTTATCCTTCCTGCGTCATCGCCAACGACAATAACTTGAACTCCATTCAGAGATCTTACATAGACATTTGAAAACGTAGCTTCTTCATCTGTGATGGCTTTGATGTCTTCGCCTGAAAGGGAATCGATAATGCGAATTTCTCCAGGTTCAGGATCGAAATCTCGATGGCAAGACTTGGCAATGACAATAGAGGGACGGCGGGTATCATCAAAATTAGCGAGAGCTAAGAACAGTTTGGTGTAATAGCCGCCAAGCTCTCTCTCTTTCCATCGCTTGTTACCATTATGGTCAAGGACAATAAGATAGCTGTGGGCGTCGTCGATTCCGTCGATATTGGCACGGCTGTTGCTTCCCCATCCGCTGATAATGACACTTTTAGTTCCATCCCTATCGAGATCTGCGATATAGAATGCTAGAGTCAGACATCCGTACCGAAACTGCCACAAGACGCGGCCATCCTTGATGCTGAAAACAAGAATACCCCGCGGTGAGTTTTGGTAATAAGCTTCAAATGCCGCGACCATTTCAAGGGTGCCATCATTGTCGAGATCGTCAAAAAGAATGTGGGGAAGGTCAAGGGGCTTTGGTAATTCCAGCTGTGAGATAGGGAAATGAATGCGGTGTTTCAAAAATCGTGGCGGATTATATAGAGATAATATGATTTCGTTTGATGTGGTCTTGATGGTAGGGAATTCATTTTGGCCGTCTTGATCGATGTCCTGCGGCGGAAGGGCTGATTCTCCTGAGGGGATAAGATTCTCGTCGATATAGCTATAATTCATATCGCCGCGTGGAGTAAAGGGAGAAAACATTAAGTATTTTTGTGTATTTGGATACGGTTGACCCGGGAAGAGAGCCAGGATTTCCTCTCTATAGTCTTTGTTGAAATCATAAATATAGAAATCGGGACTTCTTTCCTTAAGGTTTTCTATCTGGAATAAAACTCGCGAATTTATTATGGATTTACCACTTTTGTACAAAAGAAAAAATAGCATTAAATTTAAAATAATTAAAAGACACCAAAAAACTATCAACCGAGAATTCTTGTACATAATAAGTCCCCCCCTGGGGCTGATATATAATAGCATATGCGGCATGCAGGATAAAAGCGGGCGGGAAACCCAGGGGGATTTATGGAAGTACGATAATCCATTGGGCTGGAAGCCTAAAGAACATCGAGTAAAAATGGCTTATCTGAGAGGAGCAATAAATTTGTAACCGAATGGAAACGGGAATTGGCTGGGTATCTATCCGCGGGCGCGGACGAGGTCCGCGACGTTCAAACCCTTGGCCGCGAAATAGTCCTCGACGAGCCGCTTCCCGGTCGTTCCGAGCTTGGGCTCGATGCCGCGGACCGTCATCTCCGGAGTCAACTCTTCCTTGACGTTGAACAGGTTCCGCTTCCAATGGATGAGGTAGCCGGACAGGCACATCGGCTGGGACCGCTTGAAGAAGGCCTTGCGGAAGACGTCGAAAACGCTTTTTTTGGGGCGGTCGAGGCTGTTGAAGTCGATCTTGGCGCCCAGGGCCAGAAGCTCGTCTCGGCGCTCTTTCCGGGTGTTGAGCTCGTAAATCAAGGGGAGGTAACTGACCTTGTAGGCCGCGGCGAAGGCCTTGATGACTTCCAGGAACTCGGGGTAGTTGTCGGCCGTGACCAGGACCTTCTCCCCGTCGGGCGCCTGTTCCCAGTTGGCCCCATCTGTGAAGGCGGGGATATCGTGATCGAGCGCATAGAGGATGCTTCCCAGGGCCATCGTCGCCCGGCAGGGGACGCACCAGGCGATCTCGTTCCCGAAAGCGTCCCGCGTTTCGCCGTAACTCTTGACGGCCAGCTCCTTGAAGAGGGGCTTGATGTCGAGGAGGGTGTGGACGATCTTGTCCTCGCCGTGGAGCTTTTTAAGAAGCTCGACACTGGACCGGTTGGCCTTGAGGAAAAGATGGAGATAGCCCTTGTCGAAGGTCAGGAGGTGGACGCGGTCGTAACGGGGGGCCAGATAATGGGCGGCGTAGAGAGAATCGATTCCGCCCGAGAACTGGATGATGATTTCGTTCTTCACGACGCGCCGCCTCAGCTCACGACCAAGACCAGGCTGCCGACGAAGAGCGCCGCCGACCCGACAACCGCGCAGAAGACGATGATGTTGAAGTACTTGAAGACGAGGCCGGCCAGGGGCGTCGAGTAGCCCATCAGCCGGCCGCTGACTTTGCAGCGGACCGTCGAGTCGAACAGGAAGGGTTCGTTGAGAATCCTGTCTTTCAGGCCGTCCGTGAGCTGCTTCATGGTTTTTCGAGCCCTGTCCCGCCTCCGGGCGAAGCCCCTGGAGACAAGCCCGCCCAGCGCGAAGAGTCCGACCGCGATCCCCCCGAACAGGCTCACGATGAGGAGCAGGCTGACCGGCACGATCATAAGCTGTTTCTTCTTCTTTCTCAGAGCGCAGCAGGCCATGGTTTCTCCCTCATCGCCCGTCCGGGTCAGGACGCCTTCTGCCGGAAAAACTTGAGGACGCTCCGCAGCCCCGCGGCCAGGGTCTCGACCTCGGCCGTCGTGTTGTAGGCGCCGAAAGAGACGCGGAGCGAATCGGGGATCCGGCGGTTCGCATACCAGGGATGGACGCAATGTTTGCCGAAGCGGACCATGATGTTCTCCGACTGGTGGAGGACCCGGGCGGCGTCGGCGGCGTCCAGGCCGTCGATGACGATATTCAGGATGCCCGACCGCAAAGCGGGCTCGCGGGGGCCGAGGATGGTGATCCCTTTCATTTCAGCCAACAACTCCGTGGCATGAGCATTGAGGTTCCCGACTTGGCCGGCGATCGCGTCCTGGCCGACCTCGCGGATGAAGTCGACGGCCGCTCCGGAACCCGCCGCGCCCGCGTAGTTCTGGAGCCCGGCCTCGAACTTGTCGGGAAGCCCGTGGACGGTGACCGAGTTGTACCCGGCGTCCTCGATGGTTCCTCCTCCGGTCAAGAACTGGGGCAGGGCCTCGAGGAGCGCCCGTTTCCCGTAGAGAATTCCCATTCCGGTCGGCCCCCACATTTTGTGGATCGAGGCGACCAAAAAATCGACGTCGAGGGCGCGGACGTCGATGGCCTTGCTGAGGGCGGCCTGGGCGGCGTCGACGCAGACGAGGGCGCCGTTGCCGTGGGCGATCCGGACGATGTCCGCGATCGGGAAGCCGACGCCGGTCAGGTTCGAGGTGTGGAGGACCGTCACCAGGCGGACGGCCGGCGTCATCTGTTCCCGGAACCGGGCCAGGTCGAAGGTCGTGTCGGGCCGGGTGGAGACGACGAGGCGCCGGACGCCCTTCCTTTTCTCCAGGGCCTGCCAGGGGAGAAGGTTCGAATTATGCTCGATGTCGGAGGAGACGACGATGTCGCCGGCCTTGAGGTCCAGGCAGTGGGCCAGCAGATTCAGGCCCTCACTCGCGTTCCGGGTGAAGACGATCTCGCGGGAATCGGCGGCGTTGAAGAACGCGGCGACCTTGCGGCGGGCCTCCTCGTAGCGGCGGGACGTCTCGGTCCCGAAGTAGTGGTCGGCCCGGGCATGGCAGCCGGGGTAGTTCCGGTAGTAGTCGTCCATGGCCTGGAGGACCGGCTCGGGCTTGAGGGTCATGCAGGCGTTGTCGAAGTAGATGACGGGCTTTTTGCGCAGGGACGTCCGCAGAGCCGGGAAGGCCGCTCGGAGGCGGACGACATCGAAACTCATGTGCTAAATAGTAACTAAATCAGTTACCATTGTCAAGAAGAAAGAGGGGGCGTTCTTATCATCGCCAAGCGGCCGGCGATAGTATACCATCATGATCAGGAGGGGAGATTCATCGCACGGATAGGTGATTCATTGCTCTGCAAAGACAGACCCAAAGTAATAATACTGGTGATTTTATTCATCATGAATGAGATGAAGGAGGTGCGCTGGTAAGTTTATTAATAATCGTTTCGTAATATTCGTATTCTTTTAAAAAAGCCCTAGAAGAGCACTTCATCCGGAAGATTGCATCTTCGTATTCTTTCCAACGCAGGCGGATTAGAGATTTCCAATTATAATCATCTTCGAGTTCAATCCCCTCCGCGGGATTCCACGGACGTTAGTCCGTGGAGGGATAGCAAATCCCCGCTTCGGGGACAGGCGCTCCAACGCCTGCAATGGGCAGATCCCATGGACGTAAGTCCGTGGAGCTTCAGGAGTATTTATATGTTGCCAGTAAGCGCTATCGTCCGGATCAGACGATTCGCTTATCCTTCTATCAATAAAAGCTTGCGTTTTATCTTCACTGTGTAAAATAAAATTGATTTGCTTGGCGGTTCTAAACGCGTCCATTTCAGGCGGAAAATCTTGATATGTACTGTTGTTCCATTGGTTTGATAGACTGAGATAGGATATTATTAATCCTGCCTGAAGGGAGAGAACACGTTCTTCTGAGTATTGAACGACATGCTCCAATTCGTGAGCCAGAGAAAAAGTCAAAAAAATCGAATCATCTGATATCCCAAGGTCCTCGGAAATCACAATGAAAAAAGAATAATCAGTGAGATCGGCATTTATCAATTCATCTTCATTGAACCAGTGATGGTAACATCCTTTTATTTCGTTAATATCTTGATTAGGGAGGAGTTTAGCCCAAGCCCTTAGCGTATCGCTGTTCGGCCATCCGAATACAAGCATCATTTTGACGGATCGGAGAGAACCAGGCAAAAGTCCGACAATTGACGCTATTAGATTAATATGATGAGACTCTCTTTCGGTATTTTTTGGCAGAGCCGCGTTGTTAGAATAGTAGACATCAATGGAGGTTCCGGGGATTCTTTTCAGTATGATCGTCCTCTTGATATCCAGGTTTCAGCGTAAATCTTCATCCCTGAGGCCGGCGACCCTCATGAGATGCATCATCAATCCCTTTTTCAGCATCCGGTTCCCATGGACCGGAACAGAGATGCGGGCTTTGTGCCCTTCTTTCGTATATATGAAATGACTTCCTTGAATCCTTGCCAATGTCCAACCGCTCTTTTCGAGTATCTTAGTAAAAGCATTCCCCGTCAGAGGCTTCATACGGCGATTTCCATTATCTTGTCATTTTTCTTTAAGCGGATTGACTTGAGGTCAACCGATAGACATCCCTCCGCGGCCTCTTGGATATTCTTTTTCAATTCTTCGAGCGTTTCCCCCTGGCTGACGCAGCCCGGAATGGCGGGAACTTCCGCCCAAAAGCCCCCCTCCTCGGCTTGATGGACAATGACCTTCAATTTCATTGGCTCTCCTTAATAAATGACGCTTATTTCGAAATTATTATATCACTTCAGCCACATATGATCGAAGAAGAAGAGGATTATGTTATCGCCGGGGCCGGGACGAGGCAGAACGGATGACGACGTCTGCGGACGGGCCGGGGCTGGTTATTTTTCGAGGAGGATCAGGTTGTTCTTGACCCCGCCGAAGGCGTCCACAATCCTCTTGAACTCGGGATAGGCATCGACCGGGATCTCCTTCTTGGCGAAGCGCATGACCCGTTCGATCCGGACCGTCCGGCTCGCGGGGTCGAAGGCCGCCTTGAAAACGAACTCGCCGAAGTCCGTTTTTTGGGAAAATCCCTCGGGAAGGTAGAGGGGCTTGTAGCCGGCCGGGATCTTGAGGTTGATGACGGTCTCGGTCTCCGCTTCGTCGCTTACCCGGAACGGATAAAGCCGCTTGGCCAGGCTCGGGTAGGAAGGAAGTTCGGCGAAGGCGTACAGGTACTGGGGGAGGTTGATGAGCATGACCGTTCCCTGAAAAACGGCGAATTCATCGCCGCGGAATTCCTGGACAAGGGAGACGGGCCGGATGAGGTCCTTGGGGTCGCTCAGGATCGTTTTGAGGCCGCGGCCCTCGCCCAGGACCTTGTTGACGGCCTCGGCGAAAAAGCGTTCCCGCTCCGGTCCCGTTTGATCCTTGAGCTCGCGGCGGGCCCGGGCATCGAACAGCCCCGAGAGCTCCAGGCGCATGCTCCCTTGGATCGAGCCGTCCTTTCCGATCTCGGCCTCGAACCGGCCTCGCGAGACGCTGTCCGTCCCGGCCCTCCCGTGAACGGTCCGGAATTCGAGGGCCCGCGGCTTGAGGACGAGGCCTTTCGCCCCGCGTCCTTCTTCAGAGTATCCGAAGAGCGAGTCGTCGGCGAAGGGGTGAAGGTAAAGATAATCATCGCCCTCGGGGACGGCGACCAGGACCCGGTCGAACTGGCGGAGGGTCGGCACATCCTCGACGAGGGGCGCGGCCTCCGAGTGAACCAGGACCGGGTAGGCTTCGATGCCGGCCGCGCCGAGCATGGCCACGAGGAGAGCGCTCTTGTCCTTGCCGTCGCCGTAGCGATTCTTGAGAACGGTCGAGGCGCCCAGGACCTTATATCCGCCCTCTCCGAGGTCGAGCCGGACGCTGCGGATCTCGCGGGTCGTGAACAAGAACAGTTTCTTGATCATCTCCTCCCGCGAAGTCTCTCCCTTGAGGATGTTCCGGGCGGCCGCCCGGACGGACTCATCGGGCTGGGCGGCCTCGGAGAAAGAAGTCCGGAAGAAAGCCGCCGCCTCGTCCCAACTCCCGTAGGTGCTGAGGACGGCCCGGGCGAAGATCTCGGTCCGGGGGGGCATGAACTCCTCGGGTTTAACCTGGGCGGAGTCGGAGACGGTGAGCGTGTAAATCCTCTCTCCCTCGGTTGTCTCCTCGTTGACCGCCGATTGAAGCCCGATCAGAGCGTAGCGGAGGCTTTTCCCGGCCGGCAGGACGACCTTGAGCCGCTTCCGGAGCAAAGGCTCATCCGTCTGGAAATAGACGATCTGGTCCAGGTCCCCGGGCCATTCGCGGCTCGTCTTCCGGTAACGGACGGCCAGGCAGACGCCCGGGTCCACGCCCGGAAACGACAAGACGCGATGGATGACGTTGGAATAGATGTCGGCGTCGGCCAGATGGGGCGGCGTCAGGTCGTTGATGGCGCCCTTTTCGACTTCGACCGACGTCAGGTCCCCCTTGAAGGTCCGGGCCGAAAGAATCTCGACCGTGTCCGTGTTCTTATCGAAGGGGACGCGGAAATCGCTGAATTTCTCCCGGCCCCGGACGTTGAAAATTTCGACGAGCCGGAAGAAATCTTCCGTCTTGGATCCGTCCCGGTTCAAGACCAGCGTTTGGACCGCGTCCAC
>Ga0299912_10002029_pt1 | contig 16521 bp, 12 predicted proteins | sample RVTome_2_FD_207667 | JGI IMG/M metagenome (GOLD analysis project Ga0299912, IMG submission 207667) | Soil microbial communities from uranium-contaminated site in the Upper Colorado River Basin, Wyoming, United States - RVT95D214 (version 2) ... | reverse complement strand
AGTCTGGCGGCGCTCAGCAAATGGATTTGGCTCCCGATTTGGATCGCCTCGGGTTTACTCCTCGGATTTATCGTTACGGCGATAAAAGGGTATTCCCAGTCCGAACAAATGTCCGCCGTCGAGCCGAAAATCGAAATGAGGCCACCCACCTCCAAGAAGCTAAAAGCTCTTCGGGAATTTTCGTTCAAGATCGGGACGTTTCAAAGCCAAATCCTGTTCGGCCTTCTCTTTCTCCTTGGGTTCGGTCTTATCGGGTTGGCGGTCAGGTTTTTTTCCGACCCCCTCCGCATCAAGCGTTCGAGCCAGGGATCCCATTGGACCCCGAAGCCGGAGGTCCCGGCCGATCTCGAGCACTTTAGGAAGCAGTTCTGATGTATATCCTGGGGATCTCCTGTTTCTACCATGACGCCGCCGCGGCCCTTCTCCGGGACGGTGAGCTCGTCGCCGCCGCCGAGGAAGAACGCTTTTCGCGGGTCAAGCACGATTTCGGATTTCCCGATCTTTCCATCCAGTTCTGCCTCGATGAGGCAGGGATCACGACCAAAGACCTGGACTATGTCGTTTTTTACGAAAAGCCTTTCCATAAATTCGAGCGGATACTCATGACCGCCTTTCAGAGCTTCCCCCGCTCATGGCGGACGTTCGGCCAGGCGATGATCAGCTGGTTGGGCGACAAGCTTTGGATGAAAAGCCTGATCAAAACCAAGCTCGGGGTCCCGGACAGCAAAATCCTGTTCGAGGACCATCATCTCTCCCATGCGGCCAGCGCTTTCTATCCCTCGCCGTTCGACGAGGCGGCCGTCCTGACTCTGGACGGAGTGGGGGAGTGGACCACGGCGACGATGGGCCGGGCCCGGGGAAACGACATCTCCCTCCTGAACGAGATCCGTTTCCCTCATTCGCTCGGCCTGCTGTACAGCGCGTTTACCGCGTTCCTTGGTTTCCAGGTCAACGAGGGCGAGTACAAGGTCATGGGCATGGCTCCCTACGGGAAGCCGAAATATATGGATAAGATCACCGACCATCTCATCCGGGTCGCGGACGACGGCTCGTTCTGGATGAATATGGATTATTTTGCTTATCACTACTCGGACGAAAAGACCTTCAACGCCAAGTTCGTCGATCTCTTCGGGAAACCGCGCGATCCCAAAATGCATTTCTTCACGTCTCAAACGAGGTTCCCGTCTTATTTCGGCGACAAGCCCCTCGATTTTGATGAGCAGTGCCGTCTCAACGAACATTATGCCGACGTCGCGGCGAGCATCCAGAAGGTTACCGAGGACATCATCCTCAAGCTGGCCTTGGACCTTCAGCGCAAGACCGGTCTCAAGAAATTGTGTATTGCCGGAGGCGTGGGGCTTAACTCGGTCGCCAACGGCCGGATTCTCCTCGAGACGCCGTTCGAGGAGCTTTTCATTCAACCGGCGGCGGGAGACAGCGGAGCCGCGTTGGGCGCCGCGCTCCATGCCCATCACGCGCTGCTCGGAAAGCCCAGGGTCCATGCTCTCGAGCACGCTTATTGGGGCAAGGCCTATACCGAGGCCGACATCCTCTCATTTCTCGACAGCCAGAATATCCGGTACGAAAAATACACGGACGACGATAAGCTTTTAAACCGGGTCGTTGCTGACTTGGTCAATGGCAAAGTCGTCGGCTGGTTCCAGGGCCGGTTCGAATGGGGCCCGCGGGCGCTCGGCAACCGCAGTATTTTGGCCGATCCGCGGAGCGAGATGATGAAGGATACGGTGAATATCAAGATCAAATTCCGCGAGCCTTTCCGGCCGTTCGCCCCGGTAATCCTTGAGTCGAAGACCGGGGATTATTTCCATGGAGAGAATATCGCCAGGCAGTATCCCGCCCGCTATATGCTCCTCGTCCTGCCGCTAAAAGAGGATAAGGCCGACCAGGTCGCCGCTGTCAACCACATGGGTACCGGCCGGCTCCAGACCATCCGCAGGGAATGGAATCCGCGCTATTATTCCATCGTCGAAAAGTTCGGGCAGGCGACCGGCGTTCCGGTGCTTTTGAACACTTCTTTCAACCTCCGCGGCGAGCCGATCGTGACGACACCGGCCAATGCCTACAATACGTTCAGTAAAAGCGGTATTGACGTTCTCGTCCTTGAAAACATCATGATTCGGAAATAGGATAGACAATAGAGGCGACAATGGGCGCGGTCAAAAATTTCTTTTCGAAGCTGGGGATCCTCGGAGAGCTCTTTCAGTTCCTCTGGCAGAATAAGCGCTGGTGGCTGATCCCGGTTCTCGTCGTCCTCGTCCTCATCGGCGTCGTCCTGATCTTTTCCCAGAGTTCGGCGATCGGCCCGTTTATTTATAGCTTGTTTTGAGCGCGGTTATTTGGGGAAGCCAGGGCCGCGGACGGCCTTTTCGACGGCGGCCGCGAGAGCGTCGGCGATGAGATTCGTCCCGGTCCGATGGGGATGGCACCCGTCCGAAGTCACATACAGCCATTGGTTTTTCGCCATGGCCTCCTCGCCATAGACCGAGCGTTCGTAGGATGCTTCTTGCGGATAAAGGGAGCCCGCTTTGATTCTCTCGACGCTGCTCAGAAAGACGTCCTTGCCGTCGACGTAGGGTAGGTTTTCGCTTTCCGCAATTTCGCGCATCGCCCGCGCATAATCATCCGGAGCGCAGAGAGAGAGGAGGACCGAGGTCGCGCCTTTTTTCTTTGCCTCGGCGATCAGAATCTCTAAGTTACGTCGATATTCGTCGAGAGGAACCGATGGAATTCGGCTCCTCCTCGGCTGGCCGACCGGCGGGACGATGTTTTTGAACGGGTCATAGACTGAAAAAATCCAGCTCCGGATCCATTGGACAGTCTTCAATTTGAGCAAAGTCCAGCGGAGAGTTCCCAAAAAGGTGTCATCTACGGCCAGCACGGCATCGGCCGGCTGGAGGACGTAGCGGCCGTCGTTCGCCCCGAAACCGAGGACGATAAGATCGGGCTCGAGTTTAAGAGCGTAATGGCGCATCACGCCCAAGCCGTGCCGGGTCGTGAATCCGGAGAGACCCAGGTTGAAAACTTCCACGGAGCCGAACTTCGATAACAACCTTTTCTCCAAAAGATATTGCCAGGTGTATTCGGGATCCACGCCCCAACCGAATGTGCTCGAATCGCCGAGGGTGACGATCCGAAACATCCCTCTTTTTTTCCGGGTGAACTCGCGCGTCCGGAATCCGGCTTTGTTCGAGGTGATGCGGAATGTGATGTTCTTCCGGACTTCGATGTCGTTAAACGGATTGATCGCCTGGACGTCGATGCGCGGTTTGAGCTTGTACTGAATGTACCGCGCCTCGACGAAATTCGCGAACCAGGCGACGTCGACGGCCTTAACTCCCTTGGGCTGGTTGAGGCGGTCGTATTCGTTCCGCACCCAGTTGGAATCGGCCAGGAGCCAGACGGGCACGGCAATGTCGAAATTTTTATTGCGGGCGAGGTTGGTGTTGATCCCGAAGAGACGAAAGACGCCCTCGGCCAGAAATAAGACAACAAGAGGAGAGCAAACGGCGAGAAGAATCTTCTGCCACCATTTGGCTTTTTTTGCGCTCTTGGATTTCATCTCAGGGCCGGTATCGTTTGGGGATTGTAATATGGGCACGAGGCCGAGTCAATCCGCGGAGCGCCTTGATCGCTTTCCTCTCAGCCTGGTTTCGGATAAAATGGCTTAGCCGCGCCCGTAGCTCAGCCGGATAGAGCGCTGGACTTCGAATCTATTCTTGGGGAAAGGGATAAGTTGTTGAAAATCGCAGTAAATTCATATATTTGCCGGAATTTATTATTTCTGACTAAATAAACTCGAGCCATTCTATTTTTTACGTATGGCCCACCATTTACGATTGGGTAAGGTGCCTTCCATGCGGTCGGACGAGACGATTTTTCCTCGGGCAACTAGGCCGCCGGGCAGGCGAATCTCGATTTCGATGCCGCTGATCGTATAGGAACCTTCGGTTCTGCCGGAAACGGTGGCTTTGAGCGCGCCGAAAGAAGGCGTTCCGACGAAGCTGACGAGCTCGGGAGCCGATGAAGAGCCGTCGGCGGATTGACTGGCCAGGACCCACTCTCCGGCGACGTTGAAAGAAGCAACCGAAACCGGTTTTTCCTCGTTCATCTTGGGCAACTCGGCTTTTCCGGCAGTCTTGAATTTGTCCGGATGATCTTTCTTGTAGGCCGCGAGGTCCTTCTTATAGATGATCGCTTCCGTGGGGCATTCGTCCATGCATTCCTCGCATTCAATGCAAATCTCCGTGTCGATGACCGCGACGCCCTTTTTCATCGTTATAGCGTCCACCGGACAGATTTTCAGACAATCTTTGCACCCCGTGCAGACGTTACCCAGGACCATGAGGCCCTTTTCTTCATTTTTCTGTTGCGACTGGAGCAGACCGCCTCCCCCCGCGGCCAGGAAGGAACAGGCGAAGGCTGCGGTCCTGAGAAAATCGCGTCTTTTGATGATGGTCATTAGCCCTCCTCTGTTCATCGCTACGCGCGTTTGGACCCTCTTATAGATTTCTGAGGTCCGGGATTCAGGACATCATAATAATTTAGAAGGCACTGTTTGGCAAGGTCTTAAGGAAACCAACCGGTTCCGAGCTTAGTCGTAAGTCGAAACGCTGAAGTTCTCGAGCAGAACCGGATTATCAGTGCCGCTCGCTAAAAAATACTATATTTCGCAATAGACGTTATTAAGAACGAGGGATGGCCGTAATCTCATCGATAATTTCTATAAAGAGGCTTGCCGACTTGATCAGGCGATAGTTTTCAAATTCATTTACCCCAGCCTTCCGTTGATATAAAATGAAGCTCTCGTGCGCCCGTAGCTCAGCCGGATAGAGCGCTGGACTTCGAATCCATAGGTCGGGGGTTCAAATCCCTCCGGGCGCGCTCTCATGAAAGATAGTAGCTCAACGCTACTCTTCAAGAATAAATGTTATCTTCATCTGAACCCGGTACTCGGTTATATTGCCTTTTTCATTGATGAGAACTTCCTGATTCTCGATCCACGCTCCTTTAACATTATTGAGAGTCTTTCGAGCTCGGGCAATTCCCTTTTTCATTGCATCATCAAAACCAATTGCAGAAGATGATTTGATTTCTGTTGTTCTTGAAATAGACATTTGAGCCTCCTTTAATATTTAAAACATAAGAATTTGGTTTTCGGCGGTGCTGGCCGCGCGCGCGTCATCGTCGCGATTTTGCCACCTTCCGATCATGAAAAATAGTAGTTCATCGCGAGAGGAGTGTCAAGGCAGGCTTGGGGCCGGGGCGATGCAGCCGGGAAGCAGATTGAAGGGGCGAAATAGGCGGAAATCCGACAGACCTCTCACTTCGGGGGAAGAGGAAATTACGAAAAATAATCGGCCGATGTCTTTGCGGCGGTCCCTGTGTTCTTAGCTTCAATCCGCAGCTGAAATTATCGTCTTTTCTTGATGGGCCGTACTGATTCTGAACTCAACCGGAGGATGAATCTTTGGCCGGGCAAAAAGAAATCCCTCTTCCCTAAACTGCAAGCGCGCTTGAGCGAAAGAGTTATCGAAACCGCTCTCAAGTGCTCATAATCTTCCGACCTGCGGGACGGTTTTTAACCTTTCCTTTTCCTCCAGGCCTTTTGGCGGCCCGCTTTTTGGCCGCAGTCATTCGACCGCCTCTGCTTTTTTTTGCCATCTACAATCACTTCCTTTCGTCGATCAGATGCTGTTTGAAAACGCGCGTCTCACTCCATCGCGGCCAGCAGGTGGTCGAGCGAGACGATGGCGAAGCTGGTGGCGTAGTCGCTCATGCCATATGGGATGACGAGTTCCCGGCCGTGCTGCAGCGCGCCGCAGGTATACACCACGTTCGGGACATAGCCTTCGCGCTCAGCTTCATTCGGGGCGAGCAGCGGTTCGCGCAGGCGGCCGAGGACGCGCGTGGGATCGGCAAGGTCCAACAGGAACGCGCCGAGGCAATACTTCCGCATCGGGCCGACGCCGTGACTTAACACCAGCCAGCCCGCCTCCGTCTCGATGGGAGAACCGCAGTTGCCGATCTTGAAGAATTCCCACGGCTGGGCCGGCGCCAGCAGCAGCTTCGGCGTTTGCCAGAAATGGATATTGTCGGAGAACATCAGGAGGATGTTCTCGTCGTCCTGGCGCGAGAGCATGGCGTAACGGCCGTCGATCTTGCGCGGGAACAGCGCCATGCCTTTGTTCTGCACGGCGGGGCCGTTGAGGGTGGTGAATTTGAAATGGACGAAATCCGGCGTCTCCACCAATTGCGGCAGCGTGATCTTGCCGTCGTAAGCAGTGTAGGTAGCATAGTAGGTGAAGCGGTGGTCGCCGTTCTGAAAACGCACAAAGCGCGCATCCTCGATGCCATTGCTCTGGCTGGCCGTGGACGGGAAGAGAACGCGCTGAGAGATTCGGGTGCCTGGGGCAAAATGCACTTCGTAGTTCGACTCGGCCAGCAGCAGGATACCGCGCACGGCATGATCCGCCGTGGCGTCGGCTGGATCCGCTTTCAGACGCTCCGCTGTGAGGACGCGGCGCAGGTCGTCCAGGATGATGGCCTCAGGGAGTTGCTCCAGCACGCGCCGGCAAAAGTCATTCTGCACGCCTGCTTCCCGGAGTTTGCGGTAAAAGAGCTTTTTATCGTAAGCAGGGTTGGGGACGCGCTCCGGTTCCGTCACAAACGGCACGGGCGGTGTGAGCGTGATGCGCTGTTGGGCATTGACAATGCCCGTGCGGAAGGTGATGGATGAAATGTGCCCTTCGCCCGTGGCCCGCAGGCTCAGGATGAAACGGAGCGCACCCTTGGGCAGCCCGGTCTGTTCGGGGTGCGGCACGATTGAAGGGTTGAACAGCGCCGTGGACTCCGGGGAGTATTCGTGGGTGAAGTGAGCGCCGATGAGCGCCTGCCGTTCCGACGACGTCTCCCAGGCCTCGCCCAGGTAATGACGTACCTGCGTGAAGCGGTTGCGGAAATATTTTTCAACGTGCTTGTGGCGATCCTCAAATTCGCCGAGTACTTGGCTTAGCAGTCGCGCGACGGCTTCGTCTGGAAGGGCCAGGACACGGGCGATGATCCGCCGCGCGATGTCGTCGCTGTAGGGATAAAAGGGGCGCATCAGCACTCGCGAACGATCCGGGATCAGGGTCGGGCCGATGCGTTTCGCGTGGACGGTTGGCGGTGTCGCTGTGGTCATAGTTTCATTTCTGCCGGCGGCCTCCTGCCTTTCCAGCGCTACTCTCCCGGCGGTTCCTTGAAGCTGGTGAGAGCGTTTCGCAGCGCCTGCATTTCCGCGAGCGCGAGGAGGAAGGCCAGCGTGGACTCGGCGCCCTGGTTTTGGCTCACGCGGTCCACGTGCAGACCGTCGCGGCAGCCGCCGGTGCTCGCGTCGTAGAGCGCCAGGCCCAAATCATTGCGACCGAGGAACCACTCGAACGCGCGGCGTGCTTCCGCTACCCAGAACATGTCGCCTGTCGAATGGTACGCCTCGATGCATGCGGAAACCGTGGCCTGCGCTTCGATGGGTTGCTGGTCGAACAACGCACGTTCCTTGCCGCGCGGGAAAAAGCCGTTCGAGCCGATAGGGCGAAAAGCGCCGGCCTCCGAGGTCTGAACCTTGACCAGCCAGCGCAAGGCAGTGAGCCCGGTTTGCAGCATGGGGGCGTCGTTCATGCAGAGTCCGCTGAGGATCAGCGCATGTGGCAGCTTGGCGTTCGTATAGGAAACCATGTCTTCAAACCACTGCCAATCCTCGGAGGCGGCGTCGGCGTATCGCTGCCCGAGTTTTGCGGTGAGCGTTTCGCGAAGCTGGTTCGCGCGCCGGTCGCCGCTGAGCCGCCGCAGATATTCGTTAATGCCGATGAGCGTGAACGCCCACGCGCGCGGCGACGTGAAGTCGGCGGCAACGGGGAGGGCTTGCTCGAATAGTTCGGCCGCCAGCATCTGGAAGCTGCCCTGGCCCGCCTGCGCCACGCACAATCCCAACGCCCACAGCGCGTGCCCCTGGCAATCCTCCGAGCCGACTGCCTCCAGCCAGCGGCGGTCGAAGCTCATGAAATTGCGGAAGCGCCGGCTCGGCCGGTCGAAGGCGTGATTGAGAAATGCCGCGTAGGTGGCGGCACACGCGCTGATGGGCGGCGAATCGTGGCCCAACTTTTGCAGCATCACTGCCAGGACGAGGGCGCGGGCGTCGTCGTCCGTGCAATAGCCTTCGGCGAAATTCGGCACCGTAAAGCTGGCGTGCTGAAAGATGCCGGTTGAATCGCTCATGCGAAAAAGGTGGTCGAGCTTCATCTCCGGCAGCTGGCCGGGTTGCTTGTCGAGCGTCTTGATGGGAGACGATTTTCGTCCCACGAAGCTGTGGTCCTGACGCGCCTGCTCGAAGGACTTCACATAAAGTTGGGCCACCCGGCTCCACACCATGTCGCGTCCCAACTTGTAGGCATTCTTGCGCATCGAGTGGCGCAACGGCTCGTCGTGGAGCAGTTCGCGGACGGCGTCCGTGATGGCGCCCGCGTTGCGGAACGGCACCAGCTTGCCGCGCTCCGCGGTCAGCAATTCAGCCGCGTGCCAAAAAGGCGTGGACACCACCGCGTTGCCGGCGCCGAACGCGTAAGCCAGCGTGCCCGAGGTGATTTGCGCCTCGGTCAGATAAGGCGTGAGGTAAATGTCCGTCGCGCCGATGAACCGCATCAATTCCTCCAGCTCGACGAAGCGATTGAAGAATACGACGTGCTTCTCTACGCCGAGGTCTTTGGCTAGCCGCTCCAGGCTCAAGCGGTAAGCCTCGCCCTCCTCGCGCAGCAGATTGGGATGCGTCTGACCCAGCACGATGTAAACGACGTTGGGAAATTCGCGGAGGAGGTCCGGCAGCGCGCGCAGCGCGTACTCGATGCCCTTGTTTGGCGAAAGCAGGCCGAACGTGAGCAAAACCTGTTTGCCCGCAACGCCAAATTCGTCCTTGAAATAATTCGGGTCGGCGAACGGCATGTTGGGAATGCCGTGGGGAATGAGGTCAATCTTGGCCGGCGGCGCCTGATAGACTTTGCCCAACAACTCGCGGCCCCGGTCGGTCATGACCACCAGCCGCGTCGAAAGCCGGATCAACTCGCGCATCACGCGCCGTTGCTCCTCGTTGGGCTCGCGCAGAATCGTGTGCAGCGTCGTGATGATGGGCATCCGCAGCTCGCGGAGCAGCGCCAGCACATGACTGCCCGCCGGCCCGCCGAAAATGCCGAACTCATGTTCCACGCACATCACGTCCACGTCCGTGATGTTGAGGAAATCGGCCGCGCGCAGGTAGGATGGCAAGTCCTGCTCCGCAATCTCGAAGCGCACCTCCGCTGGATAGTCGTAACCGCCGGCGAGGTCATTGACCGGTACGACCAGGCACTGCATCGTGGGAAACTCCGCCACCACTGCGCAGCGTAAGTCCGTCGTGAACGTGGCGATGCCGCATTTCCTGGGTAGATAATCGCCGAGGAAGGCGATCTTGCGGATGGCGGATGGTTTTTGCATAAAAGGGATAATAATTTCCTATTTTTCTGCGCTGGCTGGATGAGCATTCATGCCCCGATATTCCCCTCCAACCATCGTGAGGGAGTATAGATCACGGCTCGAAAAGATGTCAAGGACAGCCGGGAATTGCCAGAGGCTGGCCAAAAAACGCGGGGACGCTCTGCGGGGAGTCGACGGACGCTCTGATCCGCTCGGCGGTCGCGCCGATTTCAATCGAGGTCGATCTCCTGTTCGGCGTGCCCTGATCGAACATGGCCGGCTGCGCCGTGTTCTTTGACATCTCCCCTTCCCAATAATATAATCGCCGCGATCCTGGCTAGCCGGTCTGCAGAATTATATAAGTCGGGGGTTCAAATCCCTCCGGGCGCGTATAGTTTGTTTCTCGATGAGAAAGGATTTCAGTATGAGCATCCTCAAGCTCTTCGGCAAGGCCAAAATCATCATTTTTATCATGCTCGCCGTCTATGTCGTCAGCTTCGCCGCAGGCTTTGCCGCCGGCAAATTGAAGATGGCCGATATCGAGAAGCTGCGGCGCTCGAAGATCTCCGAGTTCAACAGGAACCTCGAATATCGAGTTCCCATCTACGGAAGCTTACTCCAGAAATATAAAAACTGGGAGCGGCAGAAGCTCTTCGGCTACCTTTTCCAAAGCCGGGTCGTCAAATCCATGTTCACCATCTTCTTCAACAATTGGGTTGTTGCGAATTTAACGATGGACATTAGGGCGTTATTCGTCTTTCCTCTGGCGCTATACCCTTTCGGCCGCTTTCTTCAGGGACTCGGCTTCGCCCAAGCTTCCGTTCCCTACCAGATGTGGGGCGTTCTATTCTGCGAATTCGGAGGATATTTGCTGACCATTTGCGGAACTCTCTGCGCCCTCTTATGGACGCTTTTATTCCGGAGATTCGGATTCCAAAGTCGAAGAGACGGTTTCTTAAACGGGCTGAAATTCCTGGGGCTGATGTATCTCGTCTCTGGGGTTTTCATTCTTTTAGGCAGCTATATCGAGACAATGGCCATTCTCGGACAGACTCTGCGGTAGATCGTGGGCGATTCCGGTGAGTTGATTTTTTTGAAGCATTGTTATAATTTCCCCCCTCATGGTTCCCCTGGGACTCAACCATCCAAACTCTAAAACCTTACAGAGCCCCAAAATTCATAATTCGCGCAAATCCGAAGAGGAGGTGTCCGTATGAAGCGCGTTGTATTCGTGATCAGCCTCATGGTCATTTTCCTGGCGGCGACGCCGGCGGTCTGGACCCAGGCTTCGCCCCACTCCAAGGCCAACTATGACCTGGCCGCCCAATGGATGACGCAAAAGGTGGCCAAACTGGTATTCGACGGAAACGTCATGCCTCACTGGCTCGAATCGGGAGACAAGTTCTGGTACAGCTACGAAACAAACCAGGGACGGTCGTTCATGATCGTCGACCCGCTGACCAGGACGAAAAAACCGATCTTCGATAATGCCCGGATGGCGGCGATGTTGACGAAGATCGTCCTCAGCCCCTATGACGCCCAACATCTGCCGATCCGGACGATCAAGTTCATCAACAAGGACACGGCCATTCGCTTCGAAATCGAAGTTCCGACGGATTCGGACGTCGCCGTCGGAGAGAAGATCGTAAAGGCCGCTGAGATCAATAAAGAGATCGTGGACAAAGAGAAGGAAAAGGAAAAAGAACAGGACAAGGAGAAAAAGGAGCAGGATAAAGCGACTCCGCCGGCTAAAGAGGAGCCCAAGACCAAGACGCTCTATTTCGAATACGATCTCGGGTCGGCGAAGCTCACCATCCTCGAAAAATACAAGGCGCCGGACAAGCGGCCGGGCTGGGCGAGTGTTTCGCCCGACGAAAAGACGGTCATCTTCGGCCGCGGCTTCAATCTCTTCACGATGGACGCCGATAATTTCAAGCTAGCCCAGAAAAAGGCGGACGATAAGGCCATCAAAGAAGTCCAGCTCACGACTGACGGCGAGGAGCACTTCAGCTACACCCGGGACCTGAACGACGAGCAGAAGAAGGAATACCAGAAAGACGAGAAAGACCGCAAGGACTTCCGCGCTCCGGCGATCGGCATCGTTTGGTCTAAGGATTCCAAGAAAATCGCCTGCGTCCGCAACGACGAGCGGAAGGTCGGGGACCTCTGGGTCATTAACTCCCTTGCCAATCCGCGCCCGACTCTGGAGACTTACCGCTACGCGATGCCGGGCGAGGAAAACCAACCTCAGCCCGAGCTCTTTGTCCTCGACCTCGGGACCAAAGCCAAACTCAAAATCAAGGCCGACCGGTATAAAGACCAGACGATTTCGATCTCCACGGCTCCGCGGAAAGCCCTCGACCGCGAGCGGGACAATCCGCCCCCGGCCCAGTGGCTGAGCGACACGTCCGACAAGTTGTATTTTGGACGCCAGAGCCGGGACCTCCAGCGCTACGAAGTCTGCCTGGCCGACACGGCGACGGGCGAAGTCAAGGCTCTCTTCGAGGAAGTGTTGAACACGTATGTCGATGTCCAGCCGCTCCGCCTCATCGACGGCGGCAAGGAGATGATCTGGTGGTCCGAGCGCGACGGCTGGGGTCATTACTATCTCTATGACGGGAACGGGAAGTTGAAAAACCAGGTCACGGCCGGCGAATTCACCGGGCAGGGGATCGACGGCGTCGATGAAAAAACACGTGTTCTCTACTTCGAAGCGTGCGGCCGCGAAGCCAAGGAAGATCCGTATTATATGCATCTCTATCGGATTAATTTCGACGGCACGGCCTTGAAGCTCCTCAACGCGGGAGATGCCATGCACTCCGCCGAGACCAACGACACCACGAAATATTTTGTCGAAAATTTCTCCCGCGTGGACCAGGCCCCCAAATCCCAGCTCCGCGACATGATGGGGAATGTCCTTTTGGACCTCGAAACGACGGACATCTCGGCTCTCTTCGCGGCCGGATTCAAGTATCCCGAACCGTTCAAGGTTAAGGCCGACGACGGGATCACCGACCTCTACGGGGTGATCTACAAGCCGTTTGATTTCGACGCGAACAAGAAATATCCGATCATTGCCTATGTCTACCCCGGACCCCAGACCGAAAGCGTATCGAAGACCTTCGTCCCGCGCTCGAGCAGCATGCAGCTGGCCCAGTTCGGATTCATCGTCATCGAAATCGGGAATCGCGGAGGGAACCCGCAGCGCTCGAAGTGGTATCACAATTACGGCTACGGGAATCTCCGGGACTACGGCCTGGCCGACAAGAAACGGGCGATCGAGCAGCTGTCCCAGCTTCATCCGTACATCGATATGAACAAGGTCGGCATCTTTGGCCATTCCGGGGGCGGATTCATGACCGCCGCGGCCCTCCTCGTCTATCCCGACTTTTTCAAGGTCGGCGTCTCGTCCTCGGGAAACCACGAGAACAACATCTACAACCGCTGGTGGAGCGAGAAGCATCACGGGGTCAAGGAGGTCGAAGGCAAGGAGGGTAAGGTCACTTTCGAGTATGCCATCGAAAAGAATTCCGAGATCGCCAAGAATCTCAAGGGCCATCTTCTGCTCGTCACGGGCGACATCGACAATAACGTCCATCCGGCGAACACCATCCGCCTGGCGAACGCACTCGTCCGGGCGAACAAACGCTTTGATTTCTTCCTCTTTCCCGGCCAGCGTCATGGTTACGGCGACATGGGCGACTATTGGTCCTGGATACGGGCGGATTATTTCTGCAAGTGGCTCTTGGGAGACTTCTCGCAAACGGTCGACCTCATGGAGCTCAACCGGGAAAAGGAGCAGGTCGGAACCAAAGCGGCGCGAAGATAATTTTTAGGGAGACGGGTTCGGGAGGAAATCCGCGGCCCGTCTCCATTAAAAAAGAATTGACACGGAAAAAATTAATGAATATGATTCTGCCGATATGCGAGACATAAAACACCCCGAAAATTCCGGCATAGGCCCGCGTATCGTCCTGGCTTGGTTCTGGTGGGCGGCCCCCTCCGCCCGATAACTCCACCCCCATTCTTATTTTTTCCCCATTTTTTCGTTCGATTCCATATCACCAAGGAGAAGACGATGAACCGAGCTTTGATAAAGCGTTTTTCGGCGCGAGACGCCGAGATCTTGCCCTCCCTTTTTTACAACCTTAAGGCTGACCTCCCGATGCTCCCGAAACCTCCCCTTCACCCGGGGACGGGCCAACCGATCCAGCCTTCCGACCTCGAGCCGATATTCCCGAAAGGATTCATTGCCCAGGAAGGGACGATGGAGCGATACATCCCGATTCCGGCCGAAGTCCTCGAGAAATATGCCGTGTATCGCCCGACGCCGCTCATCTATGCCTCGAATCTCAGAAAGAGCCTCGGCACGCCGGCTCATATTTTTTACAAATACGAAGGCGTCGGCCCGATGGGCAGCCATAAGAGCAACACGGCCCTCATGCAGGCTTTTCTCGCGGCTCAAGAAGGGGTGGAAACGCTCGTGACCGAGACGGGGGCCGGCCAGTGGGGAAGCGCCCTGGCCCACGCCGGCTCGCTCTTCGGGATCAAGGTCAAGGTCTTCATGGTCAGGGTCAGCTATCGTCAGAAGCCGGGCCGGAGGATCCTGATGGAATTGTTCGGGGCCGAAGTCAAGGAAAGCCCGAGCGAAGCGACGGCTTTCGGAAAAACCTTGTTCGCCCAGGATCACGATCATCCGGGAAGTCTCGGGATCGCCATCTCCGAGGCTCTGGAAATGGCGACGCAGGGAATCCGGTCGAAGTACTCTATAGGGTCGGTCTCGGACGCGGTGCTCCTCCATCAGTCGGTCATCGGCCTGGAAGCGGAAAAACAAATGGCGGCGGCCGGGATGGAGCCTGAGACGATCATCGGCTGCGTCGGCGGCGGATCCAATTTCAGCGGCATTGCTTTTCCCTTTGTTCGAAAAAATCTTGTCGAGGGGAAAAATATCCGGATCATCGCCGTCGAGCCGGAAGCCTGTCCTTCACTCACCGAAGGCGAACTCAGGTATGATCACGGCGATACGGCCGGAATGACGCCGCTCCTCTTTATGCATACTCTGGGCAAGGACTTTATTCCCGCTCCGATCCATGCCGGCGGATTGCGCTATCATGGGATGGCGCCGCTCGTCAGCCACCTGGTGACGCTCGGGATCGTTAAGCCGAAGGCTTATTCCCAGGAGAAAATTTTCGAAGCGGGATCGCTTTTTTATAAGACCGAGGGGATTCTGCCGGCTCCGGAGTCGTCCCACGCGATCGCGGCGGCGATTGACGAAGCCCTGGCCGCTAAGAAAGAAGGGAAAGAGAGGGTGATTCTCTTCAATCTCTCTGGGCATGGGTTTCTCGACATCAACGCTTACGCCAAGAACCGTTGACAGGTCGCGTCCCCCGGTATAAGATTGTTCCATTGTTTTTCTCGGAAGAGAGGACAAGCGGACCAATGCCCGGAATTAAAGGGGGAACTCGATGGCCGATGGGATGAAGAAAGACGCTCGCGTTTTATCGCCCGAAGACGTGGCCAAGAAAGCCATCTCCCAGATCAAGAGCAAGGCCAATCCCGAAAAAGCCGTTCAGGCCCAGAGGTATTTCAAGGAACAGATTTCTTCGTACGGCCTGACCTCAGGCGAGGTTCGGAGGATCGCCCAGGACCTTTCCCGCGAAGTGCGCCGGAGCTGGACGCTCCGCCAGGCCGTGGAACTCTGCGAGATCCTTCTGCCGAACAAATATCTGGAGGCGAAGGGCGTCGCGACCCTGATATTCCTCGACTTCCGCAAGGAGTTCGACCCCTCGATATTTTCCACGGTCAAGAAATGGCTGGCCCGGGATTACTGCGATAACTGGGCCTCGGTCGATGTCCTCTGCCCCGACGCGCTCGGGCCGCTGCTGGAAAAATATCAGGGTTTGATGACCAAAATTAAGACCTGGACGGCGTCTCCCAATCGCTGGGTCAAGCGCGCTTCCGCGGTCTCCTTCATTAGATTGGCCCGGCGGGGAAAATCCCTCGACGCGGCCTATGCCGTAGCGAAACGCCTTTTTCCGGTCGAGGACGATTTGATTGAAAAGGCGAACGGCTGGCTGCTCCGGGAAGCGGGAAAGACCGATATGCCGCGCCTCGAAAAATTTCTTCTGTCCTGCGGAGGACGCCTTCCCCGGACGACGCTGCGCTACGCGATCGAGCGTTTTCCGGAAGCGAAGAGGAAGGTGTTGCTCCTCAAAACCAAAAGTCCCCGACGCCGCTAGTCCTTATCTTGCGTAATATCCGGTCCGGTAGACGGCGGCATAGTTGGGGTTGTTGAGCGTGATTGAAATTTTCCGGAAGGCGCGGTCCGGTTCGGGACGCGTCGGGCGATAGTAGAGGAGATAATAGTTTTCGGCGTGGTCCGCGGTCTTGTTGAATCCCGCGCCTGGATTGAAAGAGTTATCCATGGCTCCGCCGGTCGTTCTGGCCAATTCGGAGAAGAGCTTGAAGACATCGCCGGACTGTTCTTTCATCGTGATTCCAAAGACGTATCTCGCTTGCTGGTCCATGAAGACAAAATTGAAGTTGATCCCGGCGTCGGCGAAAGCTTGGCTGACCCGGTCGTATTTGAATTGAGATCTCCGGTTGTAATAGACGAACAATTCCTGAAGACTGGCGATAATATCATCCCGTCCCTGGTTATCGGCGATGAGCTGGTTGAAGATGTTCTGGTTGATTTCGGGAAGGAATTCGCGCTGGTAGAAGAAAAAGACGATTTTCTGCCCGGGCTGCCGCTTGAGGGCGCCGGCAAAGTCGAGCAGTTTTTGTTCCTCGACCAGGCGAAGGCCTTCGAGCTTCTCGAGGGCATTCTTATAGCGAGGGAGGATGAAATCCAATCCGAACCCGCTGTCGGTCACATCCATCTCCACGGTCGGGTCCGGGCTTCCGCTGACGCCGTCGATCGTCTGGACCATGCGTTTCAGCTCGGTGAGCAAGGAACGATATTCTCCCGAGCTTTTTTGGATGTCCTTGCGGAGGATCCCGTGCATTTCTTTGGCCAGG
>Ga0299912_10002028_pt1 | contig 16525 bp, 21 predicted proteins | sample RVTome_2_FD_207667 | JGI IMG/M metagenome (GOLD analysis project Ga0299912, IMG submission 207667) | Soil microbial communities from uranium-contaminated site in the Upper Colorado River Basin, Wyoming, United States - RVT95D214 (version 2) ... | reverse complement strand
AACCCTTTCTTCTCGAAAAGTAGTTCGGGAACTGTCTCCCAAGGCCCGCCGACCGACCACAGGTAACCTGATCTATTTGTTGCGGCGGCAGTGATTATCTGAAGATAGGTCGGTTCACCGTTTCTATTTCTTCTTCGGTGAGAGTACTCTCCAGAATGGCGGGAAAGCGAGGAGGATACACTTCAAACAGGTAGTCATACATCTTGAGAAGAAGACGCTCTACATTGCCTGAGCGAGCCCAGACTCGCTGAAGGTGGTCCAGGGAGACGAACACTGCTCGACAGTAGTCCCGGAAATTGGCGAGCACCGCACGCAGCTCTTCTAATTGTTCATTTGCTTCTGATAGAGGAAGCCTCTGGGCGTGAAAGCGAGCCTTGAGTATGGAACGACGCGCTTCTTCCCGCCACTCCGTAGCCCGGCTCAATTCGCGGAAAGCATCACGGTATTCCTCGCCGGACTCGGCTGCTAGTTCCAATATCGCCTCGGAGAGGTATCCATAGCGAGTGTCAAGTATCACCTCCAGTAACCGTTCCAGCCCCCGGAAGCAGGAGGGTGGAAGCGCTAAAGCGCTCAGTGAGGGCGGATTCTCCTCCCGTCTTCTTAATAGTAAATCCGCGATAAGGTAGCCATGCAGGAATGGTCTTTTTTGCAGTCCTTCGTTAGGGAACCATCCCCAGTTGCAGGCCCGCTTGATGATACGAGAATGGAGGGCAAGCCGGTCTTCGTCGCTTAGCTCTTCAAATCGGTAGCCGATTTCTTGTAGTTTCTTAGCAGTAACACCTACCTGATGGCCAAGGTTAAAGGTGTCCAGCAGCAAGTTGACCAACTGCACGATGTATCGCCCCGGTTCCCAGAAAATAAAGGGCCAGCGGCGGAAGATGTCCCTGGCAGCATCTACCCCTCGGAATTTGCCCGCCTCGAGAGGAGGATAGTGCCCATCGTAACGCAACACTAGACGAATTTCAGGTGCCCAGGATATCTGGTGGAAATAGAGGCGTTTAAGATGCCGAACTCTCGGCATCACTCTCTTTTCTAGGTACTCATCGGGGGTGACAAAACGAACCCTCGCCAGGTCTTGCTGGAGGACTCGCTTCCAGGCTTCTTCCATAATATCCAGTGCGACATCGCCAAAATCCATTAGTTCAAGGTCCTGGATGTATAGGATGAGCCCTCCATCGGGGGCGTCTGCCAGTGCCCGGCGGAGCGTCTGGTAATATTCCTCAATTGCCTCCTCACGGGTCATGGGAAAGCGGACGAAGCGGCGGCGGCGATATTCTTCCGGGAGCACCCAGTAACGACCCAGAATATAGCCCTGGTTCTTTATCCCCTCCACCTTCCATTTGGTGATAGGGCGCCAGATGTACTGGGAGACGGTGAAATGACGGGGCAAGGCGATAATATCAGGTCCGATGAGGAAGGGCTCGTGCTTTTCATCCAGTTTGGCGCTGGCACGGTAGCGGGCTTTGCGCCGGTCAAGATTAGGGAAGATAACAAAGTCTATGCCGCTATTCTTGATACCCTGAAGCTTGGAAGAGTCAAGGGAGTCCTCTATGGGGAACAGTCCAGCATAGCGCGGCTGGGGTACGCCCATGACATCGTGGAGGTATTCACGATTTAAGCGGATTTCATCTTCTACTTCCGCATCGGTGAGCAGCGAGATGTGGGTATGGTGTGCATGGCCATAAAGGGGATAGATTATTCCATCTTGATAGGCTTTCCGCAATTCAGCATAGGTCTCAGGCATGACCTTGGCAATTTGAACTAGGAGTTCATTAGTCGCCTCCAGGGTAACAGTGATACCCATGGAGCGGGCGAAATTCAGCAGAGCCAGGTAGATGTCCCTGCCTTCAGCACTGCGGCGGACTATCCAGTTCTCGCTGCCTAGGGTCTGTCTTAAATCCATGTCTTCAACGTTCTCCAGCAGCATCTGGGGAAGTTCCCAGAGAGGCTCATGAGCATGGAAAGCGAGAATGACAAAGATTTCCTTCATTACGATGTACCTTGGCCGAAGGTAAGTTCGGAGCTAACCTCGCGGTGTTCTCTAAGATATTCCTCTTTTCGCCTCTTCGCTTCTCCCGTGTCCTGCCATTTACGAGCCGTCTTAACAATTGAGTTGAATAGTGCTGATGCCTGCTCAAATCTGTCAGGAGGCAAAGTTCTCTGCACGCGAGAGACAGCGTCAAAGAGCTTCCTTGCACCCCATTCAACCATACCGGTGTCCCACCATGGTTGACAGCTTGCCCACCAGAACTGGCAACTGTGAAGCCCTTCATCTAGCAGACGGCGTGCCTCATGATAGCTAGCCACCTCCTGTGGAACACTCTTCACTAGCTCCAGCGCGAGACAAGTGAATTGCCACTGAAGCCGGTGTAGCTCGTGACCGGGGTAATCCCACTGGGGATAGGGTATCCCCTTTGCTATCTCGTCCTCCCAGGTGCTCCAGGAGGACGGCAGCGGACTCGCCTTCTCCCGTCTCCTGAAGAGGTGCAGAAGCTCTGATATAGAGCAAGTTTTCGGTTCCCCGGCTAGAAAGGCCTCTTGTAGCAATCTTTCTTGTCCCGGGCGGTGGTGACCGTAGACCTCGCCGTCGGTTCCGGTGAGCAAGTAGGTCTCAGTGGCAAGTCTATTTTTCAAGGCTTCGAGGAACGGCTTTGCACTGGGATAAGTGCCGTAGGTAATCCCGGCACTGAAGGGACGTTCCTTGAAGAAGATAACTAGGTCAGGGTACCCTTTGAGTGTGTAAATAGTATCATTCTGTGCCTGCCCTAGCTTACCATTAAAGGCAATCTCATCAATAATTATCCAGCGGAAGTCCATTTCAGCGACGGTTTTCGCCACATCGGCGCTGTAACACATTTCAGGAGGAAAGAAGCCCTGGGGTCGGTAGACATCACCAAAGTAGTGGCGGTTAACCTCGGTATTCAGTTGTATCTGGCGTACGACTTCCTCCTTGGGAATGAGAGGCAGGATAGGATGGTACATAGCGCTGCCGGTGAACTCGATTTGGCCCCCTTCTGCCAGCTTCTTTACGCCCTCTATTACATCCCTGAATCCATACCGGTCGAGTTGCTCTGTAAGAACGGCATTAATATTAAGGGTGATTTTGGCCTGTGGAGCCCCCTCCAGCACCCTGACTAGGGTACGGTAACACTCCTCGGTGACCTTGCGCACAATTGCCTCGGTCTGGGTTGGCGGCTGATATATGTGAAGAAAATTAGCCCAATACACGCTGACCTCACAGAATGAAAAGCCGGTCTACTATCTTGCTCCGGACATCGCGGGCGGCGACCACTTTATGATAGTAGTTGGTTTTAGTTTCGGCATCAGCCCCGCTCTTATTGATGGCACGGTAAGCATTCACTATAACCCGCCACTGGTCTATTAAGCCGAGATGAACGAGGTTAATGTCCCACATTGGCCGGCGACTCGCCCACCAGAACTGACAACTGTGCTCCGCCATGTCGAGAAGCCCGCGCGCAATGCGGCCAAAAAAACTGCATTCGTCACTGTCAGCACACTCCTGCGCTTTGTTCACCATCTCGATGCAAAGGCGAAGGTGCTCCCACTGCAGGCGGTGGATTTCGTTGTCCTTGTCCATCCAGAGAGGGTAGGGATTACCAACGGCGATGTCCTCAGCCGACGTGCTCCAGGATGATGGCTTAGGATTTACCGTTTCTCCTGGGGGGAAGATTTGCAGAAGCTCACTGATGGTCACCATCGTGACCTGCTGACTGAACTGCGCATCGGCGAGTAGAATGGATTGCTGAGCCGCCAGTGCTGTGGCTTGCTTGATTCCGGCATAAGTCTCACGCCTCGGACTTAATTGCGCGTAGACAGCCGCCAGGAAAAGTCTTTCCCAGTTCTGAATATGGTGGCCGTAGGTTTCAGCGTCCATTGCCGTTATGATATAGATATTTTCTTTCTCGCCCTGGAGTTGCTTCAAGTGCTCGAAAAAATCCCCGGGTCCAATCTGCTTGAAGCTAATCTTGTTGCTGAGAATGTCATCTCTGAAGAAAACCGCTAGCTCTTTCCCCTGATGCTCAACCTGATATACATTGTCTACTGGCCACTGCGTTGGACAGGCAGTACCGCTTACTACAATCCACTGGTAGCCCGCGGCAGTGACTTCTGATAGGATGTCGTCACTATAGCACATCTCAGGCGGAAAGAAGCCCTTGGGCGCATAGGCTTTACCCAGAAAATGAGTGCCTGCGGAGGTGTTCAATTCTATTTGCCTCTTTCGCTCGTCCTGAGGCAACAGAGGAAGGATAGGATGGTATTTGCCACTTCCAGTAAACTCTACTTCTCCTTTTTCACCGAGTGCTCGGAGGCTCCTAATGATGTCTCTATGTCCACAGTCATGTAGCATTTCAAGAAGGACGCCATTGATGTTTAGCGTAGCCCTGACATGTGGATTCTGGAGTAACACCTTAAGGAGAGGTTTATACGATTCGCTGCAGATTTTCTCCAGAATCAGAGGCATCTGAGTTGGAGGCTGGTAAAAGTGGAAAAGCTGCGCCCAGTAGATCATGTTGCCACCTCCCTGTGTGATATTCTACTCATTGCGGTTGGTACCTGGCATAAGAAGGGCACCCGAACTTGGGTGATATCTCTGCTATAATACCACAACCTCGTCAACTGACGGAAGGTTTTCGGTATGGCAAAGAGCACGCTGACGAGCGGGGACAGTCTTGGGCTCGTGGGAGTATAACACTTGAGATGAGCAGCGCAGCTAATTGACTGATTTTGCCAACATATGCTACAGTGCATTGTGCGGGGTAGCCGGTGGTGGAACAAATCAAAGTACTCATAGCCGATAATGAAGAGGTGTTCCGAGAGGGGTTGGCCAAGCTCCTGAAAGACCAACCGCACATTGAGGTTGTCTATCAATGCGGTACTGGCAAAGAGGCGATCGAAAAAAGCAAGGAAATGAAGCCGGATGTCATCCTAATGAATAGCCAGATATCAGACTATGACGCTCTGGAAGCAGTCAAGGAAATAAGAGAGCATTTGCCCGAAGTAAATGTGGCCATGATTGGTCGCCCTGGAGCAGGGCCAAACCCTTTAGATATCCTTAAGACAGGCGCTAGGGCCTGCTTGGCTAGAAGCATATCAGCCGCTGACCTTATCAAATCGATAGAGTTGATTTCAAGCGGTAGGATTATTATTTCGCCTGTCTTCGCCGAAAACTTCCTTAGCGAGATTGCTTCCGCCGAAAAGGCCGACGATACGAAGGCCGCTGAAACGAAGTCTAGCCTTTCGCCGCGAGAGATAGAGATTGCGACGCTCATAGCCGAAGGGAGCACCAATAAGGAGATAGCACAAAAACTATTTGTTGCCGAAAATACTGTGAAGGTCCACGTCAAAAACATCCTGAGCAAGCTTGAGTTGCGAAATCGGCAGCAGCTAGCCGCTTATGCAGTTCTGCAAAACTGGGTGACCGCTGGTGCCGCCACTCAAGAAGAGGACTCACAGCATGAGTAGCTGACATATCCAAAGGGGTTATCTCAATATCCGGAGAATGGCCAAAGGGGTTATCGCAAGATAGCCCTTTTTCTTTGCCCAAAATACCTCAGGTGGGGAATAGGCAAAGGAGTGTGACCATCATAAAATTATAGTATGGAAAGCACCGAGTTAGAACGCGCCGAGCCAATGGGATTAGCGTCGGGAACAGGTCGCTAGCTCGGTACTTTCCTTAGATATGGGGAGAGAAGGGCGTCATTCAATAGCGAGGAGGTGGGAAATGGAGCTGTTAGTAATTGGTTCTGCACAATATGGTAACGGGATCGCCGAAGAGCTCGACGAGATAGTGAGCACGAGGGCCAGGCAGGTGATGCGCCGAGTTCCGCTTAGATTACTGGAAGAAGCCTACGAGCATATCACGCTTGGTGGTAGCCATGCCTCAGTATACGCGATTCTTGGCATTGACCCGAATCTGGCGGACTGGAACTTGAACTTGGCGCTTGAGGAGGCACTGTGGGAACGCGGTCATTTGCAGAGGGACGAAGTCCGTGCATTCGATTACAACAGGACTGTCTATGCGGGGGCGGTAGGTTGAAGAGGAACGATAATTCTATAAAGGAGGTTGGATTATTTGGATTATGATGACTGCCAGTGAGAGAGCCGCGCAGGAGTTAAAGGAGACGCTAATGCGGAAGTGGTTTGATATGGGCTTAGGATTTAGACTCATCAAGGATACTAATGATACTGGTGCAGGAATCTGTAGTATCAAGTTAGATAACAAACAGGCTGATGACGAGGTCATAGAGTCGCATGGGATTAAGGTCTTTCTGGATCCAATCAGTGCCGCTCAATTGAACGATTATGAACTTGATTACCTCGACGGACCTGGCCAGGGCTTTATCCTGCACAAGACCACGTACCAACAGTCTGAACCACAAATCTTTGGAAAGGAGGATCGGGTCTCTGTCAGGTCTGACCAAGGAGGTGAAGAATGATAGAGACCCTTTTCTCATAATGGTGATTCTGTACCTAGCTTCTATGGCAACCTGGGGGTTCCAAGTGTAAGAGGAGTCAGTAACCCAACAGAGGTTATTAAACACTAGGAGGTGAAAAATGAAACTAATGGTTATTGGTTTTGGACAGTGTGGGAACAGGATTGCCGACGAGTTTGCCCGACTCGGTAAAAGAGCGCGTGGTTGGCGCGGCGCTGAGATAATCACTGGCGCGTTGGCGGTAGACACTGATACTGCGGCTTTGAGCGGACTATCTACCATAAGGCCTCACCACGAGCAACGAATCGCTATCGGCGAGGCGAAGACGAGGGGCCACGGGGTGGGTAAGCGGAGCGAGCTAGGAGCCGAGATAGCTAGAGAAGAAGGGTTCAAAATCATTGATTCTGTCAGACAAACTAAGCGATTCTCTGAGACCGACGCTTTCTTGCTGGTTGCCGGCGCCGCTGGTGGCACCGGCTCGGGAGCCATACCCATAGTGGCGCAGCTCATAAAAGAGCGCTATGTGGACAGGCCAGTCTACTCGCTGGTTGTCCTTCCTTTTGAACACGAAGAGGAGATAGAGCCAAGAAATATCCACAACACAGCCGTATGCCTTAAGTCCGTTTACTCCGCGACAGACGCAGTATTTCTGATTGATAACCAGAGATATATCAGAAAGGGCTTGTCGTTGGGTGGCAACATAGATAAGATTAATCGGCTGATTGTCGAGCCATTCCTTGGTCTACTTTGTGCCGGCGAAGAGAAGAAGAGAAAACATATTGGAGTCACTATGCTCGACGCCGGAGACATAGTGCAGACCCTGTCTGGATGGACAGCGATAGGCTATGGCAAATCACTACTACACCTCATTACATTCCCCTGGGACAAGTCGCGTCATTTCAAAAAGAAGAGCCACGAGATTCAGAAGGGGATCAAGGCGATGGATGAGGCTATCACTGAATTATCCATCCAATGTAACTCCAAGGATGCAGCGAGAGCACTCTACCTCCTGTCGGCCCCGAAGGAAGAGATGTATGTGGACCTGGTGAAAAATCTTGGAGACCACCTGCGTAGCCTTGCTCCTGAGGCTACAATCAGATACGGCGATTACCCAGTTGGTAGAGGCTTGACTGATGTGACTCTCGTCCTTTCAGCACTCAAGGAGGTGGAAAAGGTAACGAGCTACTACGCTAGATCTGCCAGCCTTATGGAGCAGTCTAAAAGAAAGCAGGAAGATGCAGCCGGTACACCTGGAGTAATTGAGCAGGCACCAAGAGACACCCCCACGACATCAGGGTCGGCGTAGCTTCTGGCGCAGGGGGATTTTGTAAAGAACACAGGGCAAGTACGCCAAATACCCACGAGGAGGTGTCAAATGCCTGTAGTAACAATTCGTGGTCAACTGGGAAGCGGAGCACCGGAAATAGGAAGGCTAGTTGCTGATGAGCTTCACGCTGACTATGTTGACCGGGAAATCGCCGCTAAGGTAGCCGAACTACTTAACGCGCATAAGCAGGATGTGATAGCTAAGGAGATGCACCCGGGACTCTCCTGGAGCGCATCGCCGAAGCTCTGGGACGCGGATATGCCGTTGGGGGTGGCTACGCCGTTGGTAGTGGCTATGCGGGTGCTTATCTGCCTGCCTGGGAAATATCTCTGGACGATACCCGCTATTTGGCAGGATTACAGTCTATCGTCAAGGAGCTGGCTACAAGCGGGTCGATTGTAATCGTGGGCGGGGCAGCCAGTTCACCCTAAAAGACTATCCCGGAGCGTTTCATGTCCTGGCAGTAGCGCCATTAGATATGCGGGTGAAGCGCGTCATGGAAGACATTAAGTTAGACGAAGAGAATGCTAAGAAGGAGATAGCACGCTCTGACAACAGCCATCGCACATTTATCAAGAGGTATTTTCAGGCTGAGCTTGAGGACCCCGTGAACTATGACCTAGTTCTCAATACCGAGCATCTCAGCTTTGAGGCGGCCGCTTCGATTGTCGTCGGTGCTGTCCAATATATCTCAGACTGCTTAAGTAATGATGTTGCGAAGGAGGTTTCAATACATGGCTAAGAAAGCTAGGAAAACTATGAAAGTGAAGGAGGAGGCACAGAGGTTCCTGGCCGATGTGCCTGAAGAGTACGTCTTCTGGTGCCATGATGGTCAAATCATCAGAAACATGAAAGAGCTTACCGAGGCTCTGACTGGCATGACAGACGAGACCTTCGGGTATCACTCATACATCGACAAGAAAGACTTTAGCCGCTGGGTAAGAGACGTTATCGGGGATGAGAAACTGGCGAAGGATCTGGAAGATGCGCCGAACCGAACTATGGCCGCGGGGTATGTAGCCACCAGAATTGCTTCCCTCAGCAAAGAGCCGGCATAGGTACTGCTTCCACCGCAATAGACAGCTGGTATCGGGAGGCGCAGAAAAATGATCAAGGTTGTGATGGAAAGGCATTGCAAACCGGGCAAAGAGGGGGAGTTGAAAAAGCTACTGGAAGAACTAAGGAGTAGAGCCGTTCAGCGGCATGGCAGCTACGCGTGGGAGACGCTGAGGTCAATGGATGACCCTGCGGTCTGGCTGGTAATCGCCTCGCGGACTTTTACCGAGGAGTGGAAAAACCTGGCGGCATAGTCCGGAGCACCAGGAGATTATCCGCAAGATAAAGCCCCTGCTGCTTGAGCTGGCAACGGAATCTGTTTTTGAATTGGCCCGCTAGAGGGGCATACGGTACTCATATGCGGCTATTCAAACGTAGGGAGGGGTGCAGAGCCAAACCGCGGTTTTGAGTATACTCTCAAAGAGTTTGTTGTGTTGTTACTGTAAAGCACGTGCCTTTCCGGCGCTCGTGGTAGGGGGAATAGGATGCCCAAAAAATCGAGAAAAGGCAGACGAAAATACAAGGCACAGCAGAGACCCAAACTCTCTGCTGTGAAAGAAGCCAGGCAGGTGCAGCCAGTGCCCGTTTTGTCGAGGCAAGCGCCCGTAGCTAAGCCACAGACAACGATCGCTCAACAAGCCGACCGCCATGGCCAAACCATCACGGAGTTGAAACGCATCTCCCTCATCGCGGTAATCCTGCTCGTACTGCTGATTATTCTCTGTTTACTCCTTCGCTAGATTAGTTTCCGGGAATGTAGTGGATGTAAGAAGCAATGGCGTAGCATTAGGAGGTGACGAGGTTACCATGCTTGAACAATTGTTTGGAGAGTTAGCTCTAAGGCATATATTGATCTCACTGTTAATTTTCGCTGCTTTTATTGGTCTTGCCTGGCTATTCCGCAATTCAGTGGTGAGGTTTGCTCACAAGCTGGCCAGCAAGACCTCCACCCGACTTGATGACGCTATAATCTCAGCGCTAAGCAAGACAATCGTGGCTATCGTAGTCCTGGGTGGTTTCTATCTGGCTGGTCTATCTCTGCCGTGGGAGCCGACCCCACGCGAGCTTTTCATCAAAGGCATGTCCACAGCACTCAGCTTGCTGGGTATTTACACCGTGGCAGCGCTAATTAGTGCCATAACCAGCTGGTATCTCAGGGAAATATTGCCGAGCCGGAAAGAAGTGGGGATGAACAGAGGTATACTCCAGGTTTTCCGTTTCGGACTGATGGTGGTTGCCATCTTGGCAGCAGTGCTGGTGGCGCTCGAGATCTGGGGTATCGGTTCAGCGCCAGTCACTGGATGGATATTTGAGCATGGCTGGCGTATTGCTCTAATAATCATTCTGTCTTTGATTGTTATTGTAGTTGTCGGTGAGGTAGTTCCCCGAGTGGTTGTCTGCAGCTTAAGCCACCGGACTGGTGAAACCAACGAGGAGATTCGTAAGCGAGGGGCTACATTATCGCGGGTGCTGGTGGGTACCGGACAGATAGCGGTGCTCCTTATTGCCGTGTTTATGCTGCTTTCAGAGTTGCAGATCAATATCGCCCCGATTCTAGCCGGTGTCGGTGTCGCTGGCATCGCTATTGGTTTTGGTGCCCAGAGTCTGGTGAAAGATTTCGTTGCCGGGCTATTCATAATTCTGGAGAACCAGTACCGCGTGGGTGATGTGGTGAGAGTAGCTGATGTCGCTGGAATCGTTGAAGACATAAACTTGAGGAGAACAGTGCTTCGAGACCTGGACGGTATTGTCCACGTTGTGCCGAACGGAGAGATCCGAGTCGCCAGCAACTTCACCAAGGAATGGTCAAGGGTTAATATGAACGTGAGCGTCGCTTATGGAGAAGACCTTGACCGCGTCATCTCGGTCATAAACAGGGTGGGTAGAGAACTGGCTGAGGACCCTGAGTGGGCGCCATCGATTCTGACACCACCACGGGCTCTGAGGGTGGACAATTTGGGAGATTCAGGTATCGAGATCAAGATACTGGGAGAGACCAAGCCGATCCGTCAATGGGACGTCATGGGAGAACTCCGTAAGAGACTGAAGAAAGCCTTTGATGAAGAAGGAATTGAAATCCCGTGGCCACATACCAAGGTTTACTTCGGGAACCCATCCCCTAGTAACTTGAACCAAGAAGAGAGGTTACAAAAGGACACGAAGCAAAGCAAATCGAAGTGATGCTCTGCCGGGCTGTGCCATAGCTGTTATGTCCCGTCACATTGAGTATACAGCAAAGGGGGTGATAGAAGTGGACAGGGTGCTAGCCATAATAATGGCAGGAGGAACTGGGGAGAGACTACAGCCTCTGACCCGAGAACGAGCCAAGGCAGCCGTTCCCTTCGGCGGCAAATTCCGGCTAATTGATTTCACACTAAGCAATTGCGTTAACTCCGGTCTGCGCCGGGTTTACGTTCTGACGCAGTATCGGTCAGAGTCGTTGCATAGGCATATCCAGGATGGCTGGGGTATTTCGAGCTCAGGATTAGGCGACTTCGTATACTGTATACCGGCTCAGCAGAAGCTTGGGGCAGAGTGGTACCGCGGAACAGCCGACGCGGTACGACAGAACCTTGATGTAGTCAGGAGGAAAGACATCGAGGAGGTCCTGATTCTGTCTGGTGACCATGTCTACAAGATGAACTATCTTCAACTGCTGACCTATCACAGGATGAAAAGGGCGGGAGTGACGATAGCTGCTATAAGAGCGAGTAAAGAGCAAGCTGCCGGAAGGCTCGGCGTGCTGGAAATAGGCCCAGATAACAGGCTGGTTGGCTTTGAAGAAAAGCCGGCGCAGCCAAGAACAATAGCTGAAGCTCCAGATTATGCCCTCGCTTCCATGGGCGTATATATTTTCACAGTCAGCACCCTCTTTGAAGCTTTGCAAGGACAGGAAGATGACTTCGGTAAACACATCATCCCCGGAATGATAGGTAAGCATAGCAACATTTTCGTTTATGACTACGAGAAGGAGAACAAAATACAGGATTTCGCCATTGAAGTCAGTGCAGGCATACGGGAGAAAATCCTAGTCGATAGAACCCACGATTCCTCCTACTGGAAGGATGTCGGCACTATTGATTCCTACTACGAAGCAAGTATGGATCTGGTGGCCATCGAGCCCTTGTTTAATCTCTATGGAGAAAGGTGGCCCATTAGGACATGCCAGCGACTGCTACCGCCAAGCAAGTGTATCCTCAACGGAAGGACACTTGATTCGATCGTAAGTGATGGCTGTATTATCAGCGGTGGGACGGTGTCGAACTCTATACTTTCTCCCGGCGTGATCGTGGAGAGAGATGCGTTAGTGGAGCAATCGATTATGTTCGACAACGTTGTTATCGAGCCTGGTGCCAGGGTAAGGCGAGCTATTGTGGATAAAGAATCTAGGATCCGTGCTGGCTCCTCGATCGGCTATGACATGGAGGCGGATAGGAGACGGGCATCTACAGTCTCAGATTCATGTATAGTAGTTGTTCCAAAGGGAAGTGACGTGGACCTAGTCTGAGCCACATTTTTGGCCAAACATTTATGACGTCACAGTGTTCGGGTTCAGGGAAAATGGGACACTTTAAAGACATAACCTAATGGACAGTTTGGGGCTTGCTCCTGCTGCGGGGAGAAAGTAAAGTATCGATAAGAAAGGAGCAGGCCATGGTTCAAGGGACTTCAGAGAGGTCCTGGCAGGCCGAAGCCAGGACTGAAGAGACAAAACGACTAATCCGGGACATCAAGCGCATCACCCGGCGCAAATTCACCCCAGAAGAGAAGATACGCATCGTTCTCGAAGGGTTCCGCCGGGATACACCAATCAGGGACCTCTGTCGCCGGGAAGGCATTCGACCAAGTACTTACTATGCCTGGCTCAAAGACTTCATGGAGGCGGGGAGAGAAAGGTTAACCCGGGACATGGTCCGAGATGCGACCAGGACTGAGGTACAGGACCTCAAGCGTGAAAATGCCAGGTTGAAGCAGCTGGTGGCCGAGCTATCTCTCCAGGTTCACGTTCTTAAAAAAACGGCGGTACCGGGTCTGGAGTAAAGAAGAGGTATGCTCGGGTGAGTGCTCAAGAAAAGAGTGAGATTCTGGCTTTGGTGGCTTATTCCGGGCTGCCGCGGCGCCGGGCTTTAGCGCAGTTAGGACTACCCAAGAGCACCTACTACCGCTGGCTGAGCCGGCAAACTCTGGGGAGGCTCCAGGACAGGAAAGGCGGCTCATCACTACCCTGGAACAAGCTAAGACCCGAAGAGGAGGCGAAGATACTGGCCCAGGCACGAGACTCGCCGGACCTCTCTTGCCGGCGGATTGCGTTAAGCCTTGTTGATTCCGGGGACTTCTATGTATCTGAGAGCACTGTCTTTCGGGTCCTGAAGAGGGAGGGACTGACTAAGCCGGCTGAAATTGTCGGTTTCAAAGCCGCTAAGGAGTATCGCCGCAAGACGACTAAGCCGAATGAACTCTGGGCCACCGACTGTGCCCATCTCAAAATCGTTGACTGGGGCTGGTATTACCTGGTGACGGTGATGGATGACTATAGCCGCTTCATACTGGCCTGGGAGCTGAAGAGCGACATGGCGTCAGAATCGTTGATTGATGTCGTGCAGAAGGCGGTAGACGCCTGTGGCTCTAACATAAGAAGTGGTACAACTACTGGGGGCAGGTCATAGGGGAGTATTTTTCTTGACTTTTGGTTTCAAAGATGTGCAATCGTATTCCAGCACATGGCCCAGAGCGCTACTTTGTGCAGCCAGAGTTAGTGTTGACTCCAATAGCAATATAAAGTAGACTATAGATAAATGTGCCTATCTTGTTATCTCCCAATGGGATTAGCTGGGTGAGTATATAAATCCAATCCTTTAGCGACTCCGTAAAGTCCTTTATAAGTCGGCCCCGTCCTTCCTTTAGCTAGTCCCAATACTGTCTGGAACGCAGCCATCGGAGTATTCCTCCTATTAAACCTGAAAACATATTCGTTTAGATATGCCTGAAGATGCTGTTTACTGACTCCGTGATGCGTGCCAATGAGCCAAGATTTCAGGTTGGAAAACACCCTATGGATATGAATCATGCGGAGTGCAATGCTGTGTTCGTAACCGAGACTTTCGAGTTTACTATATCCCAACCAGTCATCTGTTACTACAGTAGAACCAATCTCAATATTGTCTTGAACAAACTCATTTAAGGTCGCTTGAGTTACGTTCGGAATCACTTTAAGCCTTACACGATTGGCATATTTCCCTCGGATGTCTACTGCACCAGCTACGATAACTTTACCTTCTGCTCCTCGCCCTGTTTTACCGGAACGCTCTCCACCTATATAAGTTTCATCAACTTCAACTACCTGGCTTAACTTGTCTCTGCCTGACCTGACCATAGCAGCACGGAGCTTGTGTAGCATCGTGAAAGCGGTCTGATAACTAGACAAACCTACTTGGCGTTGAAATTGAAGTGCCGAGAACCCAGGAGTATGAGTGGTTACCAGATAGGCAGCATGGAACCAAAGTCGTAGTGGCATTTTTGAACGATGCATAACGGTACCTGCCGTTGGGGACGCCTGGTAGCCACATTGCTTACACTGGAGGAGCTGACGGGCATCTTTCCACCAGTATTCCCGCCCACCGCAGCGCGGGCAGACAAAATCCTCTGGCCAGCGCGATTGAATGAGGAATTTCACACAGGCGTCCTCATCGGGAAACCATTGCTGAAACTCAAATATCGTCTTCGGAAAGTCAGGACGTGGCATTAGTATCCTCCTTTGGCACATCAGGTTTAGATAGTATGAATGTGCCGTTAGTAACTGGTGCATTAATCTCAAGGAATCTTGCCAATGCCTTAATTTCTACCTCAACTCTTTCCTCATCTTTTTTGGAACGGTCAACCTCTCTCTTTTCCCTTGCCTTATTTTCTGCCTCACGTTGACGGTCTTTACGTCTGAAAATTATGCCTGACCATATCCAGAAAATAATTGAGAGGATTAACGCACTGAGCGACAACCACAAAAAAGCATGCCAACTAATTCCGCTTGGTTTGTCTTGAACCGAGACATTCGATGCCTCGACAAAAAGACCAAAAGCAACAGCCAGCAAACTACTTCCTAAACCCATAAGCCAGTATTCCATATGCTCCTTTACAAAGAGGCGCAGTTTGGTTAACATATTCTACACGCCTCCCTGATGGGAGTCAACAAGATAGGCACATAGATAAATAATGGCCTTAGCAGACATAGCATAGCGATTAAGCAAAATGAGTGCTTGCTTCAGTGTTTTTTAACCGGAAATCGGGACAAGGCCAGACGTAAAAACGGCCAAAGAGTGGACAAATAGAGCCCTTACTTCCCAAGCAAGTCGCCTTTCCTCAAAGCTAGTCGAACCATAACTAGATACGGAATTCACTTGACGAAGCAAGCACTCCCTTTTTGCATGTCCTGATTGCAGTTCTCCCGTGATTTTCTTCATTTTTCATTCTCCTTACCAAGTTTTTTCTCCCTCTCTATCTTTTCCAATATTGCCTCTTCCAGCCACTGCCCCAGCATCTTCTTACGGGTAACTGCGGCAATACGGGCTTGATGGAGAGCTTCGGGATTGACTCTAATGCTTGTCGTTGGCCAGTGATGTTTCTCTTTCATAATGCTATGGTAACACCAGCAACACGATATGTAAAGCCTGAGTGTTTCAAACAGTATTTGTCTTTTATTTGATTTCTCGCCCCTTAAGCCATATCGTCGGAGCGGGCCAATTCCACCGCGATGGAGCACACCGTTGCGCATGCGTTAGGCATAACTACCATACAGCTATACGTAACGGTTACCCAGCATCGCAATTCAGCGAATATCTCCGCGAGTGGTATGACTCGGAGCGGTCCGGGTGGTGATATGAGAAAACCATTGGTCTTAGCTACTAAGGTCGTACCTATTAGGTTGGCTTGACTGGCTTTCAGAATCGCACGACTTCCCATTCTCGTCAAATGCATCTATACTCTGGTTTTAGGAAAGAAGCTCGCGCGATCGGTAATATATATGAAATTCACAACCTTTCAACCGAGAAATAACTGACTAACCACTTTGAATACCGTACTGACATTATCGGTGATGATAAAGATCAGGAACTGTCATGCAAGTTAGTCAGCAGCGATGATTTTGCGGTGAAAGACCCGATGAGATTAACCGGTCCTGCCCGGTGGCATAGTGTGAAGACATCACTGGGCAAACTGTTTTTACGCTCAGAACCGGAAGATTGATGAGCAGGGGCGAATTTTCATATGGACCCACCAGGAGTGTCCTTCGTGAATCTTCGTCCCAAACGCAGAATCAACTGTTTAAACCTATGTACCTGCGATTTGGAGTTCCGACGACCTGAACATGAGTCAGGTGGTCGGTATATGGAACAAGCTCAGCAGTTCGAATCCCCTCAGCTCCACCATAGATGATTAATTACCATACTTTAGATACAGGTAATACCTTGTTCGGTACTCTTCAATCGTCTTGTAGCTTCAGACCCTGGTATTTCAATTACCTCATCCGCTAATATCCTCTCTGGAGAGAGATTGCCAGGCAGAATTTTTCAGATTAACCCTGCCGTCGTTGCCTCAGAAGGCGGTGCCGTCAGACGATGAATAGTCAGGTAGAATAGCATCGGTCCTATTTGCCCGGTCGTTTCATGTCTTGGCCATGGATTTGCGTCGCCGACTG
>Ga0299912_10002027_pt1 | contig 16525 bp, 22 predicted proteins | sample RVTome_2_FD_207667 | JGI IMG/M metagenome (GOLD analysis project Ga0299912, IMG submission 207667) | Soil microbial communities from uranium-contaminated site in the Upper Colorado River Basin, Wyoming, United States - RVT95D214 (version 2) ... | reverse complement strand
TCTGGCCCCCCGGGGTGGGGCCCGTGATCACCTTGGTCCTAAGCTTATTCCTGCTGGCGTAGATACCGGCAGACAGCCCGGCGGGCCCCCCACCTATTATCACCACGTCGTACATATCTCCGCTGGTCAGGGTCTTCGCCATGGCATGATGTTCCGCGCCGTGCGTTAATAATGGTAACCCACGGCCCCTAACCCTGTGGGCATTATTCTTTCAGTAACGTAAATAAAATATATATGGTACATACAAGTTAGATCTAGCAACATTAAAGGTGACGAAAACGGGACTAAACTTACAGAACCTACAGGTGCATCTTAAAGACGAGAACTGTCGCAAGGTGCTGATCCACTGCAAGGAACCCAAGACGCTGAGCGAGATCAGGAAGACCAAGATAAGCGAGGGCAAGCTCTTCAATGTCCTCAAGGACCTGAAACTGTCAGAGGCCCTCCTCTTCGCGGAAGGAAAGTACTACACCTCGCCTGATGCGATACGGTTCCTGGAGTAAGCTCCGGGGCACCGTCCCAAATTTTATTTAATGCGCCTTACTCGGATTGCTGCCAATTTATCTATTGAAAACAATATGAGATAAGGGTTGGTTAGGTTTACCTTTTCCCAAGTTCCTCGATGGACAGCTTGGGCTTCTTGTTGTACTTGAAGCCGCCGGGGGGCGTCCAGCCACCAAACTTCTCCATGCCCTTGGCCAGGTAGTAACCCGAGGGGGTCTCGGGGCTGAACAGAGGGTGCGCGAACGCCGCCTCGTTGTCCGAGACGGGCGGGGTCACCAGCTCGTAGTCCTTGGAGCCTGAGCCCAAGTGGACGCACGTGTTGGGGGTGATCCACTGGCTCATGCCCACGATGGCCGTGAACTTCTCATCCCCCGGGTTCATCGCCTTCTTCGCCTCGGCCGCGGAGCCCGGGATACCCCTCGCTTGGACGGAGGCGTCCAAGGCGGCCACATCCGCGGCCACCATATCCCTCGACGCGAAGACCCCCAGGTTGGGTATCACGGGCCTGTCCGAGCCCGGGACGCAGTCGCAGGCTGGGGTGATGTCCAGAGCGTAGCTCAGGTAACCTATCCTCTCCTTGCCCATGTGTCGAACGTAGGCGGAGGCCGCGTCGCCCATAGCCACAAGGAACCATTTTCTCCAGTCGTCGTACTTCTCCCTGCCCCACAGGTCGCAGCGGAACAATGGGCGCTGGTGGCCGAAGCACCCGATGCACGCCTCCGGGTCGTACTCGGCGTGGTCCTTCTTGATCTTTAAGGCGCCCACAGGGCATATGTTGTTGCAGAGGACGTGATCCGGGCACTCCTCCCCAATGCAGTTGTCTCCCTGGAAGCTCCAACGGTTCCAACCCACCTCGGGGTGGGTGCATATGTGGACGTTGAACTTACCCCGCTTGCTGCTGCACCCTATGGCCACGTTCTTTATGCTGCCGCCGTAGACGCCGCTGCCGTGGCCCTTGAAGTGGCTGACCACGATCATGGCGTCCGCGTCCGCGATCCCCTTGGCCAGGTACGCCTCCTTGAGTAGCACCCCGTCAGGAATGTCCAGCCTCACGTCCTCGGTGCCGTACATACCGTCCGCTATGATGATGGGGCACCCCATGCTCTGGTCCGTGAACCCGTTGCGCGCCGCGTTCTCAAGGTACATGGTCGCCGTGCTCCTGGCCCCGTAGAAGTAGTAGGGCGCTGTTGTGGTGTCGGTGACGAAGGGGACGCCCCCATGCTCCTTCACCTTGTCCACGATGACCCGCACCAGCAGGGGTCGCAGGTACGCCGAGTTGTTCCACTCCCCCATGTGGCACTTCACCGCCACTGTGTCACCCCTGTCAAAGCAGTCGGCCAGGCCAGCGTGGTCGAATAGCTGCTGGGCCTTGGCCGGTATGCTCGACTGGAGACCGGTGTACCGGTCGTCCATGAAATAGACCTTGCTCCTCAAGGCTTCACCCTCCAGAATCCTCAGAGTAAGGTGGGTTCAAGGTGTATTAAAGATCAGCCGTGGGCTATGTGACCACCATGCTGCGGCGGCGGCTCTCCTCCGCTATTGCCTCGGCCCCCGCCTCCAGATCCCCAAGGGCATCGGTCAGCTCCCTCTTATCGGCGCCGCCAAGTGCCCGGGCCGCCCTCTCCGACGCTGCTAGGAGTTTCTCCAGGAGGGGCCTACCCACCCTGGTCCTCATCCATATCTTGCCCTCGTTCTCGGCCACAACGTTGGCCACCTTCCTCAGCCTGGCCCTATGGACCTCGCCTGGCCCAGACTCGGTCAGGTCTAGGAGCCTCTGCAGGCTGTCCTTAACAGTGTTAAGCGTCTCCGTTATCCGTCACCTCAACCCATATGACTCCCCTACTGCCCTTAACTTTTCCTCGAACGCAGGGAAGCTGGTCCTCTGGTAGGCGAGCGGCGAGCTCCTCACGGTGTCGTACCAGTCCACAGCCGTGTACTTTTCGGGGAAGACTGGCTCCACCTCGGCGCCTAGGGCCCCGTAGAACCTTGATATGTACTCGGCGCCGTTCATCCTCCAGGAGGCCCCGCCTGCCACGTTGATGATGCCAGTTATGCTGTCCCTTACGCACGACGCTATTGCTCGGGCCGCGTCCTCCACGTAGACGAACTCCACCCTCTGGTCCGCCCGGTATTCCACCACCTTGGGGAGCTCAAGGAGCTCAGCAACCGCGATGGGGGCTATCCTAAGCACAGCCGCCGGCCTCCCCGAGCCTATCGCCAGCCTCTCGGCGGCTATCTTACTCTCCGAGTAGTAGCTGTGGGCCGCCTGGGGGTGGTCTTCTCTGATTGGGGGCGCCTCGCGGGCCGTCACGCCGTACGTGGATATGGATGAGGCTAGGACCATGTGGGCACCGGAGGCCATGGCCTTCAGCAGGTTCCCGGTGCCCCCCACGTTCACCCTGGTCGTGGCCTCCCGGCTCACCTCGCTCCTTGGCGGCAGGAGGGCTGCCAGGTGGACGACCGAGGAGACGCCCCTCAGCGCGTCCCCGGCGCTGATGGGGTCCGTGATGTCCCCCTTGAACGTCTCCACGCCCAGCGCCTCCACATGGCTCCACTGGACCCCGGGTAAGTCGAAGGCCCTCACGCTGAACCCGTCCTTTCTCAGAAGCTTGGATACCTCGTAGCCGAGCCGGCCAGCCCCGCCCGTGACTAGAACCGTCATCAGACCTAGAGTGAGGGTTGGAGGAGTTTAGTTTTACTCTAGGGGTGTGGACCTGAGGCACGAGTCGCTGACCCTTAGGAGGGCTCCTAGCTCGGACTCCATTTCGCCCAGCGCCCTCACGCCTATGATGGCGCCTATGGGCCTGCCCCCGCAGTAGATCATGAACGTGGGGGTGCTGCGCGCTCCCTGCCTGATGGCGTGGACCCTGTTTTCCCTGCTCTCGAGGAGGTTCATCCTTGTGATCTTCACCTTCCCCGAGACGTGGGCCTCCAGCTTCTCGTACACGGGCTTCATCTCCTCGCAGGCCGGGCACTTGTTGTGCCAGTACTCCACCACAACGGGCTTATCCGAGTCCAGCACCTCGGACTGGAAGTCAGTGTGCTGAATGTCCTTCACCAACCAGGGTCCCAGAATACATCTGGGGCCGAGTCTAATAATGGTTGAGCTACGCTTCCCTGAAGCTGAGGGAGCCCTCGCTTATGCTGAGCTCGTAGAGCTGGTTGGGGTACGGCTTCATGCCGAAGCTCTCAATCTCCTCCCCCGTCAGGATGAGGGTCAGCTTCCTCTGCTCGTATGTGGAGCCCTGGGCCCCGGGGAAGATGCCCTGGAAGCTCTTGGTGACCTGGACCACCATCTGGTTGATCTCCTCCGGGATCTCCGGGTTGCTCATCATAACCATGGGGGGCTTCGACCGCACCTCCGCGAAGTCGATCTGGAAGGCCTCCCTGTTCTCGGGGTCCCGGACCGCCTTCACCGACTGCACCTTGAGCATTATCCTGCTGCTGATCATCCTGTTCTCTATGAGAGGGAGGTGGCTACGTGAAATATGTATCGGTTAGAGGCTCTTCAGGTGGTCCACCAGGAGCCCCGCGACGCTCACGGCGCTGTACCGTGACTCCACGGTGTCCGTCGCTAGAATCAGGTCGGCGCCAGCGTCCCTGAGCCGCTCCTCGGCGCCGCTCATGAAGAGGGCGTGGGTGCAGGCCGCGGCCACCTTGGAGGTGCCCTGGTCCTTGAGGCCCTTTATGGCCTTGGCCATGGTGCCTCCGCTGCTTATGATGTCGTCGAAGACCACGGCCTTGCGCCCCTTCACCTTCAGGTCCTTCACAACCATCCTGGTTTCCCCGGTCTTGAGGTCGCGGTCCTTCTCGAAGAACCCGAAGCCGCCGCCCATGACCTCGCTGGCCACGCTCACGATGTCCCTGCGGCCCTCGTCAGGGGACAGGCTGTAGGCGCCGTCGAACCCGTGCTCCTTGAGGTACCTGGCTATCACGGGTATGGCTGACAGCGTGCTTACCCTGATCCTGTGCCTGGGCCTGATCCTCTCCAGGGACTCCTCGCTGTGTAGGTCCACCACCAGCAGGTCGTCCACGCCGGAGTCCTCCAGGAGCCCTAGGACCACGTCGAAGCTCAGCGCCTCCCCGTCCAGGAACCGCTTATCCTGCCTCATGTATGCCAGGTAGGGGACGCAGGCCACGATCCGCTTAGCGCCGAAGTCCCTGGCCGTCCTAGCCATGATCAGTAACTGAACCAGCTTCCTGTCTGGGTCGGGCGCTGTGGTCTGGACGAGCACAACGGTCTCGCCCTTCACGTCGGCTGTGAGCCTGAGGTAGCTCTCTCCGTCGGGGAACAGCCTGTGATCCACTGTGTGGGCCTTGAGGCCGAGGAGCTCGGCCACCCTCCTCCCCAGCTCCGCGGAGGCTGGGCCAGGTATGACTATCATCGGTATTGATGACGCCTTGGAGGTAGATAAGCGAAACTGGTAGTGGCTATACTAAGTAGATGAAGTTGGAGTACGCGTAGAGCAGGCCGGCGGCGAGTATGGCTGCGCCCCACACCGCCTTGTTCCACTTCATTATCTTGGCGCCGTCGAACACGCCCAGCGGTATCAGGTTGAAGAGGGCCAGGCTCGCGTTGATGCTCATCCCAAGGTAAGCTAGGAACCCGATGATGTTGCTGGTCGTCACCAACGACAGTGCGAAGTAGCATAAGCCCATGCCTATGTTGGTGGCTGGGCCTGCGATGCTCACCCTTCCGTAGTCGTCCCAGTTCATGAGGCCGCCGATGACGACGGCTCCCGGCGCTATGATCTTGAACGGGGATATGAAGCTGAGGAGGGTGATCATGATGCCCTGCCGGTTTATCCTGAACTCGGCCCAGTACCCCAGCCTCTGGGCCATGAACTTGTGTGCCAGCTCGTGCAGGAGGAAGGCGAGGGCGAATATGAGGAGACTCCCCACGAGGACAGTGGGGTAGGCAACGAGGGTCCTCCAGGCCGTTATAGTGAACAGGATGCCCAGGATCAGTGCGAGCCCTATAGCCAGGTCTCTTAGCTCGCGCTGGCTGAACCAGTACCGGGCGCCCTGCGGCTGCGGCGTGGAGCTGAACCCGGTGGGCATGAAGCCGGTCGCCCCCGTCGTAGACCTGCTGTACTGGTAGTAGCCGGAGCAGTCGTGCATCTCGGGGAGCCTGTGCTCGCTGCAGAAGTAGCCTCCGCAGAACTTGCACCTGAAGGGCATGTACTCCTCCCTGCCGCACCTGTCGCACTTGACCATGAAGCCTTCCACGTTGAAAAGACGGGGCACCCTATTAATGATTTGTAAAAAATGGATCGTTCACAGCTTGAACTCGGGGCCCCTGTTGTAGAGCTCCAGGTACATCTCCCTGAAGGAGTCCAGGAACGGCCTGGCCTTATCGGTGGTCCTGTGGAGGTTCGCCCCCTCGTCCTCATACCTGGACAGGAACCCCTTCCCCAGCAGGAACCCTATGTGCTCCTGCCCTATGTCGCTGTTCAGGCTGCACCTGTGGATTATGCTCGTGAAGGTGCGGGGCGTCCTGCAGAAGGTCAGTATCTCCCAGTATATCTCGTACAGGGTCCGCTTGCCTTTCAACTCGATCCTTCCAGCAGCTCACCGAGCTTCTTCTCGGCTTCCGTCGACTCCTGAAGCCTTCTGTCCCAGGTTGCCTCGTAGCGCCTGAACAGGCGGGGGATGTACACCCCCGCCAGTCCCAGGATCAGGATCAGGCTGAAGCCCAAGAGGACGAACGCCGCCTCGAAGGCCGAGCCGGAGCCCAGGACCGACACCACGTACTGTACCTGTAGCGCGGCCGTCACGAGGAAGAAGGCCCCCGTGATCCTGCTTCCGAGGATGAGGCTTCCCATGGACTCCCTGTGGTCCCTGTAGAAGGCCATGTTCTGGACGATGAGCTCGGTCGCGGAGTCCTCCGCCCCGTTCTCGTGGCCGGAGGCTCCCTCCCTCACGTCCTGGTACTCGTCCATCATCTCTGCGCCCATTATCAGCCACCTGAACATAAGCGCGCACCCGGCCAGCGCCGCCCCCACCATGATGGCCTCCGGCCACAGTATCATGCGGGCCGCTACCATAGGATGCACGTTCCTCACTATGAAGGATATACCCCTAGCCACGGCGAGCCCTGCGCCCGCTATGTTCATCAAGATGAGGCTGTTGAAGCTCCTCATCTCTCTGCTCAACCTGTTAAAGGTCTCGTTTATCATGTTTTCACCTCTGAATACACGTACCATGTATATGAAATATAAGGCAGTATGAAAGATTGTTACACATCATTCTTACATTATGAATAGACAAGCTACACGTCACAAAAGTATGTAACAAGCGTATGATGAGTCCCTATGGGCGCGTCAAGACTAAAAGCGTAGAGCCCCAATATACCGACGTGGAAATCAAGGCCGTCATCCTCGACTTCGGCGGGACGCTGTCCATGGGCGACCTAGACTGGGACCCATACCACGAGAACCTGAGAGCCATCCTGGCGGCCAGAGGATTCGACGTGGAAATGAGCGAGCTCAAGCGGGCGCTGAGGTCAGCCCTCCAGGAGCTGACCAAGGTCAGGGACAGGGGAGGGGAGCGGACCTTCGAGGAGGTGTACAGCGACTTCCTGGGCAACCTGGGGATATACCCCGATTTCGAGTTTCTGGAAGAGCTCCACGCCGCGTTCAGGGCCAACTACAGGACCGACTACCTGCCCTGCGTCGAGGGCGTCCTTAGGGAGCTGTCCTCCCGGTACAAGTTGGCGCTCCTCAGCAACACCATGAGCGACCACCCCAGGGTGCTCCTCAGGGAGAGCGGCTACGACAGGTACTTCCACTACATCCTGTGCAGCAGGGACGTGGGCGTCAGGAAGCCCAACCCCGAGGTGTTCAGGATCGTCCTCAGGGAGCTGGGGGTGCGGCCAGAGGAGGCCGTGCACGTTGGGGACAGCGTGGAGGCCGACATGGTGGGTGCCAGGGACTCGGGGATCACGGGTATCTGGATAAAGACTCCAGACCAGCCGCCTTGGACCGGGTACACGATAGGCTCTGTATGCGAGCTGCCCGGGCTCCTGAAGAGGATAGAGGGCTCAGCGTAGCTGTCTTAGATGGATACAACTCCTTAACATGTACGTCGCGCAGAAGGCGGCTTTATGGCTGGAAAGCGAGTGGACAATCGGGGTACCGAATTAACTGCGCTCGCTTATTTATACCAATACCACATTTCATAGATACACAATGATCAAAGAAACCGCGTGGAAGTGGATAGAAGACAACCATGATCTTCTTACATCCATAAGTGACGAGATATGGGGTTACGCAGAGTACGGTCTCTGCGAAGACAAGTCAAGTAAGCTAGTCGCAGACACCTTGAGGAGGCATGGGTTCAGGGTCCAGTGCGGTGTGGCGAGGATGCCCACCGCCATCGTGGCTGAGAAGGGAAAGGGCAGACCGGTGATAGCCACTATGGGCGAATACGATGCTCTGCCCGGCATCAGCAACAAGGCGGTCCCCAGGAAAGAGCCCCTGGTAGAGGGAGGGATGGGCCACGGCTGCGGCCACAACATCCACGGAACAACGGCGTTAGCCGCAGCGATAGCGGTCAGCGTCGCACTTGAGAAGGAGAAAGTCAAAGGAACCATCAGGTTCTACGGCACACCGGCCGAGGAAACCTCCGGGGGGAAGAGGTTCATGGTGAACGCTGGGCTGTTCGACGACGTTGACGCGGCACTAAGCCACCACCCAGGGAGCCTGAACGTAGCCACCCTGTCCAGCTCCAACGTGACCAACGGCGCGAGGTTCCACTTCCACGGGAAGACGAGCCACGCGGCCGCGAACCCCGAGGCGGGGCGTAGCGCACTGGACGCAGTCGAGCTGATGAACGTGGGCGTGAACTACCTGAGGGAGCACATCATCCCGAGCGCGCGCATCCACTACGTCATCGAGTCGGGTGGAGGGCAGCCCAACGTGGTCCCCGACTACGCCCGGAGCTGGTACTACATCAGGGCCCCCGAGCAAGGCCTCCTCGACCCCATCAAGCAGCGAGTCATCAGGATCGCCGAGGGGGCCGCCATGATGACGGACACGAGGCTGGAGTACGAGATGTCCGGGGGAGGGTACCACAAGATTCCTAACAGAACGCTAAGCGAGATAGTGACCGCCAACATGCGGCAGGTGGGACCATCAGCCTACACGAAGGAGGATTACGAGTTCGCTGCTGAGATAGCTAAAAGCTTCCCCTTGGATGACAGGGTGACCGGTCTTCGTAATAACAAGGTGCCAAACTGGGAGAAATACGTCAACGTTGACCTTGTGACGGACATCTTCGACGCGTGGGACGACGGCGAGACCAGTCCAGGGAGCACGGATGTCTCAGACGTGAGCTGGATTACGCCTACCATGGAGTTCAGGACCGCGTGTAACGTCAACGGGTCCCCGGGCCACAGTTGGCAGTTCGTAGCCTGCTCCGGGAGCAGCATCGGCCACAAGAGTCTGCTATTCGCTGCTAAGACGATGGCGGGTTCGGCGCTGGACTTGTTCCTGGACCCGGACAAGGTCAAGGAAGCCCGGGATGAACACGTCGCACGGCTACGAGGCAGAGAATATGTGCGTGACCCATCAAGAGAACCTCCTCTGGAGAAAGCCAGAGAACTGGCTGAGGCTCATAAGGGTAAACTAGCTTGAGAAGCAAGCGCACAAAATATATTTAATTTGGGTACTGTGCGCACGATTTTTTTACTATTCTCCCGTTGGCTTACGATCGTGTCTCAGCCCATAGCTTCGCGCAGCACCCCGATGGGATGCCCAATCTTCATTCCAGGACCGTTTTCAACCTAATATTTATCAGCCAATCCGCGGCCATTATCACCAGTGTTCTAATTGACCGAAAAGAAGACAATTCATTACTTCTCCGGTGTCGGGGAAGCCAACACAGATGAGACCCTGAGGGCAGCCAAGACCAGGGCAGATGAGCTAGGCATAAAGGACATCGTCGTCGCCAGCACCCGAGGCCCCACGGGGCTGAAGGCCGTGGAGCTGTTCAAGGGCTACAACGTGGTGGTGGTCCCCCACGTCACCGGGATGAGGGAGCCTGGAACCCAGGAACTGGGAGCGGACTACGCCGAGAAGATCAAGGCGGGCGGAGGCAAGCTCGTCATCGCGGCCCACGCCTTCTCCGGTGTGAACAGAGCCATCCAGGCAAAGTTCGACACCATGTACCCGGCGGGTATCATCGCACAGACTCTCCGCGTGTTCGGCCAGGGCATGAAGGTCGTTGTGGAGATCACTGCCATGGCGGCTGACGCTGGGGCCGTCCCCGTGGACCGGGATATTATAGCCATCGCGGGGTCGGGCAGGGGGGCTGACACGGCTGTCGTAATCAAGCCGGCTTACAGCCACAGCCTGTTCGACGTGGTGGTCAGAGAGATTATCGCCAAACCAAGAAACCTAGAGTAAAGACTCGCCCCACGGGGTTAATGTGGCGCCGCCTAAAGACAGGGGGAGCCGGGGACTCGGGGATCACAGGCGTCTGGATTAGGACGCCCGACTAGCCACCGTGGAGCGGGCACACCATAAGCTCGGTGTGCGAGCTGCCCGCGCTCCTGAAGAGGATCGAGGGCTCTACGTCGCTGTCTTAGCTTGAAGCTCTAGCTAGTCTCAGCATCAGGCCGTGGCTCTGGAGCCGGGTGAAGTGCTTACCAGCGGTTTCAAGCTCCAGTCTTCTTGAGATGGCAGTGGCTGCGATTATGAGGTCGGCTTCAGGGATCGTCTCTCCACTGGCCCGCAGCGAATGGGATAGGCGACAGTACTCGAGGATTGTCTCGTTGTCTACTCCGATCACGGAGTAGTACTCCTCCAGGTGCGTCTTGAGTAAGGTTCGCTTTTCTTCCACGACACCTCTCAGCAGCTCTATGAGCGTTATGACGGATATGGCCCCCGCCTTCGGTACATCGTACTGCAGGCTGTCTATGACAACGCTTGTGTCTATGAGGCTCATCGGAGCTTGAACCTCTCCCTGAACTCCTCCGAGGAGCGCCGCATGTTATCATAGTCCTCCTCGGTGAGAATCTCGTGCATCTTCTCTAAGGCTCGCCTCCGTTTCTCTTCCTCAGCAACCTCGTAGAGTTCTAAGAGATACTGGCCCCAGTCCTTGTCGCCTTTGCGTTTCTCGAGGGCTGCCTTGACCTCCTCCGGGACCGAGATCGTTGAGTACCTACTCATTGCATAATTATATAATTATGCAATTATAATAAGTTAATGGCTCATTAAAAAAAAGCGCTGGCACCGTGAGGCTGGAGGCGACGAAGCTGAATCATTACACTACATTTTTCAGTGCTAACGCATGAGTATGCAGGATGGCCACGGAGAAGTACTACGAGACCAACAAGGCACGCTGGAACGAGCTGGTGGAAATCCACGCCAAGTCACAGGAGTACGACCTGGAGGGCTTCATAGCTGGCAAGAACAGCCTGCACCAGCCGGAGCTGGACACCCTGGGAGACGTGCGGGGCAAGAGTCTCCTCCACCTGCAGTGCCACTTTGGCCTGGACACCATCAGCTGGGCGCGCCTAGGGGCCAAGGTCATAGGGGTAGACTTCAGCGACACAGCCATCGAGTTGGCAAGGGAGATAGCCAAGAGGGTGGGGGTGGACGCCGAGTTCATCTGCAGCAACGTCTACGATCTCCTCCAGGTCCTCGACGGGCAGTATGACATCGTGTTCACTAGCATCGGGGTCCTCTGCTGGCTCCATGACATCGACAAGTGGGGCAGAATAGTCGCACGGTACCTTAAGCCGGGGGGTACGTTCCTACTCGTGGAGTCCCACCCCCTCATGTGGGTGTTTGACGACGAATGCGAGGAGCTGGGCATCAGGTACAGTTACTGGCACAAGGAAGAGCCGATGAGCTGGGAGACGGACGGCACCTACGCCGACGAGGACGCGAAGATCACGAACAGGAGGAGCTACGAGTGGCAGCACACCGTTAGCGACGTACTGAACAGCTTGATCAAGGCGGGGTTACGCGTAAAAGAGATCAGGGAGTACCCGTACCTTCCGTGGAAGTACGTTAAAAAAGCTGAGAAGGGCCTGGACGGGTGCTGGAGAATCCCGGGTGACCCGCTGCCTCAGATGTGGAGCGTGGAGGCTGCCAAGCCACAGCCTAAAGGCATGAGGTAAGGTGTATCAACGCACCGCTCCGAGAATATAGCTGCATGTAAAAAAGGTAGGGGGTAACAATATTATGGTTGAAAAAACCTCTAAAAAACAGAGCCCTACCGCTGAGGGCGGAGCTAACGTTTGACGCAGTCACTTGACGACGCCTTTGATGGCGCGGACGATCTTCTCCGCGTCAGGAAGGACGTGGCGCTCCAGCTCCCTGTTGAAGGGTATGGGCACGTTGGGGTTGGCGACCCTGCTGACCGGCGCCTTGAGGCTGTGGAAGCCCTTCTCGGCGGCCACCGCTGCGACCTCGGCGCTGAATCCGCACCTCTCGTAGTCCTCGTCCACAACCACCAGCCGCCCCGTCTTCTGGACGCTGCGCAGGATGGCCTCCTCGTCCAGTGGCACCAGGGTCCTGGGGTCCAGAACCTCGACGCTCACCCTGCCCTTCAGTTCATCTGCTGCCTTCACCGCCTCCCCAACCATCTTGCCGACCGCAACCACGGTGACATCACTCCCCTCCCTCACTAGGTTGGCCACCCCAAAGGGCACCTCGTAGGGTTCCTCGGGGACGTGGCCCCTGGCGCTGTATAGGAGCCTGTGCTCGAAGAAGACCACCGGGTTGGGATCGTGGACTGCTGTGATTAGGAGCCCCTTGGCGTCGTAGGGGGTGCTTGGGACCACGATCTTCATGCCGGGCATGTGGGCGTATAGGCCGTAGAGGCTCTCGCTGTGGGTGGCCGCGTTTCCGCCTCCGGCCCCGTAGATGACTCGGAGCACCATGGGGACGTTTACGCTGCCGCCCGTCATGTAGGTGGTCTTTGCCATCTGGTTCAGCACCTGGTCCATGGCGACGAGGCTGAAGTCCACTAGCATGAGCTCCACGATGGGTCTCATACCGGCGATGGCTGCGCCTACGCCTGCGCCGATGAACGCCGTCTCTGTGATGGGGGCGTCCCTGACGCGCTCCCTGCCGAACTCCTCCTTGAGCCCCTTGGTGGCGGCCCTCCAGTTGCTGGACACGTTCTCGCCGAACAGGATGACCTCGGGGTTCTCCCTCATGGTGAACCTGTGGGCCTCGTTGATGGCCTCGGCGTAGGTTATCTCCCTCATCGGGCTCCCTCCGCGAAGATGTTCTTGTAGGCGTCCACCAGCTCGGGCTCGGGGCTGCCCACCGCGAAGTCTATGGCCTCCTTGACGGCGGCCGCCTCCCTGTCCCTGATCTCCCTGTCCAGCTTCTCGGTGAGGACGCCCAGCTTCATGAGCTTCTCACGGTAGCATCTTATGGGGCAGTGCTCGCTCTCCTCTCCCTCGACTCTGTGGACCTTGAACTCCAGCAGTGTGGGTCCCTCGCCCTTCCTGGCCCTCTCCACGGCCTCGCCTACGGCCTTAAATGCCTCCTCCACGTCCCAGCCCGGGTGGCTGCTCCCAAGCATGCCATAGGCGGATGCACGTGCACTTACGTCGTCGATGCTGAGCTGGGGGTAGTCGATCTCGTGTCCCAGCATGGTCTGCACAACGGGGCTGCTGTTCTCGCAGACGAAGACAACTGGCAGCTTCCAGCACGCGGCCAGGTTCAGGGTCTCCTGGACGCCGCCCTGGTTGCTGGCCCCCTCCCCGAAGTAGCTGACGGAGACGTGGCCGTCGCCCCGGAGCTGGTTGGCTAGGGCGTACCCGGCGCACATGGGGACACTGCCCCCCACGATGCCGTTGGCGCCGAGGGCTCCAGCCTCAGGGCTGAAGATGTGGTAGGCCCCACCCTTACCCCTGTTGGTGCCCGTCGCCTTGCCCGCTATCTCCGCCATCATGTGTTTCAGGTCACAGCCTTTGGCCACCAGGTGGCCCAGAGGCCTGTGGGTGCTGCCGATCTGGTCGCCCCGGTTCAGGTGGGTGCCCACGGCCGCGGCCACGGCTTCGCCTCCTCCGCTGAGGCTCACGTGGCCTATCTTGCCCTCGTCGGTGAGCCGCCTTACACCGTTCTCGAAGGTCCTGATCCTGACCATGGCTCGGTACAGGCTCAGCTGCTGCTCCTTCTTCAGCTTCATGAGATCACATGGAAGAGGACACTCGGAGAGGATTTAGAGTTAACGACTCAGGCGCCGGCTTCGCCTATCAGGTGGGCTATGAGCGCCAGAAGGAGGGCGACGACTATCGCGGGGTGGAATGTGGCGGCATGGTACCTCAGCTCCCCGGCGTCGGGGACGAGCCTGAGCAGCACCCCGGACCCCGCGGTCAACAGCAGGAGCCCTATGAACGCGCCGCTGCTGAGGCTGGCTGAGCCGCCCAAGTCGGCCACGTAGTACGCGGCCGCGAGCACCAGCGAGGCGAGCCCCAGGGAGCAGTGGGCCTTTATCCGGCTCCCCGTCTGGCGGGGCGCCGCCCTGTTCAACACGGAGAGGGATGCCGTGGCCAGCACAGCCAGAGCCGTGAGCCAGCCCAGTGGGGACAGACTAGGCCTCCTTGTCCTCGTCCGGGGCGAAGCAGCTATACCCCCACCTCTCCTCGTCTCTGAGGCCGGTCCTCACCTGCTGCCTCAGGGAGAAGAGCATGAACGGGAGGATCACGGCGAAGGCGATGAGAGGGTCTGACAGATTCCAGATCATGTGAATGACCGCCGACACCGCCACCCCAGGGACCAGGTCCACAAGCTCTATGTGGCCCCTCATCGCCTTGGCCAGGCCCAGGCTCCTGCCGGCTATGGCTGACCACGCCAGGTGCATGAAGGCCGTCGTGGACCTGACCAGTATGGCCGTCAGGGCGGGGTACTGGAGGTTCACAATCATCTCGTACAGGTACCAGAAGTTCTCCAGGCCCGCGAAGCCGGCGCCCGCCGCCGCTCCATACACCATGCCGTCTATGTGGTCGTTGAACTCGTCCCTCACGCGGCTGCTTCTGGCTATCAGGTACACCCCGAATATCTTCAATGGCTCCTCGATGAACCCGGCTCCACCCACTCCTAGGAAGGGCTCCGTAATGAGGGTGTTGAAGATGGCGGCGATTACGCCGCTGAATGCGCCCCAGCCGAAGCAATAGGCCACTAGGGCCAGGGGCTCCCTCTCGTACCTGTCGCTCCTAACCATGTAGACCAGGTACACGAGGGGCGCAGCGTACCCCGCCAAGGTGAACCCTAAGTAGGTCATCCACTCCTCCCCGTATGTGACCACCAGGCCCATGGCGAAGAGGGTCAGCGCCCCAAACATGTAGGGTGTCAGGGATCGGGGGGGCCTGTTGAGGTACACCGACGTGTTGGGCGGCGCCTGCACCGGGGAAGGGTTGAAGAGACTTCTGACGCTCTCTTTCACCATCTCGAGGGTGCTGAGCCGAGGCAGCTCCCCGCTCTTGTAGCCCCGGCCCTCGACCCACTCAGTCAGGCTCTTGCCGCAGCATGAGCAGTAGGCGTCGCCGGGCCCGACGTCGGCTCCGCAGTGTGGGCACTTGTCTATCTTCTCACCCACCCCTACATGGCTGTCACCCGATATAATCTAATGCACTGTCTTGTGAGCGGATGGCGAAGGTTACGGGATTGAGTTACTCTCATCTCGTAAAAATGAATCAAAACCTAGAAATATGGGGCGTTACGCTGAGACGAATCAGGGAAGGGCGACACACCCTTCGACCCACCAATACAATGGAGTGAGTGATGAAAGAGATGGATTCAACGATAGTTGTGATAGGATTTGTTGTCCTGTTAGCTGCCCTGCTTTATTACATGTATAAGGATCAGCAGAAGCGGTCCCCTGAGGCCAAGCCTGAGGCCGCTAAGAGGGAGCCCACAGTGGTCAAGGTCAAGGACTACGAGGCTCAGCTGAAGGCCGACAAGAAGGAGGAGCCTAAACCGGAGCCAAAGCCTGAACCTAAGCCAGAGCCCAAGCCAGCGCCAAAGCCCGAGCCTGAGGCGTCTGAGGCCGCGGCCCCCGCGGAGCCCGCTGAGCTGAGCCTCGAGAACCTCAGCGGCCTAGGAGAAAAGTACAGAGCCCTCCTCAAGGCGGCTGGCGTAGGTAACCTGAACGCCCTAGCTAGGTGGAACCCCGAGGAGCTGCACAGAAAGCTCATCGAGATGAACGAGGCCCAGCAGATCGTGAAGAGGCCGCCGCCTCTGGTCACGGTCGAGGACTGGGTGAAGCGGGCCGGGGAGCAGACGGGTTAACCCAGGGATTTCTCCCCTAGCTCGAATGCCGCCAGGTTGGCCGCCACGGTCCTCTCGGGGACCGCCTTTTTAACGGCATCCATTAAGGCGTCCCTCGGCAGGGGGAAGCCATCCACCCTGCTGGCAGCCCCCAGCAGAACCACGTTCTCTGTGCGGGGGTTCCCCGCCTCCTCGGCGAGCGCGTTGGCGTCGATGGCCCAGACCCTGTCGGTTCGCTTCCTCAGCTGCTCCACCACCTGGCCAAGGGTCACGTACCGCAGGTTCTCCCTCCTCCTCTTCACAAGCTCACCCGTCTCTATCACCGGGTGCATTATCCTCTTGTTCATGACCACCGCGCCCCCAGGCTTTAGGTACTCCACGTACCGTAGAGCCTCCGTTGCCTCCATTGCGACAACCATGTCGGCCTCGCCGATGGGAACCATGGGGCTGTAGGCGTCGCCGAGCCTCACGTGGGCACTTATGCTGCCGCTGCGCTGGGCTAAGCCGTGCTGCTCCTGGACCACAACCTTGACGCCCCTCATGGTGCACGCCTCGCCGATGATTGTCGATAGGAGCATCAGCCCCTGGCCGCCAACGCCCGTCAATAGTATGTTGTACTTCACTCTTAGTCGCCTCCCGTGGTGTGGATGGCTGTGCATGGGCACAGCCTCGCGCAGTTGTCGCAGCCGTTGCACAGGTCCTCCTGGATGCGGGTCTGCCTGGTCTCCATGTCCACCTGGATGGCGGGGCAGTAGAAGTCGCGGACGCACGCGTAGATGGTCTTG
>Ga0299912_10002026_pt1 | contig 16530 bp, 13 predicted proteins | sample RVTome_2_FD_207667 | JGI IMG/M metagenome (GOLD analysis project Ga0299912, IMG submission 207667) | Soil microbial communities from uranium-contaminated site in the Upper Colorado River Basin, Wyoming, United States - RVT95D214 (version 2) ... | reverse complement strand
AATTTGTCTATTTTCTGGGGGAAGTAGCCAATTTCCTCCTGTAATTCGCGGCGCACAGAGTCAATGGGCTCTTCACCGGGGTCAATGCCACCGGCCGGTATTTCCAGAAGGAATTTGCCCACGGCGTGGCGGAATTGGCGAACTAAAAGAACATTGCCCTGCCCATCAATGGCTACCACGGCTACGCAATCGCTGTGCTCCACCACCTCTCTGGTGGTTTTTGTACCGCTGGCTTTCTCTACGGTATCCACGCGTATGTTCACCGCGCGTCCGTGGAAAATCTGTTGAGTAGATAGCTTCTTTTCCGGCTTCAACATACTCTTGCTGTTTCCCTACAACGGTGTTGCTTTGCCTGCTGCGCCTTAAAGTTGTGGCATAAGAGCCATTTCATCGCAGTCGGGAAATTTGGGACAGCGATAGCATTCCGCCCATACCTTCTGGGGCAGCTCTCTCTTGTCGATCAGTTGAAAGCCGTGTTTTTTGAAGAAAGCCGGCTTACGAACGAGACAGAAGACCTTCGGTATGCCTAGTTCTTTGGCCTCTTCCAGGCAGGCCCGGACCAGCGCCGACCCGACCCTTTGGTTCTGCTCCTTTTCGTCGAGAGCCAGAGATCTGATCTCCGCCAAATCAACCCAGGTGACGTGCAATGCCGCGCAGGCGATAACTCGACCTCCCTTTCTGACCACGAAGTAATCTCTGATGCCATCATAAATCTCAGATAAGGCGCGAGGCAAAACCTCTCCCTTGTCAGCAAAACGGCTGATCAGCCGGTGCATGGAATTAGCATCGCCCACTCTCGCCCTGGCAACCTTTGTTTCAGCTTTCATTTCTTCTGCCTCCCAGTTTTTGCCATAACGAACCATAGAAATAGGTTGGCTCGTGAATTCTTAAGAAGCGAGCTATGTAGGGGCTGAGCTTAACTCTGACGTTTTGCCCATCTGATAACGGCAACTCAACTTGCCCGTCAATGCTGAGTATGGCCCTTTCTCTGGGGGCAACCTTCAAATCGACCGTGCTCTGCGGAGGCAGTACCAGAGCATGGCTCAATCCCAGATGGCAGGATATTGGCTGGATGACGATTTCCTTGGACTGAGGATGAAGAATCGGTCCGCCAGATGCCAGGGAATAGCTGGTGCTCCCGGTAGCGGTGGCCACAATTACGCCATCAGCGCGGTAGGTGGTCATCACTGTGCCATCAATTGTGGTTTCTATGTTGACCAGGCGAACGGCCACGCTTCGCAGCACGACATCGTTCAGGGCATGAAAGCTTCTGTCTGCAATTTGAGCCTCGAGCATGGCCCGTTCCTCAATCCAGCCTTTCCCCTTGATCAAATCCGGCAAATGAGACAAGACGTCGTCGGCATCTATCTCGGTGATGAATCCCAGCCTGCCCAGGTTTATACCTAGGATTGGCACAGACAAGGAAGCTACGATTCGAGCAGAACGGAGGATAGTGCCGTCTCCGCCAATACTGAAGACCATCTCTGTACCGGCCACCTGTGGTTTAGCTTTGTCCTCGTCCCAGGCTGAGCATCGCCATGAAGAGACGTCCCTAGAGGACAAAAACTGTTCCAGTTTCTCAGCTAAGTCTCGGGCTTTCTCACGTAGAGGGTGATATAGAATACCAATGCGCTTCACAGGTAGCGAAGTGTAGCACTGGCAATTTCTGACTGTCAAACCACTTAACAGATGCGGGGCAGTAGTTCCCCGGTCAACATATCCACGATTCGGGAAGGACCCAGCTTTGTCTTCATCACGACCTTCCCGGGGTGCTGGCCGGTTACCTCTCCGATTATGGCAGCGTCTCTACCATAGCTGTTTTTTCTCATCCGGGCAAGAATCTTTTTGGCGTCGGCGGGGTCAACTACAGCTACCAGTTTGCCTTCATTGGCCACGTAAATGGGGTCCAAGCCCAAAAGCTCGCAGGCAGCTTTAACCTCTTCCTTCACCGGTATCTTAGCCTCTTCTATCACAATGCCCACCTTCGACTGCCGGGCCAATTCATTGAGCGTGGTCGCCAAGCCACCTCTGGTAGGGTCGCGGAGGCAATGAATCCTAGATGAGACGTCCATCATCTGAGATACCAATTTATTCAATGGGGCGCAGTCACTTTCCAGAGCCATGGAGAACTTCAATCCTTCGCGCTGACTCATTATCGCTATGCCGTGGTCGCCAATGGTGCCACTCAGCAGGACTTTATCTCCGACTCTGGCGTTAGCTCCCGAGATATCGACTCCGGGAGGCACTGTCCCTACTCCCGAGGTGGTGATAAACAACTTGTCGGCTTGTCCTCGATTTACCACCTTGGTATCCCCGGCGATGATACTGACCTCAGCTTCTTCAGCAGCTTTCTTTATCGATTGCACTATCCGTCCGAGCTCACTTAGAAGGAACCCCTCTTCTATGATTGCCGAGAGGCTCAAATAAAGGGGCCTGGCTCCATTCATAGCCAAGTCGTTCACCGTGCCGCAGACAGCTAGCTTGCCGATATCGCCGCCTGGGAAGAAGATGGGGTTTACCACGTAGCCATCGGTGGTGAAAGCCAGCCGCCCGCTGGCTTCGAAAATAGCTGAGTCATCCAGTTTATTCAGCGCCGGGTTAGCCAAGAAGGGCAGGAATTTCTTCTCCACCAGTTCGTGGCTCAATTTGCCGCCGCTGCCATGGGCCAAAAGAATGCTGTCATCCATAAGCTTGCTCCATCTCTGCCCTAAAAATCCTGCAGATTTTCTGGAATCCCGTATTGATAGTGGGCGGCGCAGGCGCCTTCACCGGAGACCATGCAGGGACCAACAGGGCTTTCTGGGGTGCAGGTCTTTCTGAAGAGTCTGCACTCCAGCGGTGTAGCTGCGCCGCGGATTACGTCCCCGCACCGGCATCCCTTAGGCTCTTTCGGTGGTTTCAGGCTCACTGAAAAGGCCTTGTCAGCGTCAAATCGCTCGTATTTCGCTCTAATCTTCAGGCCACTTTTAGGGACGATTCCAATCCCCCGCCAGTTGGCTTCGCCAATCTCGAAAACATCTTCCATCAGTTGCAGGGCTTTTCTATTTCCCTCGGGCTTGACCCCGCGGCGATAGGCTATCTCCACTTTGGGCTCGCCTTTTTCAATTTGCTCCACCAGTCTGTCTATGCATAGCAATATGTCCAGTGGTTCAAATCCCGAGATGACACAGCCCACTCCGTAATCCCGTGGGATGAATTCATAGGGATGGGAACCAATTACAACACTGACATGTCCGGGACAAACGATGCCATCTATCTTGACTTCGCCTGAATCGAGCAGCACTTTCATCACCGGCGGCGTCAGTTTGTTGAGGGGTAGGACGTAGAAGTTTCTTATTTGCTCCCGTTGGGCCTTAAGTATAGAAGCGGCTATGGTGGGCGCCGTGGTCTCAAAGCCGATGCCGATGAAGATGACCGATTTCTCAGGGTTGTCCTTTGCTATCTCTACAGCATCTGTGGTGGAATACACTATTCGGATATCTGCGCCCTTGGCTTTCGCCTGCTGCAAGCTCGAATAGCTGCCGGGGACTCTTATCATGTCCCCGAAAGTGGCGATGATAACGTCGGGTAGGTGTGCCAGGGCGATGGCTTTGTCCAGGTCGGCGGTTGCCGTAACACAGACGGGGCAGCCTGGCCCCGACTTCATTTCCACCGTTTTGGGAACTAACTGGCGAATTCCATATCGCAATATGGCATGCGTGTGCCCGCCGCAAAATTCCATTACTCTAATCGTCTTAGTGGAACGCTGGGCAATCTTGCGTGCCAGCCCCCTGGCTAGCTTGCTGTCTTGATACTCGTCAATGAACTTCACTTAGACTTGCTATCTCTTCTAAGAGCTTCAGGGTCTCCTCGGCTTCAGCCTCATCTATAACTCCTATGGCGTATCCCGTATGGAGCAAGACGTAATCCCCTACCTTGGCTTCCGGGGTGAAGGCAATGCTAACTCGACGCCTCACTCCGCCAATTTCTGTTTCCGCCTCATCTCCGTCTATGGAGACAATCTTTACAGGCACTGCTAAACACATGGGTGTCGGTATTTTAGCCTAAGTTAACCTATAATACAAACCCGATATCTGTGCTCCTTACTACGGCTATTCACTATGTCAATCGGGAAGGAGATGGTCCTTTCACGGCTCGAAAGCCATTCTGTATCTACTGGAACTATCGGCCCCCTGTCGTTGAGAGGCTGACCAAGTCAGTCGAAGCAATCTCGTTGGGACGACAGAGTTGACCACTTTTTGTGCATCTGCCAGTGCGGCGAGAGATACGATAATACACGATGCAATCTTTCATAAAATTGTAACACATATTTGAAATTAACAAGTTCTTAACAAGATTGGTGCACCATATTATGAGTTGGACATTCTGAGAAACTCTGAACTATCAAGCAGGAGGTGAGGTATGAAGAAAATCCTCGATGCGAGGAGACAGCTTCACGTAGCCAGAGCTAGCGTCTTCTTGATTATGGTGGCAGTAATGGCCGGGATGACAGGCTGTGTTCCCGACCAACAGGAATATACCCCTATGGTGGCGGCTTCGTATCATGTGGTGGGACTCAGGTCGGACGGCACCGCAGTTGCTGTGGGACATAACTGGTGGGGACAGTGTAATATCGGCAGCTGGCGTCAGATCATCCAAGTCTCGGCGGGTGGGTATCATACAGTGGGGCTCAAGTCCGATAATACGGTGCTTGCCGTGGGATCGGGCGTTCAGGGGCAGCGGACCGGGCTTGAAGACTGGATGGACATCATCCAGGTCGCTGCAGGCTGGTATCATACGGTGGGGCTTATGTCCAATGGCACCGTGGCCGCCGCGGGCGCCGTGGGATACGATCAAGGTCAGTGTGATGTGGGCAACTGGACAGACATGGTGCAGGTCGCGGCAGGCGGGCTGCACACGGTGGGGCTTGAGTCCGACGACACTGCGGTGGCTGTGGGATACAACGACTGGGGGCAGTGTGATGTCAACAACTGGACAGACATCGTGAAGGTCTCTGCAGGCTGGTACCACACGGTGGGGCTTAAGGCCGACGGCACCGTGGTTGCGGAGGGATACAATGACTACGGGCAGTGCAACGTCGGGAATTGGACAAACATTGTCCAGATCTCTGCAGGCTACTCTCATACGGTAGGGCTTAAGTCCGACGGCACCGTGGTTGCCGTAGGAGATGACCTGGATGGACGGTGCGACGTCGATGGCTGGACGGACATCACTCAAGTCGCCGCGGGCATCTACTACACGGTGGGGCTTAAGGCCGGCGGGACTATCGTCGCCGTAGGAGGAAATGACTTCGGCCAGTGTGATGTGGGCGCCTGGGAGAACATCATCCATAGCGCTGCGGGCCGCTATCACACGGTTGGGGTTGAGAGCAACCACACCGTGGTCGCCGTGGGAGATAATTGGGGCGGGCAGTGCAATGTCGGCAACTGGGAGAATATCACCCAGGCTGCTGCAGGCTACTGGCATACGGTGGGGGTCAGGTCCGACCTCACCGCGGTCGCTGTGGGATGGAACGACGATGGGCAATGCGATGTCGGCGGCTGGGGGAATATCACCCAAGTCGCCGCAGGTGAGAAGCACACGGTGGGGCTTAGGGCCGACGGCACCGTGGTTGCGGTGGGAGCCAACTCCTCCGGGCAGTGCAATGTCGGCGGCTGGACGAACATCACCCAGGTCGCCGCAGGCAAATCGCATACAGCAGGGCTCAGGTCCGATGGCACCGTGGTTGCCGTGGGAGCCGACTCCTCCGGGCAGTGCAATGTCGGCGGCTGGACGAACATTACGCAGGTCGCCGCAGGCAATCACACGGTCGGGCCTAAGGGCGACGGCACTGTGGTTGCCGTGGGAGATGACGATTACAGGCAGTGCGATGTCGGTGGCTGGGAGAATATCACCCAGGTCGCGGCAGACCTCTATCACACAGTGGGAGTCAAGGGCGACCGCACCGTGATCGCCGTGGGATATAATGGCTACGGGCAGCTCGAGGTTGGCAGTTGGACAGACGTCATCCAGATCGCAGCAGGCTGCTATCACACAGTGGGAGTCAAGTCCGATGGCACCGTGGTCGCTGCGAATCTCGTGGGCGAGCTTGCCAAATGGAATCTGGGCTAGGCAGCGCTGTAGCAGGAAAAAGGGAATGATAGTCTGTTCGGAGCGTCTGGCTGGACTTTTGCTGAAGCTCTGTCGAAGGATAGTGATTCTGGGGAAACCGAATTGTTATGGAGGAAGTGAAGTATGAAAACAATGCTGAGTTCGCGGAGACACCATCACTTCGCAAGAGCTGTCATCTTCTTTGTTTTGGCAGCGTTTATTGCCGGGATGGTGAGCTGTGGTGGTGGTGGTGGTGGTGCGCCTCCTTATTATGAACTCAGTATCAACAGCACCGCTGGAGGGTCGGTAGCTACTCCGGGAGAGGGGGCTTTTGAATATGAACCGGGAGAATCAGCCGATCTGGTGGCCAAAGCTGATGAGGGTTACCGCTTTGTCGAATGGACCGGCGATGTGGGCAGCATTGGCAATGCCGACGCCGCCGTAACCTACATCATCATGAACGGCAACAATTCGGTAACGGCTGACTTTGTGCTCAAATGCACCGCAATGGTCTCGGCAGGTGGTCTGCATACGGTCGGGCTTAAGGTCAACAGGAGGGTGGTTGCCATGGGAGACAATGGAGATGGGCAATGCAATGTCGGCGGGTGGAGGAACATCACTGAAATCGCCGCAGGCTACTGGCATACGGTGGGTCTCGAATCCGATGGCACCGTGTTCGCTGCGGGATTGAACACCTCCGGGCAGTGCGATGTCGGCAACTGGACGGACATCACCCAGGTAGGCGCGGGCGGCAATCACTCCGTGGGGCTTAAGTCCGACGGCACAGTGGTTGCTGTGGGATTGAATGACTCCAGTCAATGCGATGTCGGTAACTGGACGGGTATCACCGAGGTCGCCGCAGGTGCTGGACACACGGTGGGGCTCAAATCCGATGGTACAGTGGTTGCTGTGGGATTGAATGACTCCAATCAGTGCGATGTCGGCAATTGGACGGGTATCACCCAGGTTGCCGCAGGTGGGGCTCACACGATGGGGCTTAAGTCCGATGGCACCGTGGTGGCTGTGGGATTAAACACCTCCGGGCAGTGCGATGTGGGCAACTGGACGGGCATTACTCAGGTCGCCACAGGTGGAGCCCACACGGTGGGGCTTAAGTCCGATGGCACCGTGGTCGCCGTGGGATTGAATGCCTACGGGCAATGCGACGTGAACAGCCAGAGCTGGAGTAGCATCGTCTGGGTCACTGCAGGCGGACTTCACACAGTCGGACTCAGGTCCGACGGCTGGGTGGTGGCTGCGGGAAACAACGCCTACGGGCAGTGCAACGTCGGCTGGGTGGATATCAGCCAGGTCGCCATAGGCGGGTACCATATGGTGGGGCTCAAACCCGACACCACTGTGGTGGCCGTGGGAGATAACAACTACGGGCAGTGTGGCGTCAGCGGCTGGGGAAACGTCACTCAGATTTCGGCAGGTTACGAACACACGGTTGGGCTCAGATCCAATGGCACCGTGGTGGCCGTGGGAGATAACTACAATGGTCAGTGCGATGTGGGCGGCTGGACGAATATCACCGAGGTCGCCGCAGGCGGCGACCACACGGTGGGGCTCAAGTCCGATGGCACCGTGATCGCTGTTGGAGATAACGACTACGGACAGTGCGATGTCAGTGGCTGGACGAATATTACCCAGATTGCCGCAGGCTACGATCACACAGTTGGGCTCACGTCGGACGGCACGGTGGTCGCCGTGGGACGGAACCACAGGGGACAGTGCGGTGTCGGCTACTGGTCGGCCATCACGCAGGTCGCCGGAGGCTACGATCACACAGTTGGGCTCAAGTCCATCGGCACAGTGGTCGCCACGGGAGATAACGACTACGGGCAGTGCAACGTCGCCTACTGGACAGGCATCACTCAAGTGACCGCAGGCAACTATCATACGGTGGGGCTTAAGTCCGATGATACCGTGGTGGCCGCGGGAGACAACTACAGTGGCCAGTGTGAGGTCGGTAGCTGGGCGAACATCATCCAGGTCGCGGCGGGCCGTTTTCGTACGGTAGGGCTGGAGGACGATGGCATCGTGGTCGCCACAAGCCTGGTTACCCACTGGAATCTACTGCTTGCGTTGCCGCCGTTGCGGTATCCACCACCCCCGCCCGAACCCCCACCCAGCGGAGGTGGTTGCTTCATCGCCACCGCAGCCTACGGGACGCCGATGGCTGAGGAAATACAAATTCTCCGTAAGTTCAGAGATGAATACCTGCTCACCAACCCGCTTGGACAAACCTTAGTAGACTTCTACTACAGGGTCAGCCCGCCAATAGCCCGGTTCATAACTGAGGACTCGGGCCTGAAGTCGATAGTGAGGGCAGGGCTGGTGCCCGTTGTAGCATTCAGTACTGCGGTCGTCAACACCACCCCAGCCGAGAAGATTGCCATAATAGGGTTGCTGGTGCTCGTTTTAGTGATACTGGCGGTCTGGGCTATAGGGTGGCGACGGGGAAGACCGAGGAACACGTAAGGGCGAACTTACTCGTTCGCCGACCGTAAGGTCGCCACGACCCTGACGGCGCTCTCGCGAGAGCTGTGTTCGTTTGTCTACGTTCACATACCAGTTGTAGCCTGCTAAATCTCTTAGCAAGGCTTCGTATTGACGCTAAATAGCTATTGTGTTATTTTATGCGACATAATCTAGTTGAGAAAGGGTAAGTCAAATCAACCTCGAGGAATGTGACCTCGACCTACCAGGTTTCCACGAATATCGCAGGGTTTTGATAAGGTGAGTCCAATGAAAAGCGATGTGATAAAGAAAGGGATAGAGCGAGCGCCTCACCGGGCACTGCTGCGGGCTGTCGGTTGCTCTTCGGATGATTGGCACAAACCATAGAACAGCTTGTCTCGGTACACGGCTGCAAACTTCTAAGAATGTTTTGCAGAACATGGTAGTAATCTCCTACGCAGACGCCGGCAGAAGATAGTGAATTTTGGCGGGCGTTGTCCTATAATATTGGGAAAAGACTGGGAGACGTGGCGATGTTATATTGTCAACACTGCAAGAAGAGAATAGACGACGATTTGGTGTTTTGTCCTAAATGCGGGGAAGTCTTGGTTGAAGAAGATACAAAATGGCGGGGTTTTGAGCTTCAGGGGGAAGTCGAAGAGGCCAAAGATAGGGCAAACATGTATATCATTTTGGCAATAGTCCTGGTGACGCTGGGAATTATGGGTGCCAGTCTCTTTTTTGTCTCATCCAGCCTGCTTGGGCTTTTTGGCATTGTGTTTGTGTGCCTGGGTATTGGATGTACTGCGGCGGCTTATCGATATGAGCACAAGGCCAGGAAAGTGAAGAATCAGCTCAGTCGGTGCGATTAGTCTGAAGCTGCATTAACAATACTGACACCTGAATTCACAATATCTTCTAGTTGGTCCGCGCATGGTATTTCTGGCACAAGCTTCTTGGAACTACGCTTTACTGAGCCGGGTGACTTTGGTTTAGTCTTAGATTCAAAGGGCTAGCCTGTGGTGGAGGTAATTGGTATAGTATCGCCAATCAGTCGCTGTCGCAACACGCCAATCTAATGCTGTCATGTTTGATCAAAATAAGATATCCGGCAACTCTCTTCTCAATAATTGCGTTCTGCTAGAAAACGTGTTATTTGCTTCAAAGGAGCCTGGCGATTCCTTTCCACGCCGCTGGCTTCGAGCTGCTCTAAGGCTCGACGGCAACATTGCTGAACTAGATTCTGGGCATGGTCTCGGGCACCTGACTGATCAAGTATCTCCACTACTATGGGTACATCTTCACTCTCAATATGCCTCTGCGAGTAAAGCCTCTCAAGCTTTGCCTTATCTTTGCTCTCTCTAAGTGCATAAACTACGGGTAGAGTTTTCTTTCTTTGTCGGAGATCCTCTTCTATTGATTTCCCTGTGCTTTCTTTCATACCCCAAATCCCTAATATATCATCACGAATTTGATAAGCCATACCTAATGCTTCACCAAACTGATGAAAATCCTGTACCTTCTCTCCTCCTTTACCCAGATAAGCTCCCATCGAGGTAGATGCTGCTATCAGGGCTGCTGTTTTCTTTCTTATCATGTTGAGATAATCCTCTACAGTAATATCAACTCTGTTCTCGAACTCGATATCTAGACATTGCCCTTCGCAAAGCTCCTTGCAGGCTTCGGTTAAGAGATGAAAAGAATGTACAACCTCTTCGCTGGATACACCATTATCTTTCAACTTAAGTAAGGCTAGAGAAGCCAGGGCAAGCATGAAATCACCGATGTTTATAGCTTGCGACTTACCCCACAATTTCCACACCGTAGGCCGCCCACGTCGCTCATGACTTCTATCCTGGATGTCATCATGGATAAGAGAAAGATTGTGGACAAGTTCCACAGCTGCTGCAGATGGCAATATCTGTGTTGCGTCTCCTCCAACTGCTTGACAGCTAAGAAGGTGAAGGATAGAGCGGATAAATTTACCCGGCTTCCCTTGGCGGGCACAGCCCTTCTCATTACCCCAGCCCATATGATATCGCAGAATATTGCGAAGAGATGGAGGGGTTCTGTTAATGATTTCTTTCAACTCATTCTGGATGCTATCACTATACCTTGTCCACTCCTTTAGAGTGGCATCAAGTTCTCCCAAGTGCTCTTTTATGCTCTGTCTATTTACCATCAGTGGTCGTTTGCCTAAACAATTCGCAGTCAGACAAATTTAGAATCTCTTTGTAATTTAGTTAAAGACAACTTCAGCAACCTTGTTCGATAATGTTCGGTCTGCTTTCTCTGCGTTTAAGCCAAGATAACACGATTGTGGCACCTCGTCAATTTTGCATTTGCGGCAGCGGAGTATTGTTGGATGTTCAATGAAATTTCAGAGAATTGCTTGAAAAAGGAAAGAGAACCTAAACAATCGCTGCAATTACATATCCTACAGCTAATAGAGCCTGGGTGCCTAGCCCTGCCATCAAATTAGCACCTAGTGCAGCAGACAATTTACTCTCTTCATCATAATTCCGGGCTCCCTTTATTGCTTTCACTCCCAACGGAAGTGTTAGCAGACCTAGTAAGGCAAATATCGGCATAATCCCCGCTATTGAAGATACAGCTATCCACACATACATTGCTATGGCCAATATGAAATATAATAAAGATGCCTTCTTTTTCCCCATTACAAGCGGGAGAGTCTTCTTCCCGGCCTTTTCATCAGCCTCCACATCGGGGAATTCATTTAGCAACAGGCCATTATGGAGGAAAATCCCCGTGGGTATAGCTGCAATCACCACATCCCAGGTATAGGTTCCGCTTTGAACGAAGTAGGCTCCTAAGATCGGCAATGTTCCTAACCCTAAGCCGCAAGCGATTTCTCCTAACCCCCATCTTGTCAGGTGAGTTGTATACAAAAGCACACAGAGTGCACCCGCTACCAGTATGGGCACTAAAAGCCAACCTCTAAGGATGACAAAGTAGATGCCTATCGGAATGGCTAATAAAAAACAGACGAAACCAAACCTGCCCACAGAGGCTGGAGTGAGAAGCCCGGCAGGTAAGACGCCGCTCCCTCCACTGAAAGGCGTTCTCTTTACTTCCAGGTCTATCCCGCTCTTGTAGTCGAAATAATCATTCAACGTGTTGACGCTGATGTGCGCAAGGAGTAGTCCAATGAGAGCCAGTAGACAATACAGAAAGTTGAAGTAACCATGATACCAGGCTACTGCAGTACCGAGAAATATCTGCAGCACCGAGATTATCAAAAACTGGGGTCTAGTCGCCAGAAACCATGTTCGCATTGTGTCACCTGGCCTCATGATTACTTCATTAAGGCGAAGTGCGCCTTAGTTCAAACACTACCGGATTATCCGGGTCAGGGCAGGCAACAATAGTCTTGTTCCGGTCTTTCTCCCAGGGGAAAGAACCGCCGAATTGCAGGACTTGGGCAAAAGGGAAGATGGAACAAAAAGCCCACGAACAAAAGTTAGGCGGGGTCTTTTCTCCGATGATAAACTCATCACCGACCTTGTGTTGAGCCTCGCAAGTCCCTTTCTGAGATACTACCTTGGCAATTACATTAGACATCTCAACCTCCTATTTCGCTACTGATTGGATTAGCGCCTTTTGCCCCGGTTTCGGGGTTGGGACGACTCAAATTTCCTATATGGTATATTGTCGCAGGGTTCAGTACAAGTGAGTGTGGGAGGGCAGAATATGCATCTTGGGTCCTTACTGATTCTCTTTTCTGGCCGTTGCGCTCACCCAGGCCTAATGGAAATGTGGAGAGAGCCGGGGGGATTCACACTGAAGATGCCAATGTGGCAATGCTATAATCATAGAATTTAGGGGGATGGCGATCGTTCCAGCAAAAACAGGACGGGAGGCAGGAGTTTGAGCTTCAAAGCAGTTGCTACCTTCTATGTACCTGGGATAGTTCCCACCTACGACGAGCTATTGACCGAGCTAGGGGCACAAGTGGATAAGACATTCTGTGCTACCGAGGAGGAACTTGTCTCCGCTTGTTCTGAAGCTGATGCCGTCATAGCGTTGGGAATAAGGATAACGCCCGGGTATATCTTCAGTCGCAAAGTAATCGAGAATCTGAACAAATGCCGAGTGGTTGCCCTTACAGGCATAGGTTATGACAATGTGGATATAGCTGCAGCTACAGAGAAAGGTATTTGTGTCGCCAATAATCCCTATTACTGCTTGGAGGAGGTCTCAGACCACACTATGGCTCTTATTCTCGCCTGTGCCAGGAAATTCTATCAAGTACTTCCTGACATTAATAATGGCAAATGGAGTACGCAGACAGACTACTTGAGCGCCTTGAAGCCTTTACATCGGTTGTCTAGGCAGACACTAGGGCTTATCGGCTTCGGCAATATAGCTCGTGCCCTTGTCCCCAAAGCCAGAGCCTTTGGCTTAAGAATCATTGCCTATGCCCCCCACGTGCCTGGCGTCCTGTTTGAGACGTTCAAGGTGGAATCGGTAGAGCTCGACCAGCTGCTTGAGGAGTCGGATTTCGTTTCCCTGCATACTGCCCTCACGCCAGAGACCAAGCACATGATGGGGCTTCCGCAGTTCAAAAAGATGAAGCGGACGGCCTATTTCATCAACACAGCGCGTGGAGAGCTTGTTGATGAAAGGGCTCTTTATACTGCCCTGTCAGAAGGATTAATTGCTGGTGCTGGTCTGGACGTGCTGGAGTCAGAACCTCCTGACCAGGATAATCCCTTGCTCAAGCTCAGCAATGTTCTCATTACCGGTCATTTTGCCTACTACTCTGAGGAGTCTCGTGAGGAGTTATTCAGGTGGCCCTGGGAAGAGGTAGTCAGAGTGTTGCGGGGGGAGTGGCCTGAGGGCTTAATCAATCCGCAAGTCAAAGACCAGTTTTGTGCTAAATGGGGCGCTTGACATAAGTAGACAGAACCAGTCCGCACATCCCTTGACAAGGTCTTACGGATGTGTTACTATAATAATGCCCCGAGTAATCAAAGAAGAACTTGGCCAGTGTGGAACCGACCGCCGAGTAAGTGGAACCTGAAAGGTGCCGGGAGGTAAAGGGCCCGGTGCAAGGTAGGTGGAAACAGAAAGGAAGGTGTGTGGTGAGCCAAGAAAAGCGAGGTTACTTGGGGCAATTCTTGTTGCAGGCCGCTGCAATGTCCGCCATCAAACATCGTGGGATGATCAGTGTTTCCGTGAAAAAGTCACTAACTTGGAGGCTGCTGCTGTTTTTTCTTGTCCTTGATCAGCTCCGGACGAAGAATGCCAACAAAGGGCAAATTGCGGTATTCTCCTTTATAATCCAGGCCATAACCTACCACGAACTCATCGGGAGCCTCAAAACCTACGTAATCGATGGGGATGTCAATCAGCCGGCGTGCTCTCTTATCAAGCAAAGTGCAAACCCGAAGACTGGCGGGACTGTGGGCAGAGAGGTGATGGAGAATATAATTTAGTGTCATGCCAGTATCTACAATATCTTCAACCATCAGCACGTGCTGCCCTGTTATGCTACTGTCGAGGTCTCTGGTTATCTTGACTACCTGGCCGTCACCACCATAGTACGAAATTGCCATGAAGTCCAGAGTGACCGGAATAGAAAGGTGCTGCATCAGGTCTGCCATAAAACAGACAACGCCCTTCAGGACGCCTATTAGCACTAGTCGCTGGTCAGCGTAGTCACGTGAAATGTGTCTGGCTAAGGTTCTTACTCTTCGTTGGATTTTGGCGTGGCTATACAGGACTCGGTCGACCCCCTCTACTTTAGCTTCACCAAGAGGACCATAGCCATATTTGGCTAGTAACTTCAGAAAATCACTTTTGTTCAGAAGCCTGATATTGACTTCAGGGTAAAGTTCTCTGAGCTGGCGCAGCTTGCGATTCTTCTCGGTTAGCAGATGCTGCTTTAATGTGGTGAGTTCAACATAAAGATCTAGCTCGGGCAGATAGAAATCGGGAGTGAACATCTCTGCTATCTTGCTACCTTCCCATCTAAGGGGGAAAGAACGGGGCTCATAAAGCCACTCAATACAGTAGAAGTCCAGAAGTTTGGCAAAATCCTCCTCGCTGGGATGAGCGAAACTGGTTGGCCTCAGTGTCGTAGCGGGTAGCGAAGATAGTCGAGACGATTTTCTTCGTTTCTCACTTGTCTTGTAGTCTTGTTCCAGCAACTGATGAAGCTCTGCTCTCTCGAAGATAACGGCACAAATATCCGCAACACCGAGGAGGAAACTCTTATCAGCTTCGGAGAATTGGCGAGGCTCACGAGTGTAGATTCGAATCTCCCCAATAGCTTCTCCTTTCTTAAGTACGGGAATCCCGAGAATAGAAGATATTCCTTGTGCCAGCGCTATTTGAGGGTACTGGACTCTTTCATCTTTGGTGGCGTCGGCGATGAATACCACTTTGCCGTCAAGGATGTCCGGGAGGCTTTTGTGGACATCGAGAGGGCCTTTCTTGAGATAGAGGTCGCTCAAACCATAGGCACCTACAGTAATCAGGTACTCCTTTTGAGGATTGAGGGATAAGATGCGGCAACCGTTTGCCTGCACTGCTACGGCAGCGCTTTTAGCTATAGAACTACAGATTCTCCTTAAGCCGAGAGCTGAATTGGCAACTTTGCCTATCTGCTTGAGAGCTAAATAGTAACTACGTCTCGCGCTACCCATCCTTCGACTCCGCTCAGGACATGCTTCTCTTGCGCTCTATCCGCATTTGGTAAAGCCACAGGCCAGGCAGATGTTGCAGCCTTCTTGGTAGATCAAAGCACCGCCACAATCAGGGCATTGCCCGGACCAACTCTTGACCATGGCAGGATTCTTGGAAGGAATGCCAGGATTGCTGGCAGTCTCTTCCTTCTTAATATACTTCTCAAGCACGCTGGCGATAGCATCGGCGCAAGACAAAGTGGCATGCCCCTGCTCCCAGGCAATGGAAGGGCATCTGATCCCACGCAGGTGCTTCACAATAGATTCTATATCTATCCCAGACCTCAAAGCCAGGGATGTAAGGCGGCTAATAGCCTCAAGTTGTGCTGCGGCACAACCTCCGGCTTTTCCTAACGTGGAAAAAACCTCGGATATTCCTTGCTGATCGAAATTTACTGTCACATAAATGTAACCACACCCCGTGTTGACCCTTTCGGTTACACCCCTGGTGACCTTGGGCCTTTTCCTGGGAGCTAGCCTACCTTCAGCCTTTTTCACTCCATCACCCAAAGTGAGGACCTGACTTTCTCGGCTTCTATCCCGGTAGATGGTGATCCCCTTCAGGCCTTCTCGGTAAGCCAGCATATACACTTTGGCTACATCGTCGGGCGTCGCATCGTGAGGGAAATTCACTGTCTTGGACACAGCGCTATCAGTAAATTTTTGGAAAACTGCCTGCATCTTCACGTGACACTCAGGAGATATGTCATGGGCGGTGACGAAGAGCCTTTTTGCCTCTTCGGTGACTCCTTCTATATCTTTCAGACTTTTCCCTTCAGCCAGCTTCGTCATTAGCTCCGGAGAATAGAACCCTCCCTTTTTGGCCGCCTCCTCGAAATATGGGTTCACCTCTACAAATTCTTCCCCTTCTAGGATATGGCGCACGTAGCTCAATGCGAATAATGGCTCAATGCCACTGGAGCAATTAGCGATTATGCTCAGACTGCCTGTAGGAGCAATAGTAGTGCGGGACGCGTTTCGAAAACGAGGACCATCGGGCATGTCGTAAACGCTTCCCTGGAAAGCAGGGAAGGCCCCCCTTTCCTGAGCTAGTTCTATCGAAGCTTTGTCCGCCTGCGTAGAAATGAATTGGGCAATTTCCTGGGCCGTGGCAAGCCCTTGCTCACTGTCGTAAGGGATGCCGAGCTGAATCAGCGTGTCGGCAAAACCCATCACCCCCAGGCCTATTTTCCTGGTAGTCCTTGTCATCTCTCCAATCTCCGGCAGGGGAAATTGGTTGGCTTCTATGACATTATCAAGGAAGCGG
>Ga0299912_10002024_pt1 | contig 16537 bp, 15 predicted proteins | sample RVTome_2_FD_207667 | JGI IMG/M metagenome (GOLD analysis project Ga0299912, IMG submission 207667) | Soil microbial communities from uranium-contaminated site in the Upper Colorado River Basin, Wyoming, United States - RVT95D214 (version 2) ... | reverse complement strand
TGGAATATCCAAGGAGGTCGATTTTTTTTTCTTTGGCATAAGCGACTGGAATTAAAAGGAAGAGAACCAAGACAACGATTCGAGCGAAGAAAACCAGTATCAGTGCCTACCTCGCAGAGCTGACTATCTCTGTCAATGCGCTCCGCCTATGTTTTTCAGCTTATAAAATATACGATTACGAATTACTTGTTATAATTTTAGTTTCCTTAAACAAATGATCTGTCCGGACCACGGGAACGGGAAATTGGTTGAGGAGGGGGAGGAGCTTGGTCCGATCTTCGGCATTCAAACCTTTCCAGTCCAAAAGAAATCCTGTCACAGGCTCGATGGTTCGCTCGATCATTTGCTGGACCTGGTCCCGTTCGATTTGGCGAACGAAATACTTGGGAACGATGTGCGAGGTACACGCACTCGTTTCGAGGGCGAGACGGGTGAACGAGGGAGCATAATGGGGCCCTCCGAATCCAATGTATACTTTGGAGTTGGGGTTTGCGTTCACGTTCTGTGCAACGTCCATTACCGCTTGGGCTACCACGTTGGCATAGGTTTCATTCGGCCACTCGCGTTCCGTGCTACCAAGCTCCAAAAAGACGAGGGGGACCTTGTTAACGGTTGGGCCGTGGTGAGTTACTTCAAGAGACACGTCAAAGTGGAGGCCAGCCTCCAGATTCCGCTTGAAAAGGGCCCGGATTGCCAACTGCAAGACTCGTCCCGAAGTCCGGGCTAAACTCATTGGGGAGCCCCCGTGCTCCGTGGCATCGGTCCAATTTCCTGTGCAATGGGTCAAGAACGCCGGGGTGCCACTTTCAGACCTGTGTTGTGAGGCTACTAAAACTAGATCTGCATCGCAACACTCATCGAGATTCTCGCAGAAAATGGAGCGTTCTTTAATGGTTGCGAGGAATATTTCTTGGGGGGAGAAGTCTTGTTCCTTCAGAAAGTCAGTGCATCGCAAAACAGGGGTTCCATCAAAAGATTCACCTGTCTCCGTGAATCGCCATTTGGCGAGAAATACGTTTCGAATGGTCCGCGCTGCGGGATCTTGGTTTGACGTGAGAATTGCTACACGCTTGAACATGCGGGGTCCCGCCCAAAATAATGAAAGAATGATTATAATGTATGAGCCATCTGGGTGATCTTTTTGGCACCTTGAGTTGCATCGTCCGCGTACTCGTCAGCACCCAGTTCTTTCGCTAATTCCATATTGAGGGGAGCGCCACCCACGATGACTTTCACCTTGTCACGCAACCCCGCCTCTTTCAGCGCATTGATGACGTTCCGGATTTCCTCCACGGTCATCGTTAATAACGTGGAAAGCACCACGATTTTCGCCCCGGTTTCTTTCACCTTCGCAACGATTTTACTCGCAGGTACGTCCATCCCGAGGTCGTGGATCTCGAAACCCCCGGAGAGGAGCAAACTGATGAGAATATTCTTCCCAATATCGTGTTGGTCTCCCTTTACGGTCGCTGCAACTATGGGGACCTTTTTCTTCGCCTTTTGGTCGGTTTTCAGAGCAGGTTCGAGCACTTTGAATGCTTCCTTCATCGTTTCGCCTGCAAGCACGAGCTCGGTCAAGTAGTATTCTTTCTGATCATAGCGCCGTCCTACCTCATCCATACCTGCGGTTAAAGCCGTAAGGACATCCTTCGGGGTCATACCGTTGCTTAAAACCTGTTTGACCGCTGCGCTGATATTGTCTACGTCAAGCTCGATAACCATATTTTTTAGCGTGTCAGCATTCATATTGGGCACTATCTGCTTTGGAGTAGTGAATACTTGTTACTTTGAGGGGTGGTTAAAAAAATCTCCACCGCATTTTTTTAAGGCCGAAGGATCAATTTACAGCAATTTATCCAATTCGAGGTAAAAAAATTGTCCGAACCATACCTGGAGTGCGTATTATGCCCCGAAATGTTAAAACTTTGCACTATACGGTTGAAATTGGGACGGAAGGAAACAGAATAAAAATAATCGTTCTTTCTTTTTCACCGACCAGAGTTTAGAAAATTTCATTTTCCATATGGCTGCCTTTAAGTTGACGAGTTCCATATGGCAATTTATGGAATTTAAGAAAGTCCAGTGTGTGAAGGGGAGTTTCTACATTTATCTGCCCAAAAACTGGTGTCGCAAATTTGTGACGGCAGAGCAAAAAGAAATTAGCATGAAGCAACTCGATGACGAAAGCCTGCTCATTCTGCCACGAGATCGGAAAGTCGAGGCACAAAAGGAATTACACGTGGCTATAAAGGACACTTACTCCTTGGAATTTATCCTCAACAAAGTCTTAACAGCATATATCATCGGGGCAAGTAGAATTATGGTTGAGATGGAAGACAAGGGGAAAATCCCCCTCGATTTCCAAACCCAGATTTCCCAGTTAACTAAAGGTTTACTCGGATTTTCCATCATAGAACAAGATGCGTCCCACATCGAGATTCGGGATCTAAGTCAATCCAACGAGATTAAAGCGACAATGAAGCAAATGCTAAGTAAAGTTCACTTAGTTTTTGAAAATCTCCTTGACATCCTCACAAAACCCAATGATGATTTGACCCACCAGCTCCAGATGCTAATCGCCCAAGATGATATCACAGACGAGTATCGTTACCAAATTGACCGGCAAACTCATCTCCTTCTCCAAAATCCGAGTCTATCCCGTCAGATGGAAGTGAGTTCCATAGAGTGCTTGCACTTCGCGCAATCCGCACGATCACTGGAACGGATAGCCGATCACTTGGGGGATATCGCAAAGGAAGTCATAAAAATCTATGAGAGGGTGCATGAAGTCCCACGAGAGGTTATTACTCTGCTCCAGAACGCTTTGGACTATTACAACGCAGTTATGGATCATTTTTATCGTTCGACAGCCGTTGAAATGCATAAAAAACTCGTGGATATGAGTCGAATTGTTCGTCAAATCCCTCTTACTCCCACGACTCTCCAAGAGGAGGAAATTTACTTGCATCTTGATAGGATTCTTCACCATTGTGCAGATATCCTCGAGATTCGGATAAATTCTGCGGTTTTCAGGCAATTGTTATGATGTTATGACCCCACATTAACAACTTGCGAAAATTGGACAAATTGCGAAAAGAATTAAACTAAACGGTTCGTTTTGAGAGAGTAAGCATCTGGTGACTTCTTTGATGATTCTACAGGATGACCTTTGGAGTTATTTTGACGTAATTATTTTGATATTTATACTGAGCAGTTGCCTATGTGCACCAATTGCCAGGGCTATGCAAGAACGACGCAATCAGAGGGCAAACCAATTAGCTCACCAACGCACCCAAGAACAAGAGTCTCAAGCACCTACATATGTGGGACCGTCATATGTGGGACCATCCGAGACTCCTTCTTCTGAGGATAAAAATTTACGATTGTGGGAAGAGACATTACTTAACGCCCAAATCCAAGATCGCCAGCTTAAACTTGAAGCTATTTCGAAGCTGGGGAGATTAGGCACAAAAGCTACTTTTGACATGCTTTCAGAATACGCAGAACAGGATCGTGATGCTGAAATTCTTGCTGCCATTGAAAATGCCCTGGAAAAGATAGAAAGCCGAGGATTTAAATAAATTAAAAATAAATGTTCTTCCGTCGGCACGCCCATTTCCACAATTCTATGCCAACGAGCGAGGGAACGGCAAATAAGAAGCACCACAACCAATCCACGGGCGTGAGGGCGATAAAACCTATCTCAACCACACTCGATAATGCAGTTTGAAAGCCGGGAAAATACATAACAAAATTTGCTACGAAGTAAAATATGCACAGGAAAGCGAAGAGGGGGGATCGATCTTCCTTGAGTGCTCGCCAGAAACTCTTGTTAATCCGGCGAATGGAGACTGCGGCAAGGGATTCCGTGAACATTATCGTAATCAACATCATCGTACTCGCTTTTTCCTGCACAGTTTTGCCCGGGTATAATGATAAAGTGAATGGGTCTAACGGAATTACTCCATTGAGGCAGGCGAAATAGACCGCCAGCACGCAAAGACCCATGATAGTTGCGTGGAAGATTAAAGTCAGATAAAGTTGGTGCGTTAGAATCTCTTCCGAATCACGGGGTTTTTCTTGCATGATAGACTTATCTTCCTTATCAAACACGAGGGCGAAGCCAGGGAACGTGTGGGAAGTTACCATAAGCAATAATGACGGAAAAATAATGGAAATTGGGCTGATACCAAACCCGAACAATAAAACCCCCTCCATCAGATTGATGACAACGTAGTAATATACGAGAGATCGGATTTTCGCAAAGAGATTGCGTCCCTCGAAAATGCCACTTACGATGGAATTAAATGAATCATCGACAAGGATGATATCTGCCGCTTCCTTAGCAACATCCGTGCCTGTTTTGCCCATTGCTATTCCGACATCGGCAAGATGTAAGGCAAGTGCATCATTCACACCGTCCCCCGTCATTGCCACAATCTTTTTATCCCCTTCTTGAAGTCGCTGCACGATGATCTCCTTGTGGCGAGGAGTGACTCGCGCGAAAACCGAAACCTTCGCAAAGTCGTCAGGGAGAAGGGTTTGTGCTTGGTCCCCTTCCACCACCATGTCACCTTCCTGGAACAGACCCACATCCCGTCCAATCGTTTTCGCGGTGAGAGGGGAGTCTCCAGTGATCATCACCACCCTTATTCCTGCTTGATTGCATTCAGCGATCGATTCGATGACGCCAGCTCGCGGCGGATCTTGGATGCACACGAAACCAACGTACACGAGGTCAGTTTCGATGGAGTCCCGAGCAGTGGTTAAATCGCCCGGGAGGGGAGAGACATCCTTGTACGCGAAACTGAGGACTCGATATCCCCGTTCCTCGTAGACTTGAACATTTTGGAGCAGCTGGTCGCGAATATCCTCCGAAATAGGGGAGATTTGGCCTCCAACCGCAACAGAAGTACACAGGGGTAAGATAATCTCGGAAGCGCCTTTCGTGTAAACGACCTGCCGGTTCCCAACTGTAAAGAGTTTGGACATTCGCTTTAATGAAGAGTCGAAGGAATATTCAAAGAGTTCCTGATGTTGGGCACGAATAGCCGCATCATCAATCTTTAATTTTTTACAGAGCACGAGCAGCGAAACTTCGGTAGGTGCCCCAATCCTGTTATAAGCTCCGGACTCAACGAGGCTCTGCTGTTTCTGCCGGCCTCTGTTTTGTTCAACTACAAAGACATCACTTCCGGGAGTCAAAGTCGCGTTGTTATTGAGCAGAGCCGCAGTAAGGAGTAGGATAAGCTCACCTACCTGGTTCAGATCAACTAGAAGCCGGGGATTCTGAGGTTGATCCACGCCATCCTTGATCTCCGCAAAAATTCCCTCTGGAGAATACCCTTGCCCAGTTATTTCATACAGGTGGTTGGCTGCCCAAATGCGCCGGACAGTCATCTCGTTTTGCGTTATTGTGCCCGTTTTGTCTGAACAGACTACCGAGACCCTCCCAAGGGATTCAACTGAAGAGATGTTACGGACAATGACATTATTCTTTGCCATCCCAAGCACGCCAGTAAGGAGGATGATGGTGGTGAGAAGCGGGATGTTGATTGGCATCAAATTAAATCCGTTTATAATAGATTCAACGAGAATTGGTCTTACGTCTTCCCACATAGTTTCCCATCCTGATGGGTGTAAGCCGGCCTCCTTTATGATTAGGATGACAAATCTTAATGTTAAAAGGCAGAGCACGGCAATGGCGATATATTTCGCAAAATTATTGATCTTTTTTCGCAAGGGGATGTCGGCTGCTGTCGTTGCCGCCATTGTCGTGGAAATTTGGCCCAACTCGGTATTTTTACCGGTGGCGACAATGAGCGCCTTGCATCGCCCTGTCGCAATATAGGTTCCAAGGAATAGAATATTATCTTGTTGCTGGATCGGGAGTTCTTTTGTGCCTTCTTCGAATTCATGAACCCGTTTTTGGACCGCAGCGCTTTCCCCCGTCAGCGATGCTTCATTAACTTGCAGATTTACCGCATCTAAAATGCGAGCATCCGCGGGCACCTTGTCCCCTTGATTGAGCGCTATGATGTCGCCCAGAACAAGGTCTCGGACTGGAATTATGAGTTTTTCCCCCTCCCGGATGACGGTTGTCGTAAATTCTGCCAAGCGCTGCAATGCTTCCATTTTTTTCTGGGCGCGCTTCTGTTGGACGATTGCGAGGGTTGCATTGATGGAAATGAGCGAAAACGTGAGAATCGTTTGGTTTGGTTCCCCCAATGCAATGAGCACCGCGCCATTGATGAGGTACATGATGATGAGCCAGTTAAAGATCGGGCGAATATATAATTCCCACACCGATCGCTTGGGAGGGGGAATTTCATTTAGCCCGTCCCGACCTTGTCGCACGTTCACTTCATCATAAGTCAGTCCCCTCACGGGACTCGTTTCCAAGCGTTGTAAGAGGTGATTAACAGATTGCAAATAAGGTTCCCGATGCGTGTCTTTCATAGAGTCTCCCATCAAAAAATTTAGGATGTTACATCGAATTAGTCTTCATTTAAGGTTTTATTAGAGGTTTTTGGTAAAATTCTTAATTACTTGACAAGTTAGTTAGTGCAGGAATCGATCATATGGTGCTTTTTTCGGTAATTCTGGTGTTTAACTTTGCAATCTGTCTGTTCTTGAGCAGTTTTGTCTATTATAAAAATCCAACGGAGAAACTAAACCGTTTCACCCTGATTTTATGCCTTGCATATTCCTATCAAGCCTTGATAAGTTTTGGACTTACGGTAGTGGAATCCCTTGAAGCCGCTAACCTTTGGTTTAAATTTGGTTCTTTCTATCCATTCTTAATCGCATTTCAACTCCATTTCATCTTTGTCTTCACTGAGAATCAGGCCTTCCTCAAGAGTAAGGGTTTTTACATTGTGATATATGGATGGGCATTAACCTTCTCGCTCATAGATTTGTTCACGAACTTGGTAATTGGGGAAATTGTACGTGAGGGTGAATTTTGGGTTTCAGAAAATCCCATCGATGCAGTCTTAGCAATGGGAAGGCAGGTTTCAATTTACATCCTTTTAGTTCTTACCCTGGGAATATGCGTGTTATATTTGGTTCAAACTAGGAATGAGGTGCACCGTGCTCAGGCACAATTCATAATTCTTGGTTTAATCGTATCTTATGCAATTGGGGAATTTGTGCCGGCCTTTGGAATATTCCTCATCTGTTATGCGATTTCTCGCTATGGGGTGAATAGTCTCACTCCGAAATTGAGCGCAGAGATAGTCATGAATCGCTTGCCAGAAGTCTTATTGATTATTGATAATACAGGTCGGGTGCAATTCGCGAATAAAGCGGCGTGTGTTACGTTAGATTATTCTCGAGAAGAGCTTGTCGGATTGCAATTTAACCGCATCGCTGCCGGGGTAGAGAATTCACAAGATCACGCGAAAAGTTTTGAGAAAGTCAAGTCCACAGGTCATACTGGCAATATAGAATTGAATTTCAGGGGCAAGAATGGAAAACAAGTTCCCCTGTTAGTTTCGATAGCCGAAGTGCGTGGTTTAACTGGACACTCTCTTGGCCTGCTTTATCTAGGGCGGGAAATAACTCATATGAAGAAACGGGAAGCAGACTGGGCGAAAAGCCAGCAAGAGTTAGAACTTGACAGTATCAGCAAAATAGACTTTCTCGCATTACAATCCAAGGAATTACTGAAGATGACTAAAAGTATCCTAGAAAACCTCAGGTCTTTGCGCGACCCGCAGGAAGAACCACTCACAATTTCGCAGAAGCAGCGAATTACCGCGGTTCTTGATGCTGCTACGGGATTAGAAAAGATGGGTCAAGAAATGCACGACATTTCCACCCCCGGGAAAGATATTTACGAGCTGCATCGCCAGAACTTTGCACTCAAACCACTTCTTGAGTCCGTTTTGCAGCTCTTTAAGGAACAAGCATATAATCAAGACCTGATGTTAATATCTGATGTTCCAGACACCGTAGGGACTCTCTACGCGGACAAGCGAATGATTCAACAACTCGTGTATAATTTAGTCAACAATGCCGTACATTTCACTCCTGGTGGTGGACAAGTTGGTATTGCAGCGAAACGCTTAAGTGACGTGGTTCAGGTCACCGTGTGGGACACGGGCATTGGTATCGCGCCAGATGATGTTGACAAGTTATTCCAAGCATTCAAGACCATCCAAACCCCCGTGAGTAAAAAGTTCGAGGGAAAGGGACTCGGCCTCTACTTTTGCAAGAAATATGTCACGCTGCACGGCGGGCAAATCTGGGCAGAGAGTCAAGTTGGTAAAGGGTCAAAATTTCACTTCACCATCCCCACCAATGGTGAAAAAAAAGAGTAAATACGGAACACCAGGAAAATTACCCGGACTTAAGATGAGGTTCCATTTTTTTCCGTTTTAATCCTGACGATTTTTTTAAACCATTCCGGCATCGTCCACCCTAGAAAATAAAACACGGTCGCAAGGATCGCAAAAATCCAAAGTGCACATACAAAGAAACTAAATATGAGCGGATCGGTTCCCACAATGGACGAAAAAGTGTCACACGTCATAGCGCATAAGATAAAAATGTTTCCGAATCCAATGATGCGAAATCCAACTCGAAAATGGGTTTCTGTCATCTTATTAGCCGATTTGAACGCAATGATTGTTATGCCAATCATAGTTGGGATTAAATAAAGGACGAGGATCAATCCGAACTCTGTGTTAAGTACCAACGCGTAATACTCGGGGTCATCCGGAAAACGCTCTCTATAGATTGAACCTGATAAAACAAGAATAATGATCACTACAATTCCCAACAAGATATACAGGATATTCCAGTGAGTTTTTCCCTCGAAAAATACTAACGAGGCAAATAAATAAGTGAACATGGTGGCGAGAACGATGCATACATACACCATTATTTGCAATAATCTCAATTGGTCGAAAGGGATGGTAGCAAATAGATATGTACTGCATGCAAAAAAACACACCATTGACCAGGATAAACTAGCAAATGCTAGAAAAAGGGTAGCTTTTTGCGTTCTTTGCTTGTATCGCCATATGAGATTAATCGAGAGGAAAGCATAACCACCCCCACTATAACGGAGAGTATGCCAGCCGTTATCGCAATGGATGACATAAAATATAGAAACGTGCTTAGAAATTTAAACCAATCATCGCTTTTTTCCTGTCAGGATTTTTTTCGTTCCCTCAGATGAAAATCTACAATTCTACAATCGGGACTCTAGCCAGCAGCGTTTCGATTCACGGTCTAAAGCTGACAAGATTCTCAGTTCTATGTATGAACTCTTTGTCCGAGCGATATCTCGGTATCAATTCGCCGCCGGAGCTGCTGGAGGAGACCCCCAATACCCCGGGAATCCGTTATTTCCTCGAATTTAGCGGATTTCACCGGATCGAGCACTTTCCTGTAAAGACTCCCCCCTATGACCACTATTTTTTCATATTGTCGGAGGAGCTCTTGCATAGGAGGGAGCACGAGCTCGCGGACCCGCCGCACATCGGTCATATTTGCAATCCGCTGATCGTACGGGGCTATAATGTCATCGGGACGCAGGAGGCCATATTTCGCAGAAATGATCACGTAGTCAAAGTGGTGGATTTCCGCAAACTTACGCCCCAACTTGAACAGGGACCCCAAGTAGAGATCTCGTGCTGCCACGGGTTTAGATGCTTTCTTATGCGAACAGGCGAGAATAACCAAGGTTTTTGGTGACATGTGCGTTACTATCCTACCGACTGGACTCTCTGATGTATGTAACCTAATGAAAGCGAGCAATTTAATGCTTGGGGAAAATTTACCACACTTGGGAAATATGTATGCCGTGTCGGTAAGGAAATTCCCGGAGATAGTGTGCAATATGAGGACGTGCCCCATTATTTTTACGAGACTCTGGAGCGACTTGTCATCAGTAATAATCGTTATACTATTATATGTGAGAGGAAAATGGAATACTGAAATAATATGACACAAACAGACCCCCAGGAACCTAAACAGGATTTGCCCTCGACAAGCGCGACACGAGTGGTCGCTTCAACGTTCGGCGTTCTTGTCGGATTGGCAGGTATTGAACACGGCTACTTGGAAATGCTGCAAGGGGATGTCGCAACCAGCGACATAATGATAAATGCCATCGGTGAAGCGAATAAATTTTGGTCGGAGGCAAGTGAACGTGCCTTGACAATCATCCCCAATTTTCTCGTAACGGGCATCCTCGCAATGATCTTCGGCATCTTAGTCACAATATGGGCGAGCGCGTTCATCCTTCGGAAGCACGGTACACTGGTCCTGTTCCTTCTCTCCATCATACAATTCCTAGTTGGCGGAGGTTTTGCCCCAATAATCCTTACAATCCTCGGTTGTGCCACCGCAACCAGAATTAACAAACCGTTGCTGTGGTGGCGCACACATTTCCCAGTCAACGTGCGGGGTTTCCTCGCAAAGGTTTGGTTGTGGACTCTCCTCGCATTCGTGTTCGTGTTTTGGTATGGCGTGAAAACGCAGATCTTAGGGTCGTCTCTTGACGTAACCGCCACGACAAACCTCGTCCAAATCCTGGGTTACTTCATGGTGGGACTTATGTTACTCTCCGTTCTTACTGCACTAGCCCACGACTCCCAGAAACAACTAAATTTGTAATCCTGTCACTGATAATAGTCATTCATTTCCACCCGGCCTAAATAAAATCCTTCTTCCTATATAGAGACTTAAAAACCAAATGAGAAACTCGCCTACCACGGCATTTCCCGTCAAACCCCATAAGTCTCTTTGAGGTCCAGTCGTTTCTGGTTGCGGGCCACCCTCGCTCGCACCTCCTCATCGGTGTCCCCTGCAAGGCGCACAAGGATTTCCCGGGACGCATATTTATTACTGGCCACTGACCTCCTAACGAGTTTGTCCTCGTCTCCGGTTATGCGCGCGAGAGTCTCTAGTGGCGTGCCCTTGTGCCTTGCAACTGCTCGTCGCACGAGCTTTTCCTCGTCCCCTGCGAGGCGCGCGAGTACCTCCGGAGGCGTGTTCCTGTTCTCAGCCACCGCCCGCCGCACGTCTACATCTACATCCGCCGCGAGGCGCGCGAGTAGTTTATGAGGCGCGTTCTCGTTGCCTGCCACACCCCACCGCACGTCTGCATCTACATCCCCCGCAAGACGCTCGAGGACCTCTAGGGGGGTGTTCTGATGCCCTGCCACTACAAACCTCACATCGTCCCCCGCGAGACGCACAAGAATCTCTGGGGGGGTGTTCGTGTGCCCTGCCACCGCCCGCCGCACGTAATTATCCTCGTCCCCTGCGAGGCGCGCGAGGACCTCCACGGGGGTATGCGGGTTCCCTGCCACCATCAGTCGAACCACCTTTTTTTCGTCCTCTGCGAGACGCACGAGGGTTTCTAAGGGTGTGTGCTCGTGTAATGCCACCATTCTCCGTACATATGTGTCAGTATCATCCGCGAGGCGCGCGAGGAGCTCCGGAGGTGTTCGTGTGTTTTCTGCTACTCCTATCCGCACTTCCCTGTCTGTATCACCTGCGAGACGGGCGAGGAACCCCAGGGGCGAGTGCTTGTGACTTGCTAGCGTTGTTTTTAAGTGGGTAATGAAATCAGCGGTTGATGGTATGTCACCCTCTACTTTAAATGCGTCGTCCAACATCCACACGCAGAAGTCGAGAGCAGCGGCAGGCGCAACGTGCAGGAGAGCTTGTAAGAGCTGTTGCTGCATTAAGCTGTTAAACCCCACGGATTGGTCCCCCGCCTTCCGCGCCATTGTGAACATCGCCCCGAGGCCGACCTCGGCGATTCCCGCCACGTAAGAGTTAAGCGCAAAGAAATGCTCCTCGGGGGGGAGTTTCACCCGGTGGTGTTCAGAGGACCGGGCTAGCTCCTCGTCCGGCGGGAGCGACTCAAGGGAGTCCGCGTACACCGCCACGTGCACGCACTTCACCTCCGCTTTTCTCTTGCCCGCCCGGAAGACGATGCGTATCTTCGGGGATCCCTTGGACTGGACGACCGCCCGCGCTCCGACTTCGACCCCCGCGGCGTGCAGGCCGGGGTCATTAATTAGAGGATACCACTGCTCCCAGGTGCTTTTCTGTGGCGGTTCCGAAATCATTCCTTTAGCAACCTTCCATGAATGCGTGGTTTAAGCTTATGTTCCCTTGGTTCGCTTGTTGGCCGGAACTATGGTGGTTATCTCTCCTGTCACAAATATTACTTATTACATTCACCTGTCATAAATAAATGAAATAAAGTATACAGGTATACCTTTAAATTTGTATACTACATATTATCTATTGATGCTTTATGAGTACAATTCGCATCGATGAAAAGCACGCCCGTCTTTTAGATCGCCTCGTGGCCCACATAACGATGCGGGGGAAAAAAGTGAATAAAAAGGTGCTGGTCGGGAAATTAATTGAAGATGCAGTCACTAATGAAGGTATCCCTCTTCAAGACGAACTTGGACCCCTTGAAAATGATCCCGCATGGACGGGATTGCAACATACCTTCAAACTCGGGATTCTGGACTTATCCGAGAAAGTAGACAAGTACCTCTATCATCTAAACGGAGAAGAATGACTTGCCCGTCTTCCTGGACACGGGTTTCATTTTAGCGTTGAAAAGTCGGGATGATAAAAATCATAGTATCGCGCAAATATGGATGCGACGATTTTTAAAGAATGAATTTGGGCAGATCTTTACCTCACATTACATTTTTGATGAACTTGTCACGTTAGCTTTAGTTCGCTTGGAACGGGAGGATCTAGCAAAGAATTTAGGCGAGTATGTGTTGCAAAGCCCAAGGATCCATCTCATAAGTGTTTCTGATGATGATTTCGATCGAGCCTGGATCTTCTTCCAACAATATATACAAAAAGGATTGTCATTCACGGATTGTTGCATCCTTGCCCAATGCGAGCGACTACACTGCAATTTAGTGGCCACGTTCGATGCACATTTTCAAGGCTTGATTGGGGGAATTTGGCAATATAAAAATTAATTTTTAATTTTAGTTTCTAAGGTGGACTATTTGGATAATGCCGTTTTTTTCATAGGGAACAATCTGCGTTTTTTCTATGGTCATCGTATTCAATGCCACGGGAGGATATCCCGCCCGCTGGCCCCACGTGCTCGCGAGTACTCGCTATGCAATGGCAACAGTTCGGGCCACGTGTGAGTATCTGGTGGTGGACTCGGACATTCGCGATCCGGGCACCTCCAATAATAAAGTAATCGCGAAGGCGAAAACAGTGGGAGCCAATTGCGTGGTGCCTAAGGACACGTTCGGGGATTGGCGGGCGACTGTGGAATCCGTACAGGCCTTCTTCAAAGCGGGAGAGTGGGGCGGCGACGTGCTGATCCCCTTGCAGCGACCTTACGCGAAGTGTTTCCAGGAATTGAAGGAATATGGGCAGTGGTTTGGTCTGGGGGGATTATTGCCCTTGCATAAGGAGGAACAATTCCAAGAACTCAAAAAAGGCATTGAGGTAGTTGCTAGCGCGGGCAAGGACGTGCACCTGTTCGGCATCTTTCCGTCACCGAGCAAGCCTATCTTTGAATATCTACGCAATGGCGCGCCCGTATACTCCCTCGACACGACCGTGTGCGAGACGATGGCGGTGACGGGACGCGTGTACGACCTCGCGTTCGACCGGTACCACCTCATCAACACCACGGGGGCCTGGTCCCGCCAGCTCCGGGTCAAGATGGCAGAACTCAACCTCACGTCCATCCACATCGCGCTCAATCGTCCCGCCCAAGCGGCCCGCACGAGTAAATCCATTTGCTTCCAGCACCTTAAACGCCCAGTGCAAGTTTGAAAAGAATTAAACAATCCATTGCAAGGAGGTACTTTATTTATTAGGAGGAATCTATTTTTTTCAGTCATCGGTTACACGAAAGAGTCGGGAAAATATGAGCCGTAAAAAGACAGGATATAAAGTGCGGGATCTCGTCATTGACGATGAATTTTCGACGATTGAATCCAATACGACCGTTGTGCAAGCTGCGCAACTGATGAAAGAAAAAGCGGTCCCAGATCTGGTAGTCCTTGACAATACTACTAAAAAGGTACTCGGAGTCGTTGCAGATTTCGACATTGTCCACGAAATTGTGGCGACTGGAAAAGATCCAGCCGCGACTAACGTGAAAACGGCGATGTATCAAATCGAGCCGGTAACGTTGGATACCCCCGTTGAGGACGCCTTCCTGCGAATGCAGAATTTGAAGGTGACGGTCGTCCCCGTGGTGGAGGAGGGAAAGTTACTGGGTGTGTGTACCATTCAAGACTGTTGGAGTTACATTCCCCAGGAAGGCATAGATCGTGTGGGAGTCATCCCTGTCGCGAATTCGCGTCTTGCAGAAATGTGGCTTGGTTGCATTTGTGCGATTACCGCGTTTATCATTGGGGTGCTTTTCCCTCTTGCCGGGATTTTTGGATATTTTACCGCGGACGGGTCCCAACTCATCGAATTGTTTCGGTTAGTAGTCATGCCAAGAGAACCGATAACATTCTACCTCTTCGAAGCGCATGGCACCCAATTTTTCATGAATTTTAGTGACCTGGCAACGAAAGCGGGAGCGACGTGGGTTCTCCTGCTCATCTTCAGTTTTGCATTGTTAATTACCGCGATTATCGGTTTATTCTCCATCTTCTACTCGAGCTTTGCCAAACTCCGTAATTTTGCGGTAGGAAAGTACCACCAGAGACTATTCCCGTTAATGGTAATTCTCTTCATCGGATTAGAATGGGTTTTATTCGCCATCGTTTTAGGGACAAATACTCCACCGATTACAACCCTACAAATCGACGGGGTCGGGTTGACATGTTCGCTTGTCGCAATTATTCTTGTCCTAGTTGCAACGTTCCGAGATCTCGTTTTCATCCAAAAAACCGGAGGTAAGTGACGTGCCGAGAGGCGGCGGTGGCGGTTCACATGGCGGGGGATTTCACGGGGGAGGTATTCGAGGATCTCCTGGAGTGACTTTTCGTTCCAGCACACCATATTCGGCCCCATTTGGTAGGACTGGCGCGCAACGGGTTACGAATAATGGACCTTCGGGACCTTTTGCACATACCCCCACTATGCACCCACCCGGGCATTTTTATCCTCATCGGCGCCACTGGTGGGGAGGATACGGGTGGGGAGGGTATGGCTATGGATATGGTGGGTACCGCAGGTCAGGAGGTTGTGTTGGATGCTGCGTTTGTGCTGTATTCCTCATCGTGTTTGCATCAATTTTCGCGTATTCTGGTATGTTCGCTGATTTCAACTCAGGGTCAAGCGTCAATTATCGGAGCACGGAAACGCTCTATTACAATGAATACTGGTATGAATACGAATACGTTTCAAAGGAAAGTCAAATTACTTTCAACATTGACTCAAAACCTGCGAAAGTCTCCTTCTTCATTTACGATAAATATTTCTCTAGCTTGCCTACAAAGACAGAAAATGGATCAATTCAGGATCAGATCTCCCTCGGCCCGAAGGTTGGTGAAACCGAACACTACGAATATGAAATGCTGTACCTCAATATTGGGTCATCGGTTAGTTGTAATTTCAATGCTTCCAACCCCGTGGACTTTTTCATCGCGGACGGCACTGAATTCAATAGCTGGTACCAAGGGTATACCCCTACGTTTTACCGTACCATTACAAACAAGTCTAATGGAGCGGTAACATATCCAATAACCACCACGCAGGATTATTATCTCGTTTGGACTAATCCCAATACGCTGACAGCCAATATCAACTACTCGATTTCCTACGTGGCTACAAATGTATTTGACTACTCGGGGTGTATCTTCCATCAAGAAGCGGTAAATTTGATTCCAGAGACAACAGTAACTGTCCCGACTGCGGGAAACTGGTATTTCTATGTTTATTTCGATCCCATAAACTCTCAGGAAGAATCTACAACCGTGACCTTTGACGTGACCTACATACCTAGCTCAACTGCAGGTTCTAATTTGTATACCGACTCGAACCTCTATTACATTGTACCCGTCATTGTCATAGTGGCGATATTTCTGGTCATCATCGTATTCGCAGTTAGTCGGGGTAGAGCGAAGAGTCGCGCGCAGAGGGAAGTTCCAGTTACGCCAGCGGTGGAAACCCCATTTGTACCACCCAAGCCTATTGTAACGCAAGCGCCAGTAGGAAGAGTTACCCGGACATCCCAACCTGAGGTGCCTGTCAACCATTGCTATTCATGTGGGGCTGAAATGCACCTTGGGGCATCGTTTTGTAGTAAATGCGGGCGAAAGCAGCAAGGGCGCCAAGAGGGTAGACCGGACCGAATCACTCCCGCCCAAGCGAAAAATTGCAGTTTGTGTGGGAGTACTCTGGAACCAGGCACGAAATATTGTTCATATTGTGGTACTCCCGTAGAATAATGTTTTTCCCTTTTCCTTATATTTTTTTAAACGACTTTAATTTTCACTTTTTTCGGCTCTATTTGAATAAATCCATTTTTCTTTTGAACCCGACAAAACGCGCCTTTTTCCAATGGAACCCCACAGATCAGGGCATTTTACTGGCCGAAACTGGGGCA
>Ga0299912_10002022_pt1 | contig 16546 bp, 13 predicted proteins | sample RVTome_2_FD_207667 | JGI IMG/M metagenome (GOLD analysis project Ga0299912, IMG submission 207667) | Soil microbial communities from uranium-contaminated site in the Upper Colorado River Basin, Wyoming, United States - RVT95D214 (version 2) ... | reverse complement strand
TAAACCCCAGTATCCTTTGCTCGACATTGACAATCCTGTCACCTATGGCCCTATGGATTTCACTGACTATTTCTTCGAACACAAGCGCCAGCAGGCTGCCGCCCTGGAAAAGGCGCTGGAGGTGATTCCGGCCATCGGGAAAGAGTATGGCCAGCTAAGCGGTCGCTACTATGGCCTGGTCGAGCCATACCAGCTTGATGATGCTGACTACGCCATTGTTATCCTCGGCTCCACCGCCGGCGTAGTGAGGTTGGTAGTGGACGAATTGCGTGAGAAGGGAACAAAAGCTGGCATGCTTAAGGTACGCTGTTTCCGGCCTTTTCCTGCCCAGGCGGTGGCGCAAGCCCTCTCGGGGAAGAAAGCCGTTGCAGTAATGGACCGCTCCATTTCCTTCGGTGGGCAGGGCAACCCCCTTTTCCTGGAGGTCTGCACCTCCCTTTTCACCCATAACCTCCGGCCCAAGGTGATAAATTACGTCTACGGATTGGGAGGTCGGGATACCATCCCTTCCCATATCCGTCAAGTGTATGGTGAGCTGATGAGGATTGAAAAAACTGACACCATAGACCCCGTTGTTCGATACCTGGCGGTCAGGGATTAGATAGGAGGTAGGATGCCTGTAAACCTGAAAGAGATAGCCGGCCAAAGGGACGATCTGGCTCCAGGTCATCGTTTGTGTGCCGGTTGCGCTGAATCTATTATCGTGCGTCAGGTGTTACATGCTATCGAGGGGCCGGTGGTGGTAGCCTCCCCCACGGGCTGTCTGGAGGTATCTACCTCACCCTATCCTTATACCTCCTGGCGAGTGCCTTGGATTCACAGCGCTTTCGAGAACGTCGCCTCTACGCTATCAGGAGTGGAGGCCATGCACCGTTCGCTGGTGAGGCAGGGCAAGATCGAGGATAAGCGTATCACCTTTGTTGCCATTGGCGGCGATGGCGCTACCTACGACATCGGGTTGCAGTTTCTGAGCGGAGCCGTCGAGCGCGGGCACAAATTCCTATATGTGTGCCTCAACAACGAAGCCTACATGAATACCGGCATCCAGCGCAGCAGTGCCACCCCCATCGGTGCCTGGACCACTACCTCGCCCGTAGGCAAAGTGATCCCAGGAAAACAAGAGCTGCGAAAGGATATAACCGCCATCATGGTGGCCCACAACATACCCTATGCCGCCCAAGTTGCACCTCACGCCTGGCGCGATCTGATGGTTAAGGTGCAGAGAGCGGTCTCGATTGACGGGCCCTCCTTCATCAACGCTTTGAGCCCCTGCCAACGTGGATGGCGGCATGACCCCGATCAAACCATTGCGTTGTCTCGGCTCGCCGTCCAGACCTGTGTTTGGACCCTCTACGAAGTCATCGACGGCGAATGGAAGCTGAGCTATCGACCTTCGCCCAAAAAGCCTATCACCGAATGGCTGAAAGCGCAGGGCAGGTTCAGCCACTTGCTGCGGCCGGAGAACAAGGATTTAGTTGAAGAGATACAGGAACAGGTGGACAGAGATTGGGCGAAACTGCTGAAGCGCTGCGGGGTCGCATAGTCGCCGACTTCCTGGAATTTTCAGGCTCTTGACACCGCTATCATAGGGACCTTATATTTGCTTGTGCGGGGTGTAGCGCAGATGGAAGCGCGCATGGTTTGGGACCATGAGGCCGGCGGTTCAAGTCCGCCCACCCCGACCAAGGTACTTCTCTCGAACCTAAATCGCTGCCAAAGCGTCCTGGCAGAGCGCATGATTCCTCATCTGAGCACTTGTTTTCCCCAGTTTCCGAACACATCCTCAGAGTCCCCTCGCTCCAGAAGCTCATTGGTGGCCTCCTCATTACCCTAAGAAGCGAAGGGATGGAGCTTAGAGGGGAAAGACTGAAATTGTGGTATAATGATGCTCCCGGGTGGTATTTGCGCAAAGCTCGCCGATGTTGCCAACAACACAATTATTAAAATTGAGCAGGGCGAGAATATAAACCCAACGCTTGATACACTAAAGAAAATTGCGAAAGCCCTTGGGGTTGGTTGGGATGAATTAACCGGCTATCAATTACGGGTAAAATGTAAATAAAGGCCTAACCAACTAAGGAATTAAAAATTATGGTCGCAGTTAAAAACGAGGGGGTAATTTTAGAGAAAACAGATCTGGAATTCGAGAATAAGGGTGTTTTTAACCCTGCCTGCATCCAGACGGATGGTATTACCCATATGTTTTATCGGGCAATTAACCACAATGATGTTTCTTCCATAGGCTACTGCCAGTTGGTCGATAATAAAGTTGTAAAAAGACTTAAGGAGCCGGTTCTCTTTCCAGAATATGATTACGAGAAAAAGGGCGTAGAAGATCCAAGAATTACTCTTTTAGAGGGAACATACTATCTTTTCTACACCGCCTATGACGGTAAAAACGCTCTCATTGCCTACGCCACAAGTAAGGATCTTATCCATTTCGCCAAACAGGGCCTTATCTCGCCGAAAATTTCTTACGATGAAGCCGAGGACATCTTCCGCGGGTCAAAAGTCAGGGAGAGATATAGCATGTTTGAGATGCTCCTCAAAGAAAGAGGAGGTAAAGACATCTTACTATGGGAAAAAGACGCCTTCCTCTTTCCTCAAAAATTCAACCATAAATTTGCTCTTTTCCACCGTATTCTGCCCGGAATGCAAATTATTTACTTCAACAGTTTCTCCGAACTTACTGAAGACCGCTGGCGCGATTATCTCAAGAATTTAGGTGATTTTATTGTACTTGATCCTCTCTTTTGGTTTGAAAACCGGAACGTTGGCGGTGGTTGTCCCCCTATTGAAACAAAAGATGGATGGCTCATTATTTATCATGCGGTGGAGGATACCCCTTTTGGGAAAATCTATCATGCCGCCGCCGCCCTTCTTGATCTCAAAAACCCCTTAAAAGTTTTGAGGCGATTAAAAGAGCCCCTGTTTTCCCCAAAGGCCCCCTGGGAAAAAAGTGGCGTTACAGATAATGTTGTCTTTCCTACCGGAGCAGTAATAAAAAACAAAAGACTTCATATTTATTATGGTGCTGCCGATAAGTTAATCGCCGCGAAATCTGTTGACCTCACAGAGCTGCTGACAGAACTCAAGAAAAGCTCCCTAAAACTATGAGCACCAACCAGCAAAACAAATCTTGGATCGTCTGTCTTTCCACGTTCCCGCCACGACAGTGCGGTATAGCCACTTTTACCGCTGATCTTACCAATGCTATTGATCAAATGTTCGGACCGTCGGTTAAATCAAAGATTATCGCAATGAATACTACTCAAGTAAGTCATTTTCCCTATCCTGACAAAGTAATTTCCCAGATAAGCCAACCTCGTGAAGAAGACTATATTGACGTTGCCTACAAGCTTAACCAGCTCGAAAAGGTAAGGATTGTCAACATTCAACATGAATTCGGTATCTTCGGGGGGGAATATGGTTCACATTTGCTTCTTCTTCTGGAAAAACTTCAGAAACCGATTGTTACCACATTACACTCTGTTCTCCCCACTCCAGACGAAAGAATGCGCAACATCGTTCAAACTATAATGAAATATTCGAAGGGAATAATTGTTATGACTCACTATGCAAAGGGAATTCTCGAGAAGGATTACGGGTTGGATCCTGATCGAATTCAAGTTATTCCTCATGGAATCCATCACGTCCCCTATAGAACCAGTGAGCACGCCAAGTCTGCCCTTGGCTTTTCTGGCAAACTGGTCCTTTCAACCTTTGGACTCCTTAATCCCAGCAAGGGGATTGAGTATGTAATCGAGGCCTTGCCACCGGTAGTAGAAAGGTTCCCTAATGTTCAATTCTTTATCATCGGTGTCACTCATCCTGTTGTTCTGGAACAGGAAGGCGAAAACTATCGTAATTTTCTTATCAAAAAAGTTTATGAACTTGGCCTAAGCGACTACGTTCTATTTTATAATACCTATTTTGATCTAAATAAACTCCTCAGATTTTTAGAGGCTACCGATGTCTATCTTTCCACCTCCTTAAATTCAAACCAGACTGTCTCCGGCACTTTATCTTACGCCCTTGGCAGCGGTCGTCCGGTAATATCCACAGCCTTTGCCCAAGCCAAACAAGACATCACGAGTGAGGTCGGCATATTGATTGACTTCAAAAACCCGCAGGCTTTTACCGATGCCATCATTAAATTATTGGGCAATGATCGATTACGTCTGCAGATGAGTAAAAACGCTTATTTCCGCACAAGACATATGGCCTGGGAAAATGTTGCCCTTTCCTACCTGAAATATTTCTCGCAATTTGTGCCGGAGCTAACCCTGGGGCAAAGAAAGCTTCCACCCATAAAGCTTGCGCATTTGGCTAAATTGACTGATAATTTTGGCATTATTCAGTTTGCCAAGCTTACCGAGCCAGACATTTCCTCTGGATATACCATAGATGATAATGCCCGGGCCTTAGTTGTTGCCGCTCTCCAATATAAAAAATTTAGGGCATCCTCTTCACTAAAGTTAATTTCCATATACCTAGACTTCCTTTATCGGGTAGCCAAACCCGATGGTTATTTTGATAACTATGTCAATTCAAACCACGCTATTGATGAGCAAAGAAATATCCAGGAAAATTCAGAAGATCCCAGCGCTAGGGGCCTATATGCTCTTGCTCGGGTTTCAACTACCAAGCAAATCCCCAAACGCTTTAGAAAACAAGCCCATTCTCTCTTTGAACAGAGTTTCCGGAAAAACATTGCTTTCTCCTCGCCTCGCGCTATCGCTTTTTACATTAAGGCTCTTAATTGTTTGCTTTCGAGATGGAAAGAACCCCAGACTCTCGTTGCATTAAGGTACCACTGCGAACAACTCATGGCTCTATACGAGAAGAGTCACTCGCCTGACTGGGAATGGTTTGAGCCTTATTTAACATATTCAAATGCCATCCTGCCAGAAGCACTCCTCCTCGGATACAAAATAACCGGAGAGAGAAGATATCTCGAAGTGTCTGAAAAAACCCTCAACTTCTTAATTAAACATACCTTTAAGGACAGTATGTACATTCCTATCGGCCAAAGTGGCTGGTTTCCCAAGGAAGGGATAAGACAATATTTTGACCAACAGCCCGAGGACGTTACTGCTACCGTAGAAGCTCTTAATACAATGTTTCAGGTAACAAACAGGAGGCATTACAAGGAATTAGCTTACAAAACATTTAACTGGTTCTTGGGAGATAATGCTGTTGGGCAGGTTGTTTATGATCGGACTACTGGAGGATGTTATGATGGGGTTGGGGAAAAATTTATTAACCTAAACCAGGGTGCCGAATCTACCATTTCCTACCTTTTAGCCCGCTTTTCTTTCGATGACTAGATCCAGCACTCCCTATTAGGTTCTAACCCGCTAAAGATAGCTTACTCTTAACAATTATCTACATTGCTTTAGCTTGGGGTTATTTCAATTTATCTTGAACAAATGTTTACCGCCGAAGTTTGCTTATGGAATTGAAAATGGTAAACAAAAGTAGTAAAAGCACAGCAAAAAGGCAAGCCTACTCCCTCACGTAGAGATGTGCTGATGTCATCGCTTCTCGACAAGGCGTACGAATTAGTAGAGAAAGATGAATTTGGGCATAGAAGAATGGGCGGCGCGCCGCCCTATTACCGAGGAAAGAGGGCAATCTAGCTTGAAATTGCGGGGTGTAGCGCAGATGGAAGCGCGCATGGTTTGGGACCATGAGGCCGGCGGTTCAAGTCCGCCCACCCCGACCATCATTCCGTGGAAGGCCCCTTTTACACCAAGCGTTTCTGGTCTTCTCCGGTTTTTCGGCGGCGTTGCGCCCGCTTGAAGGTGGCGGGCGGTGCCATCCTGGGATACTGGGCTTCTTTCCCCTCCAACAGTTCCCTAATGGTGAGTATCTGTATCCGGGGGTACTGGTAGCCTGGGAAGTGCTCCGGCTCGTAGGAGCCTGCGGTGACTCCCTCCTGGAGCATGGGGCGGGTTGGCTCTTCCAGGGTGATCAGTATGCCGATGGGAGCGTTCTCCCGCTCCCTGTCGCTATTCAATGTCGCCACCTGGTTGCGTGTAACACCACCGCTTTTCACCTGCACCACCACCGTCTTAGCCTTGCCGCTGTTATCGTCGAAGAAGTTGATATAGCCGTCCACGCCGCGGTCAGCGCCCTTGCGCTTGTCCTGGGCGGGACGGGCGTCCACGAGCCCCAAAGCCCACCACTCAAACTGATAGCGGTTCTCCTCTGCCAGCGCTCTGGCGCTGGACAGGTCTTTGGGGTCGCCGATAACCTCATAGGAGGAGAGGTCAGGGCCGAAGGTGTCATGGAGCCGGTGGCGCATAAGAGTAATGGCCAGGTGGGTAATGTCAATACCAATCCAGCAGCGCTTCAGCCGCTCCGCCACAACAACCGTAGTGCCGCAGCCACAGAAGGGGTCAAGCACCAGGTCGCCTTCGTTGCTTGAGGCGCTTATGATGCGCTCCAATAGGGCTTCGGGCTTCTGGGTGGGATAGCCGAGGCGTTCGCCCGCCGTGTTTCCGATCCTTGCTATGTCATCCCAGAGGGTCGTTAGTGGACTTCCTCCTTGTGTTTCGTCCAAATAAATCTTTAGGCCATCAAGGCGTGGTGTCCCATCTCTTTTAGTAAGGATTCTGCCCTTATTCCACCACTCCTCTAACTGTTCTAGTGAAGCACCCCACGATCTGTTCGGTGGTGGCTTTGTTCCTCGCCATTCAAATTGTCTCGATGGATTGGGAGTAGAAAAGGTGAGGTTTTCCGCCTTATAGAGACGACCCTTCTCATCTTTCTTGTAACGGCTCAACTGTGTCTCGGAATAAGATGTATAGAGTTGGTTAAACTTATATGTTGTGTCCTTAGCATAGAACAGAATGACATCGTTGCCACGAACGTAACCTTTGGTCTTCATGTTATGAGCCGATGCACGCTTCCAAATTATCTCATTCTGAAAGTTCCTCGCCCCGAACACTGCATCCATAACCAGCTTCAAGTAGTGGCTGGCCGTGGGGTCGCAGTGAAGGTAAATGCTGCCAGTTGGCGTCAACACCCGGTGCAGCTCCACCATCCGCTGTGCCATCATCACCAGGTAGGCCATCATATCGTTCTGGCCCAGGAACTTGTGCATTGCCTGCATAAGGTCGGCCAGCTTCCGGGGGCTTTCCTTTACCACCTCCTGATAGGCATACTCCGACTCCATGCCCCAGTGCCAGGTATCCTCAAAGGCGGTTATCTGCGCGGCGGACTTCTCCCCGCTTTTCTCCTGAAACAGGACGTTGTAGGTAGCCTTGGAGTTGAAGGGCGGGTCGAGGTAAATCAGGTCAGCGCTCTCTGAGGCTACGTGGTCACGCAGTATGTCCAGGTTATCCCCGAAGTAGAGCTTGTTTTTCCAGCCGGGCAGCGTCATGTTATCGCCTCGATAAAGGGTTCGTTATTTGCCAAGGCCAACCACTGATATACATACCATAAGCAAATCAGCGGGCGCTGTCAACACCTCGGTAATAACTGCTGGCGTTTCCTTCCGCACAAGGATGGAAGGATGGCGTGCCACCAACTATCCCGTGCGACCCACTCGCCTCTACCATTCTCGCTCACCTTGTCCCAAGTCCCAATCACAGCCATCGGCATTTGCCAAAAGGGGTACAAAAGAGAGGAAGTATGCTATCATGCTGGTGGTAGTGGCGTACTGGCACATAATAAGAAAGGGGGTTCGAATGCCAACGTACATTTCCCTCATGAAATTCACAGAGCAAGGCATCAAAGACATCAAGAACACACCCCAGCGGACGGATAACCTTGTAAAGGGTCTCGAAGCGATGGGAGGCAAGCTCATAGCTTTGTACGCAACCATTGGGGAATATGACCTGGTGGCTATCGCTGAAGGCCCCAGTGACGAAGTCGCTATGGCCTTCCTGCTGACCATGGGTTCGCTTGGGAACATCCGAACGACCACGCTCAAGGCATTCACAAGGGAAGAATTTGAAGCAATAGTCAAGAGATTACCCTAGCGTCAGCGAAGAATAACCCGGCAAGTGGCACTGCGTATTTGAAGTAGACAGAAACCAATGCCAGTACGCCACCCCAGACATGAGACGGCCCTTGCCGGCAAGGAACTACGCACAGATTTCAACCGGGAGACAGGCGTAGGTTTTGAGCATGGTGTAGTTTCTCCGGCTCCCTATCTTGTTCAGTGATCTTGACAGGGCGCTTATGCTTCTTCATAATGCCCGTAAGAAGTTGATGCCCCGTTTTCACTAAGCGAGGTACCGTACCCGCCAGAGAGGGTGTAAATCCGATGGCAGGCTTGAAAGACTATGAACCGCGAGCACAGGCAGTTAATCCCGTAATAGCGGGGGCTGCCTTTTTTGTTTTTGCCCTTTGCTTAGGCCGCTGAGCAACTGTCTTGAAGTAGAGCAACTGATTAGGCAAGAATGGAAGGAGGAGGTGCAATCGCTACCTCCACGAGTGTCGAAAGGAGATAGACCATGACGAGTAGCGCCGGTTCTAGCCCTCAGTCCATGCGGTATAGCCTCGATGAAGTGTTGTCAGGGATGTTGGGATCCATCACCCGGGATGAGTTTACAGACAATACCGAGCAGTTAGGGGCCTTGTTCAAGAGCCTATCTCAGGAATACCCCTTACTCGCCCCCTATGCCGCCATCGCAGGTGAAGCCGATTTCTCTGCTATCCTAGGAGATGCACTAGGGGAGCTGGTGAAGAAGAATTGGTTACAGCACGAACCAGGGCGCTATGCCCTTACCAAAGAGGGCCGAGCTGCCTGCGTCTCAAGCAAGAGAATCATATTTCGGGCGAGAGATATTGAGCAGTTAGAAGCAGCGGCTAGCTATTTCGACGCTCATGTGGGGACGTAAACCCGTAAGATAGGCAGTAACGTATTCCAGATTCACTGAATTGCCAAAGGGTCTGGAGCGCATGGTTTGGGACCTTTAGGCCGGCGGTTCAAGTCCGCCCACCCCGACCAAATTCTGCAGAAGGACCAGTAGCCTTACCGGCTGCCCGCCTTGCTATCCGCTTCCCTAATCCCGTTGAGGAATCGGAACCCTTCTTAACATTAACGTCACCCAGGATGGGTAGGCCGGTTGTCATACTTGGCCACGGTAGCATTCAAACGAGCAGCACACTTGTAGAGATCGTCTAGCTTCTCGATGGGCACTCTCGTCCCCTGTTCCTCTTGGTCAAAGAGAGTTATGAACTTCTGTTTCCTGTCAAAACTAAACCGGCAGATCGGCTTCCGGTTGTTGTCGTCTAACAAGATGCCGAAATAGCTCTTAGCGTCCCGATGTGCGATGCGAGCGGGATCGACCACATCCCTCAAGATAGCCTTGACGATGTAGAAGCCTTCTAACTCCTCAGGTGTTGTAGTGATCCTCTCTATCTCTTCTTCTTCGGCAACTTGGCTACCAGTTCCTGGCTGGTTTTGAGCTGGGGCGCCCTGGGAAGACGCGGTCATCGCCGATCTCAGTCTCTCGTTAATGGTCTCGTTGATGAATTGGGTGAAGGCTTTCCTGGTGATGGAGGTGAATAGCTTGCGAACCGATTGTGTGAGAATGCCTTTATAAACACGACGCGCAAAGAATCTAACGAAGTCTTCTGTTGGCGCCGAAAGTTCTTCACTTATTATCCTCTTGATTTCGCGACTGTACTTCATTTCACCTGCGACGGAGATTATCTCATCGAGGTTAAAGGCTTGCTTCGTTAAGCGCTTAAGCTCGGGCACCAAGTACTCTTGTATATCAAGCATATTGAATTCCATAAAGGGGTTTGCATCCATTTTGTGCGATTTTTCGATATCTGAATAGAAGCGGTAGATAATCCCATCCGTTAAAACCGCTATGCGAGCCTCAGTAACCGAGAAGTAACGAAATAGTTGTGACGCCTGCTGATCGGCGAGATTTGCATGTGCAGCCTTGCACTCGAAAAGCATGATAACCTTGCCATCCTGCATAATTGCGTAGTCTACCTTCTCGCCCTTCTTTATCCCCACATCGGCTGTGAACTCTGGGATAACTTCCATCGGATCGAAGATCTCGTACCCTAGTGCGCTTATGAACGGGAGAATGAACGCGTTTTTTGTTGCCTCCTCGGTTTGGATCATGTCCTTTTGCTTTTGAATCTTCGCCGACAATGCCTGAAGCTTCTCGATGAAGTCCATGTGCCACCTCCTGTAGAGGCTAAAGATCCGCTATTGCCGAAGCCAACAATGACATACATACCATAAGCAAATCAGCGGGCGCTGTCAATACCCTTTTTAGAGAGTCTTGCCTTTAAGACCCGCAACGCCCGCAGTGTAACCCACTTGTTTGACTGCCTCTTCTTCCCGAACTCTACCCAAGTCTTCCCGGCGTAATCGTACTCTAGCGCCCACCGCCCTTGGGCATCTTGCTTCTTTCGGATCAGGGCTAGGGCATTCGCCAGTCGTGGATCGCCCCCATAACCTAGCCCAACCAGCGCTGCCACGTTCTGTAGCACATCAGTGACATACAACAACGGAAAACCAAACTTCCACCAGTTACTGCTTGGTTTACCGCTATAACCGGATGGATAATCGGCGGTTGCTGGGTCGGTGCTGAACAGGAAATTCACACCCCGCTCTATAGCGCGCTCGATTAAGGGTGTACGGCGCTCCACAGGCAATACGCTGAAGGCCAGCATCACTTTAACCGCACCCCAAGCACAAGGAAGCTTGTTGTTAGCCCCGCAGGCGAATCCTGGCCCACACTTGCCGGCATAGAATCGCACCGGCGCGTGGCGGTCCTCCGCCGAGGCAATGCCCTCACCGGTAACACTGCGTGCCATCCATTCGTAAGCGGCTTCCAACCTCGGGTCATTACAATCCATCTCGGTCAACGCCCAGCACAGATTGCCCTGCAGACAGTCTACAGTGCCCGACGGTGCTCCTGACATACTAAATTTCCCGCCTGCCGCGAGGGCATGGTCCAGCAAGTAGACACACGCCCTAGCGATACGCCCGTCCTGTGCTACTGACGCGCCCAGTTGGGCCAGGGTGATAACGGACCAGACCGTTCCCCGGTACCTCGGATAGTAGCCCGGTCCCGGCTGAACCCAATAGCCCGCTTCATTCATCTCCGCCAGGATGGAGGCGATGGGCCCTTCAGCGTGCGCCGTCACCTGCGCCATACGTAGTTCGGCGTCGTTCAGTGGGCGGTCTATCAGGTCGCGTAGGGCCAGATAGCGGACTCCGGGTTCGTCTGTCTCCAACAACCAGGTTAAAGGATCGCCATTGAGCTGATTTTGCCATGACATGACCATATTCTAAGTAAAGCGAACCACAAATGCAAGCTGACCTTGTTTAGAGATGGGCATTAGGCAAGAAAGCATCACAAATATACAAAAACAAGGCTGTGACAAGAGAAGCAGAAATGGCTATAATAGCCAACATGGCGCAGAGCTTTGGTGTTGAGGAAGCTATGTCGAGGCGAGGTCTGGTGTTCGACCTCGCCGTAATTTTCGCCAGTGTAGCCCTCTTTTGTTTCCTCTCCCTTTATCAGCTAAACCTGCCCGGCCTTTACTACGATGAGGCCGCCGATGCCGTCCCCGCCATGCAGATAACGCTGGGGCAGGAGGTGGAGCTATTCAACCAAAGCGGCATCTGGCTAGGAGATAGAGCTTTCCCCGTAATGGTGATGGACTATGTGGGAGCCGTCAATACCTACGCGTTGTTACCATTCTTTGCTCTATTTGGAGTAGATGTCCTCTCCCTGCGCCTGATGACGGTCACGGTAGGCGTCCTCGTCATAATCTTAAGTTACCTTTTTACCAAAGAGCTCTTCAACCGAGGTGTCGCAGCTATAACCGTGCTGTTGTTAGCGGTGCACCCCTCTTTCGTTTTCTGGAGCAGGCAAGGCATTTATGTCACATCGGTAATGGGCGTCATGGCCATGGGAAGCCTCCTTGCGCTGTTGAAGTGGCACAAAAGCGGGAAAGGCATCTACTTTTACATTGGATGCTTTCTCCTCGGCCTGGGGTTGAGCGCCAAGATCCTCTTCTTGTGGTTTATCATTGCCCTGGGGGTCATGTATGCTTTGCTGCGCCTTTTGGGGAACGTACGCCGATTCACCCTCAAACAGTTTGCCCTGGGTCTCCTCGTCTTTGGAGCTGGGGCATGGATGATCCTGCTTTACAACATCGAAAAGCAGGGTACTATCGCCGTCATATCCAAGAATTTAGTTACTAGCCAGTACGGCGTGAGCAACCTTGATTTTCTCCAAAACCTCTCTGCCAGGCTGCAAAACTTTAGGGTATTATTGGAGGGAGGGCACTTTTGGTATTTGGGCGGGCTTTTCTCCAATCGCCTGTATCCCTATGTACTCTTGGCTGCCCTCGCCTCGGTCTTTGTCTTCCTCCTGGTCAGGCGAGAGGTGAAGAGCGAAAGGTTCAAGATAGGATTTATTGTAGGACTGATTGCACTTGTCCTTGTTCAAAGCTGCTTCACCATATCCGGCCTTTGGCCCACACACTTGCTTATCCTGCTACCTTTGCCTCAGATGGTAATTGCGGTTAGCGTTAGTCTTCTTCGTCGGCTCGCCCCTTTTGGTAAAGCAGCTCTTTTGCTGGGTGCAGTGGCGGTAACAGCACTTTTTATAAGAGATCTTCAGGTTGATCTGCAATATCATCGCGCCTTACGGGAGACACGGGGATGGTCTCACCATTCCGACGCCATCTATCGCCTCGCCTCTTTTCTCGATGGGCAGGAAGAAGCTGAGCCCATTGCTATGGATTGGGGGATCAAAACTAGCGTGCAGATTCTGACCCAGGGCCGAGTGAGCCCGGTGGAGATATTTCAGTATAGTCAGGAGCCTAACTCTACCTTCTTCGACTGGCTTTATGGCAATCTGATGAACCCGAACTGCCTTTACATATTCCACGCCGAAGAAAGCACGGTGTTTCCCAGATACAAGGCTTTCGAGGAATTCTCCCACAAGTTTGAGAAGAAGGTGAACCTGGAGCAGACCATAGCCCAACACGACGGCAAAGCCGTCTATCTCATATATTCGTCGAGATAGACGGCTTTAATGTAATTTCTTTTGCGCCCTGACAGGCACGATAGGCGCTAAAACCTCGGTGTTATATGGCCTTTGCTCCTTTCAACTCTTGGATTTTTTCCTTACTGTAACCCAGGCCCTGGAGGATCTCCTCCGTATGTTGGCCCAGGGACGGGGCAGCACTTTTGACCTTTGCTGGCGTTTTGCTGAGCTGAACGGGGAAGGCCACAATCTTTATCTTACCGGCAGTGGGGTGTTCTATCTCGACGAGGTACTCATTCTCCAGGACTTGGGGATCGGCTATAACCTCAGCGAAAGTGTTTACCGGTGCCCAGATAAGGTCGAAACTCTTGAAACGGCTTTCCCACTCCTTTTTAGTCTTAGTAGCGAAGGCCTCGTCCATGATTGAGATCAACTCTGCATTATTGGCGGTTCGGTTGGCTTGAGTATCGAATTTGGGGTCGCTTTGGAGATGTTCTAGACCGAGTGCTTTACATAACTCAGACCAGAACCGGTCGCCCTCGAGCATGGTTAGTTGTATCCACCTTCCATCCTTCGTTTGGTATGGATTGCTCAGGGGGTTGGGCCTTGTCTTGCGAGAAGCCCGCTGGTAATCCTGACCGGTCATAAGAACGATATTGACAGGAACAGCCGCAGTCCACATGGCTGAGCTCAAGAGCGAGGTTTGGACCTTTTGGCCAACGCCTGTCCTCTCCCGTGCGATGAGGGCCAGGAGTATGCCGCTCGCAAGATGCATAGCTGTGGGGTGGTCTCCGGTGCCCCCAAGGGCAAAGGGGGGGATACTATCGGGCTCGCCTAAGCTGGCCATAATACCACCGCGGCACCAGTAAGCGCCCAGATCGAAAGCCCTTTCTCCAGCATCAGGCCCCTTCTCGCCATAACCGGTGTTGTGAGCAAAGATGAGACGGTCGTTAAGCTTGGACAGTGTTTCATAGTCCAGCATCCGCCTTTTCAAGACCTCCTCGGGCAAATTGGTCACAAAAACATCTGCTCTCCTTATCAATTCATAGAAGATTTCACGGCCAGCATCATTCGTGATATCAAGAGTAAGGCTCTTCTTGCTGTGGTTCTCCTGCTCAAGCATCAGGTTCACGTTACGGCCTGGTGCTATGCGTCTGAAGCCATCACCTAGTCGAGGGTTATCGCTCAAGCGGGGGTCCTCGATCTTGATTACCTCTGCCCCCCAGTCAGCGAGGGCAGCAGCCGCACCGGGAGCCACGATATACGAGCCTAGCTCTACCACCTTAATGCCTTCCAGTGGCATCATGTCCCTTTATTCTCCTTCATAATAGAATGCTGCTCGTGTAGATTAGCATATCATATCGGTTTAGGCAAGCTACCTTAAACGTTAGGAGCCTGCTTTGAGCAGGCTCCTAACGTTTGTCTTGCAGCAATGGTTATTTACGCTTGGTGGGCGAGGTCTTATCTAGCCAATATGTTGCAAATCTTGGCCCCACGTTGTATGAAGCTGCCTTGGTATTGTAGTCATGAAGCCAAGGGTGATACGCCGTTAGCGTGGTGCCAGCAGGAACGATGACCCGGTAACAGCGGCAGGCCAGGATCCTCTGGATTTCATAGACGATCTCCCGGCGCTTCTCTGAATTGTACTCCTTCCTCTGGGCGTCAATCAACTCATCCAGCTTGTCGCCGCCGTCTGTCCGATTAAGCACGTACCTCGCAAGGCTCGCGCTGTGATATATGTCCCACATGTATATATCTATCTCCTGAAAGGCGGTTACCGGGATCCAGATCATGCCATCGACCTTTCCGAGATAGGGGCCATTGAGCCAGGCACCGTATTCGTACGTTTTTGCATTGGCCTTGATCCCGATCTTAGAGACTACATCTACCCACAGTTCCGCCATCTCCGCTGATGTAGTGCCATAGGCGGTAGTGAAGTGTATCGTAGTCTCAAAGCCGTTGGGATAGCCGGCCTCGGCCAGAAGCTTCTTTGCCTCCGCTACGTTATACTGCTGATACTTCGCACACTCGCCGACCTTGTCCAGGGGCAGCTTCCAGTACGTCATTGCCGCGGGCACCGGCCCATTATCGAGAACTCCCTCCCCCTCGTAGAACGCGTCCAGCCACATCTGGCGGTCCAGAGCCATGGATATGGCCTGCCGCACCCGCACATCGTCAAAAGGCGGCTTGCTTACATTGTACCAGAGGAAAGAGCTGCCAGTTGTTACGAACGGCACGTACCACTTAAGCTCAGGATTCGACTTCTTAACGCTCTCCTGATCCGTAATCCCTATCGCCCTGGCGTCGAGATTGCCCGCCCTAAAAGCTGCCAGGCTGGTGGAGGCGTCCGAGATGTTGGCGGCCCAAACCTCATCTACGTACGGCAATTGGTTGCCATACTTGTCCTTCTCGAAGTAGTCCGGGTTTCTCACAAACCGGGTGCCTACACTGGCCACAGACTCCTTGATCATGAAGGGCCCCGTCCCCACCACATTCTCCCACTTCACCATATCACCATACTGTTCCTCCACCTCCCGAGGGTAGATGTACCCCCAGGCATCGCCGAGGAAGGTGAGGAAAGGAGCGTAAGGCGTCTTCCAGTTGAACCTGACCGTGTACTTATCGACGACCTCGACGCTCTCCAACGTCTCAAATGGCGTGTAGTACCCGGACTTGACTCGTTTCATATGGTCGTAGGTGAATTTGACGTCGTCGGCCACGAACTCACGGCCATTCGTGGGCGGCCGGTTGTGCCATTTTACCCCTTTGCGCAGGTTGAAAGTAATGGAGAGGCCATCGGCGGAAATCTGCCAGCTTTCTGCCAGCATGGGCTGCGCTGACAAATCATAGGGGTCAGCCCCGGGGCCAACGGGGTACTGAAGCAGGCCGGCTTGGGTGAAGGATTGGAATATGTTTGTCTTGTAGGATACACTCTTGTGCCAGTCCCAGCCGGCGTCTGGCTCTAAGAGCGCATAGCGGAAGGTGCCGCCATATTCCGGCCGCTCCGCGGATACCGTGACCGTTGCCACCACCCCGGCGGTTACTTGCGCGCGTGGCGTGGACGTTGCCTCCTCACCCGCACCGGCGCAAGCTAAAAGCAAGGCTACCACGCCTAATAGCGCCAATAAAACCCATATCTGCCTCTTCATCTGAAACTCCCCTTTCTAAATAAGCGACCTTGCAGCATAAAACCTCTTGCGAATTCCCTACTTTGTAGGCGTCTAACCGAATCTCTGCTATCCGAACCTCCCTCCTTAGTTCATGCTAATTCACGAAACACAAGTGCCAACCCTTGCTGGCATTTAACCCGGTGTAGGTTGGCGCCGATTCACGTCGTAGGCCCTCCAAGCTGATCCTTTGACTTAAGAATAACTCAGGTTAGAGCTGACGCCTTTTAGCTACAAGTCATCAACTACGGGGCACCTCTTGTAAGACACAGTGTATGACCACGTTCGAGCAATGTCAAGCCTTTGTATAGGGTCAAGACATATCGGACAATACCTCCTCTCTACTGGAATGAGTAGTAAGCCATTCTTGATAGAACTGCTCTGGTGTCT
>Ga0299912_10002020_pt1 | contig 16549 bp, 13 predicted proteins | sample RVTome_2_FD_207667 | JGI IMG/M metagenome (GOLD analysis project Ga0299912, IMG submission 207667) | Soil microbial communities from uranium-contaminated site in the Upper Colorado River Basin, Wyoming, United States - RVT95D214 (version 2) ... | reverse complement strand
CATCATACTAAAAGTGTAACCTATGTCCCTGTACTAAAGTGTTACCTATGTGCCAGTTGCACAATCACGAGAGGAAGGGCATTCGCCCTTCCTCTTCTAGAGCTCCTTCTTTGACACATCCAGATTCGTTACTTAGAGGCAGCAACAACTAAAAGCAAGCAGAACCCAGTTGACTGTTAATAATTGTTTACAGTTTAGAATTTCGGATTTCGAATTTTTCTTTGACCTGCTATAATAACACGTACTTACTACTAAATGGGGAGGTGGTACGATGCCTGTCTATGTGATGCTGACCACGCTTACGGATGCCGGTCGCAAGGCAATTCAGGAAGAACCGGAACGTCTGCGTGAAATCAACAAAGAGGTAGAGTTTGCAGGAGTGAAGATTCTCAACCAGTTTGCTCTGCTCGGGCAATATGACTTCTTGAATGTACTGGAAGCGCCCAGCAATGAAGCGATTGCTAAACTTGCTATCCGTCTCAGCGCTAAAGGTACCACTCAAACCCTGACACTGGCGGCTATCAGTATCGACGATCTGATTCAGACACTCAAGCAGAAAGGGACACCCTGGTAGATAACTATCAATTTACAACTATCAAGTAACAAACATGCTGAACGCTGACTGCTGATAGCTGGAAGCTGGCATGTTTTGACGCTCTACCTGTGAGTGTGATAAAGTATTTTGAAATGTGAAATCAAACCCCTCTTGGAGAAGTCCAACCATGCGGAAGGATTTCTTTTTTTAATGAGAGTGAAATATTAGAGGAGACAGAGATGAGATTTAAGGTATTTTCTGTTGCATTAACAGCTGTTATGCTTACACTGCTGGTCCTGACGGGATGCGGCGATACAACTCCAGAGAAGGTCTATGAACTCACCTACAACAACTTCTTCGCGAGCACTCATTATAATTCCATTCTTGCTGAGCAATGGATCCAAGAGATTGAGGAGCGCAGTAATGGCGCTATAAAGATTACCTATTTCCCTAGCGGCACTCTAGCAACAGGGCCAAAGACTTATGATGCAGTGGTGCAGGGTATTTGCGATATCGGGATGTCAGTTTGTTCTTATACACCGGGTCGATTCCCGGTGAGTGAGCTTGTTGATATGCCTCATTCCTACCCCAGTGGTTATGTCGCTACAATGGTTGCCAATGATGTTTATAATGAGTTTAAGCCGGCTGAATTTGACGACGTTCATGTTCTTTACTTCCATGGCCATGGTCCCGGTGTCATATTTACGACACAGAAAGCAGTACGCACACTGGAGGATTTGCAGGGATTGACAATAAGAGGTACTGGTGTTGGTGTTGAAATTGTCCAGGCACTCGGTGCGCAGGGTGTGGGTAAATCACAGACTGAAGCCTACGATTTACTTTCAAAGGGTGTCGTCGATGGTAGTTTCGCACCTCGTGAGGTTTTGAAGGGTTGGAGTCAGGGTGAGGTGGTGAAATATGTTACTGCTTGTACTGATGTTGGTAATACCAGCATGATGTTCGTAGTGATGAATAAAGACAAGTGGGATTCTCTCCCGTCAAATCTTCAAAAGATAATCACGGATGTCAATAAGGATATGATCCAGAAGCACGGCAAGATCTGGAACTATTATGACCAGGTAGCTATTGAATATTTCCTTGGTCTGGGAGGAGGGCGTGAGGTAATTCCTCTCTCCGCGGCTGAGATGAGCAGATGGGTGGCAGCAACCAAGCCACTTATTGAAAAGGCTGTAACTGATAGGAATGCCAAGGATTTAGCGGCTACTGAGATAGAGAATTACATTAATAACCGTGTCAAGTACTGGAGTAGTAGAGTACCAAAGGATTCTGACATAAAGACCTACGTCGAATCCGAGGTTGCTAATTGGACGAAGTAAACAATACCAATGGCATCGGACACGAAGTAACCGATTTTTCCGAAAGAGAGCATAAAGCACCGCCACCTCCTCCTAGAGGTCTTATTGAGCGTCTGGAGAGGATGGTGGCTGTGTTCAGTAAATGGGCTACTATCATTGCGGGAATAGCACTAACCGCCATGCTGTTTATTTCGGTCGCTGATGTAATTGGTAATAAAATTTTTAGCCATCCAATTCAGGGTACTACCGATTATGTCTCATTTTTAGCGGTAATAACGATTGTCTTTTCTCTGTCTTATTCATTAATTGAAAAGGCACATGTACAGGTTGATTTATTCCTGAACAAACTACCGCGTCGGATGAGAGCAATTTTCGAGACTTTAATCGCTCTACTGTCACTGACCTTATTTATTCTTCTAATGTGGTTCAGTGTGAGGTATGGCATTCGTCTCCAAGCGAATAACGAACTATCAATGACCCAGCACATCCCTGTCTTTCCCTTTGCATATGCAGTGGCTTTCGCCTGTCTACCAGCGTGTCTCTATTTGTTCCTTGAAGTTCTACGTGCAATAAAAAAGTTTGTGAGTAAATGAATCCAGGTACAATCGGCATCATCGGAGTGATTGTCCTGCTAGCGCTTTTTACAATGGGGGTGCCGGTAGGATTCAGCATGGCGCTTGTTGGTCTGGCAGGTTTTGCTCTGATAGTAACTCCTTCTGCCGGTTTCAGCCTGCTTGCCAGCGAGTTTTTTGACATATTTTCTTCTTATAACCTGACTGTAATTCCACTTTTTATGCTGATGGGAGCCATTGCCTACTCCTCGGGCATGAGTAGTCGCTTGTATGATGCCAGCTACAAACTTTTCGGTTCGGTACGAGGCGGATTGGTGATATCTTCCATTGTCGGGTGCGCTGGTTTTGCTGCTATTTGCGGGTCAACGAGCGCTACTGCCGCCGCCATGGGTAGAGTGGCTCTCCCGGAGATGAGACGCTATAAGTATGATGATGCTCTGGCAACGGGCAGTATCGCCGCGGCAGGAACTCTGGGTATTATGATTCCGCCAAGCACTATCTTTATTGTTTATGGCATTATGACGGAGCAGTCGATCGGGAAGCTATTTATTGCCGGGGTAATTCCAGGTATCCTTCTGGCAGTACTATTTGCTATTACCACTTTTATTCTCCTCAAATTTCGTCCGTATCTAGCACCAACGGGTCAATCAACCACATTCAGAGAGAAGTTGATTGGCTTAAGTGGTGTTGTTGAGATGATAGTCTTGTTTATCTTAGTAATGGGTGGTCTGTTTACAGGATGGTTCACAGCGATGCAAGCAGGTGCTATTGGCGCTATGGGTGCAATCCTCATCGGACTATTAAGACGTAAACTTAGCTGGGAAGGTTACACTGATGCCATAAAAGACACGCTTAAGGTCACCTGCCAGGTTATGGTAATTGTTGCTGGTGCCACAGTATTTGGTCGTTTTATTGCAGTTACCAGGATACCTTTCACATTAGCTGAATGGGTAGGGGGTCTACCGTTACCCCCGATGGGTATCATGGCGATTATCATCCTGATGTACTTGCTCGGCGGTACTTTTATGGACTCTCTGGCATTGATTACTCTCACGGTACCCATTTTCTTCCCCTTGGTAAAAGAGCTAGGCTTTGACCCCATCTGGTTCGGAGTTATAATTGTGTTGGTAACGGAGATGGGTGTCATTTCCCCGCCCGAAGGTATTAATGTCTTTGTCATCAAAGGTATTGCCAAAGATGTACCGCTGGAGACTGTCTTCAGGGGGGTTATGCCATATCTTTATGCTATGATTGTAGCAGCGGTTATCCTGCTCTTTGTTCCTCAAATCGCTACATGGTTACCGAATCTAACAGGACCGTAATTATCTTTGAACTTTGAGTTTTCAATTTTGAGCTAGTTTTATGTTATTATCAGACCTTCTTGCCCGTAATGCTCAACTCTATCCCGAAGATGTAGCTCTAATTGAGCTTAAACCAAGCAGTGATTACCGCAGGGCAATTACATGGCGTGAGTTCGATGAGCGAGCAAATCGGGTTGCCAACGCTTTGATAAAAAGTGGTATTAAAAAGGGTGACAAAGTCATCCACCTGATGATGAACTCTATCAACTGGCTGGCGGTATATTTTGGTATCATCCGTACAGGCGCCTGGGCAGTACCGCTGAACTTCCGCTTTACAAGTAAAGAAATAAAGTATTGTGTTGATATTGCTGAAGCTCGAGTAATGATTCTCGGTGAGGAATTTACTGACCGCATCAAAGAAATTCAGAATGATTTATCAACGATTGAAAAGTATGTTTTTGTGGGTCAGAATGTACCCTCGGGAATGGATACGTTCGAGTCATTTATTGCTCCATCATCTATAAAAATGCCAGATGTTGGATTAAGACCTGATGATGTCTGCGGTCTGTACTTCACCTCTGGCACAACGGGTACTCCCAAACCTATTGTTCTAACCCACAAGAATATGGAGTTTGCCTGTGTTGTCGAGCAGAAACATCATTACCAGCAGAAGGATGACAATTTTATCCTTATCCCACCTCTTTATCACACCGGAGCTAAAATGCACTGGTTCGGCAGTCTACTCACGGGGGGATGCACTACCATTCTTATGGAAATCAGTCCAAAGAACATTTTAGAAGCCGTACATAAAGAGCGTGGCACGATTGTCTGGTTGCTGGTACCATGGGCGCAGGATATTCTGATGGCACTGGATAGGGGCGAGATAAAGTTGAGCGATTACGATCTTTCACAATGGCGGTTGATGCATATCGGGGCACAACCGGTACCACCGAGCCTGGTGAAACACTGGCTGGAATATTTTCCTAAGATGCAGTATGACACTAACTATGGTTTAAGCGAGTCGACCGGACCAGGTTGTATTCATCTGGGCATTGAGAATGTGCATAAGGTAGGCGCCATTGGGAAGGCTGGTTACGGCTGGCAGGTGCGCATTGTCGATGATAAGGGAATAGATGTAAAGCAGGGTTCAAATGGGGAAATTATTATCAAGGGCGATGGCGTGATGAGGGAGTACTATAAAAACCCGGAGAAGACCGCCGAAACACTGAAAGACGGTTGGCTCTATACTGGCGACATCGCCCGGATGGATGAAGACAGATTTATCTGGATTACCGACCGTAAGAAGGATGTGATTATTACTGGCGGCGAGAATATCTATCCTGTGGAGATAGAGGATGTTTTACAGAGCCACCCGAAGATTTACGATGTTGCAGTTATTGGTGTTCATGATGAGCGGTTAGGAGAAATTGCCACTGCTATCATCGATCCCAAACCGGGAGCGACACTAACGGAAAAAGAAGTGCTGGATTTCTGCACCCAGCATCTCTCACATTTCAAGCGACCGCGCAAAATCATTTTTGATAAAGTCCCACGCAACCCCACCGGCAAGATAGAGAAGCCGAAACTCAGGGAAAAATACAGTAAACTCTAATTCTTAATATCTTCATAGATCATAGTATTGATTTCAAAGTTTCTAAGCTTTCTTTTGCCTTTTCTCTTGGTCTAACCTCAATGCAATAATCGATCATATCAGCATCAACTATTTTAGATAAGTTGTTGCGGAAGTCCAGTTCACCAGAGCCAATCACGCAGTGGCTTCTGACACTACCATCCGGGTTATGACGAACATCATGAAGATGCACCTGCTTTATGTTTGATTTGTTGGAAAGGATAAATTTTTCTTCTCCGGGATTATTGTGGCTCTTTGCAATGTCCCAGCACAGCGATAGCTCATTACTTTTTAAGTAACGTTTGATAATTCCTATACTAATTTCATTAAGCTGGAAATTTTCTACGCAAAGTATGAATCGGTTGTCAACCATTTCCATCATTTTAACCAGGTTTTCGTTTACGACATTTCTGTAGTGCAATATGTCCGCTTTAGGCATAACTGCCTCAGGATTCATATCTGTCCGAAACTCAGCCGGGGACCCCATATGAATAGTCACGAGGGGTGCTTTGATCCGCATGGCAAACTCGAACATTGCGCGGCAATAGTCTTTCATGCCATTTCTTAAATAATGACTATGGGTATATAGTGAAATAGCCTCGTCTGCAGCGTGAATAGTTATATACATGTTTTTGCTAGAAAGCAATGAATTGATTTTCTGTATAGAACTCTCTGATAACGATTCAAAAGAGAGATGAGGAGAATCAGTGGCAAGCTGAATGCCTGCAAAGCCATTGTCATGAGCATACGCAAGCGCATCTAAAATAGAATCATCGTAAACAGCATGATAGCTGATTCGACTAAAAATTCGTTTCTTTGCTGAGCTGGTTAGCTTCATTTCTCTTTATACTTTTTTGTTCTCTTTTACGGATGTTGCATCGCTCCATTTCTATAGCAACCATTAATTTTTTGATTTTGCCCATTTCCTAAGCTGTTCAATTCTTGCACCAGGAGGATTATCCCCATGCTTCGGATCAAAGGAAAAATCATGCAACATTTGACAGGGGAAATCTATGCATTCTCCACAATGAAGTAAACCCCTGTTCTGACAGCAGATGGCTACAGAACATTCACCATGAAATGGGTGTCCGTTTGTTTTGATACAACCTCCACATTTAGTTCTCTCTCTAAATGCACAGTTGACACAATTAAGACCACATCTTGTATCGATTACATATTCCTCATTATGCCGCTTGTTCATTGTAAACCTCTTTCAAAATTCACTGGCTTTAATATATTTCTGTGTCACTGGTGACTAATATTAACATAAAAAGCACGACCCGAGGATATTTTTATTTACCATCGGGTCGCTGGTTGGTAAGAATAGTATTGAAAAATTCGATTAAGCTGCAGGTTTCGTCGCCTCTGGTTTGGGCGGCGGCGGTCCTAAAAATTCGTGTACTTTCTTCATCCATTCGGGTACATTGATGTTCTGGGGGCATAATTCAACGCAACTATCGCACTCGAGACATTTATCTGCTTGCTGGTCGGCTGTCAATCCCCGGCCTCCGCGATATTGAGCTCGTCCCATCTGGGGATTATTGTACATGATAGCTTCGTTGTATATTTGAAAGTTCTGTGGAATATCTACGCCGTTGGGGCATGGCATACAGTACCGGCAACCTGTGCAGGGGATGGGACATAAACCTTTATAAGCATCGCGGATACGATCGATCAATGCCAGTTCATCTTTTGTCAGTATTCCGACACCCGACCGCCCGGCGATATCAACATTCTGGATCACCTGTTCCATAGTTGACATACCGCTGAGCGCCAGTGATATTTCAGGTTGATTCCAGACCCAGAGTAAAGCCCATTCTACAGCATTACGTGGTGGCTTGAAGTCCTGCCACACCTTTGTTACTGCTTCAGGAGGATTAGCCAAGCGTCCACCACGGACCGGTTCCATGACGACCACAGCAAGTCCCTTACTGGCGGCATACTGCACACCCTTTGTACCTGCCTGAATCTCGGTATCCATGTAATTGTACTGGACCTGGCACATTGTCCAGTTGTCGTACCCATCAATGATCTCTTTTAATGCATCATAACTATCATGGAATGAGAAACCTATATGCCCAATGCGTCCGTCTGCTAAGGCGCGTTCCGCACGATTTAAAATTTTCAGTTCCAGCAATTTATCCCAGCGGCTCTTGGCGAGTCCATGAAACAAATAAAAGTCGATTTTATCTATACCGAGCTTTTTCAGTTGTTCTTCTAAAGCCTTATCATAGTCATCTGCAGTTTTCATCATCCATAATGGAAATTTTGTAGCAACTTTGACCTTCGCACGGTAACCATTTTTTAATGCTTTCCCCACTACCTTCTCACTGTTACCGCCATGATAGCCATATGCCGAATCCACATAATTAACACCGTGGTCAAATGCATATCTCATCATATTTATAGCGAGTGGTTCATCGATGTTATTTGCATTGCGGTCGATAACAGGTAGTCTCATTGCTCCAAAACCGAGCGCAGAGGGTTGCCAGTCCAGTTTACCGAATTTGCGATACTTCATAATCTCACCTTTCTATAATCTCTGTCTTATTATTGCTTGTTGTTAATAAAGAACGCAAATAGCATATCCTTTGACTTTTCTTACCAACGATGTTAGTATTCTGACCAAGTTAGCAATAGTGGATAGTATAGCACGTTTAACTGGACATATTCGAGAGTTTAGGAATGGCAATACGAATACTTAATAAAACACTTAGTGTCCTGTTAGGAACAATTCTTATTACCAATCTGATTGCCTGCTCTAAAGGATTGGAATTCAGATATCAAAGTGATGAATATGTCGCCTCGCTTATTTCAGGGGAATCACCAACCTATCCTGCAGCCGACTTTATCGTTTTCAGCGACCCACATGTTTACTCGACAGTTTTAGGGACCGAAAGTGCCGCTCTTGATGAGTACCTTTCGGAAGATAGGAAACTGCTTTATGAGAGTGAAAGAATATTGAAATCAATGGTTGAAACTATCAATCAAGAGACGGCGGATTTTGTCCTCATTCCGGGTGACTTAACCAAGGACGGGGAGCGGATTTGCCACGAATTAGCTGCTTCATATCTACAACAAATTGAAGCGAGTGGTAAGCAGGTCTATGTGGTGCCGGGTAACCACGATATCCTCAATCCTCATGCCAATAGTTATGAAGGTGATGTTGCAACTCCTGTATCCAGTGTTACCCCCGAGGAGTTTTCGCAGATATATCAGGCCTTTGGTTTCGATGAGGCTCTTCACCGTGATTCCAATTCGTTGAGCTATGTAGTTGAACCACAACCAGGACTCTGGCTTCTCGCACTGGATGCCTGCCGCTATAAGGAAAATCCAGGAGAAGAAGACCCAATTACAGATGGCGCTTTTAGTGCAGAGACTTTAGTCTGGATCGAAGAGATGCTTATTAAAGCTGCACAACTACATACAGCTGTGATCGTAATCATGCATCATGGTGTTACCGAGCATTATAAAGGGCAAGAAAAGTATTTCGGTGAGTATATAGTTGATAATTATCAGGAGGTTTCGCGTCTCTTTGCTGAATATAATGCACGGTTGGTTTTCACAGGACACTATCATGCACAGGATATTACCATGGTAAGCTTCCAGAAGGAAAACAAATTTCTCTTTGATATTGAGACCGGCTCACTGGTAACATATCCTTGCCCCTATCGCATTATAGAGATAACACAAGCACAAGAAGTTATTATTCGTAGTGAGCGTGTGACTACTATCGACGGATACCCCGCCGGTTTTCAGGACTATGCACGCGATTATGTTGAAAGCGGTCTTGTGAGTATTGCCACAACTACTATCGAAGGTTACGGTGTGAAATCAGATGCCGCTGAGAAACTGGCAAAACAGGTTAGTTTGGCTTTTCTAGCGCATTACGAGGGTGATGAAGAATTGCCCGCGGGGCAAGCTGCTATCAGTTCAGAAGGGACAGGATTTAAGGGTTGGGTGGTAGTCTTCCTTCGTAAGGGTATGGTCAGGGGACTATGGCAAGACTTGTCACCCCACGATAACGATATCAGTATCGACCTGAAAGCATGGCAGACGTATATAAAGCTGAATTAAAAGACAAAAGCAACATTAAAAAGCTGCTTACCATTTACAATAGATAGAGAAGGCTATTTTATATCGGCGTGATAACTCTGTAGAGACCTCACGTCTGACTTACCTTCTCGGTAAGCGGCGATACCCTTTGCCGCCGCTATGGCAGCAGTCAATGTAGTAATATAGGGCACCTTATACTTGATTGCCGCTTTTCGGATATAGGAGTCATCATAACGACTCATTTTGCCCGCCGGAGTGTTGATGACCAGCTGAATTTCCTTATTTTTAATGGCATCCGTGATATTCGGTCGACCTTCGTGTTCCTTTAAAATTGTTTCTGCAGTTACGCCGTAGCTCTTCAGAACCTCGTAAGTTCCTGTTGTTGCTTTAATCTTGAAACCAAGGTTAGCAAACTGTCGCGCCACTTCAGCAGCGGCATTATGATCGCGTTCCGAGACGGTAATGAGTACGGTACCTGTAGTAGGCAGGATAGAAATTGCCTCCTGTGCTTTCCAGAACGCTAACCCGAATGACTTAGCGATACCCAGCACTTCACCAGTTGATTTCATTTCCGGACCAAGTATTGGATCGACTTCAGGGAACATGCTGAATGGAAAGACAGCTTCTTTGATGCCATAGTGTGGTATGTGCCGCCGTTTTAACTTCAGACCTTTCACTGTTTTACCAAGCATAAGTTCGGTAGCCAGACGAGCCATCGGAATGGCGCAGACCTTGGAGACCAGCGGTACGGTGCGTGATGCTCTTGGATTCGCTTCCAAAACGTAGACTACATCCTTGCAGATAGCGTACTGGATATTCATCACACCGACCACCTGAAGCTCACTGGCAATTCGCCGCGTATACTCTTCGATGGTATCTATATGTTTTTGGGGTATGCTGACCGGTGGGATGACACAGGCGGCATCTCCAGAATGAACACCCGCATATTCGATGTGCTCCATAACAGCTGGTATAAATACGTTTATGCCATCCGAGAGAGCATCGGCTTCAGTTTCGATTGCATTCTCCAGGTAACGGTCGATGAGAATCGGACGGTCAGGGGTGACGCCTACCGCTGCTGTTACATACATGCATAATTCTTCCTCATCGTGGACGATTTCCATACCGCGTCCACCGAGTACATAGGAAGGTCGGACAATTAGCGGATAGCCGATGCGTTTGGCTACTACCAGTGCTTCGTCGAGATTGCTCGCTGTGCCCGATTCCGGCATGGGAATGCCGTATTTCTTCATCATCTGGCTAAATCTCCCACGGTCGGAGGCGATATCTATGGAGTTGACTGTAGTGCCTAAAATCTTGATTCCAGCTTCTTCCAGTTCTGCAGCAATATTGAGCGGTGTCTGACCGCCGAACTGGACTATTACTCCGAGTGGCTTCTCTTTCTCATAGATACTGATCACGTCCTCAACTGTTAAAGGCTCGAAGTACAGTTTGTCAGATGTATCATAGTCAGTTGATACCGTTTCCGGGTTACAGTTGACCATTATGGTCTCATAACCCATATCGCGAAGGGCGAAAGCGGCGTGAACGCAGCAGTAATCGAACTCGATACCCTGTCCGATGCGGTTGGGTCCACCACCAAGCACCATTACTTTACGGCGTTTAGTTACTTTAGTACGGTCAGGTGCATTATAAGTAGAGTAGTAGTAGCAGGCGTTTTCCGTACCACTCACAGGCACATAGTCCCATGCCTCAACCACTCCCAGTTTAGTGCGGCGTTCGCGGATATTCTTTTCTGTAACACCAAGTAATTTGGCAAGGTATCTATCTGCAAATCCATCCTTTTTCGCCTGGGTGAGTAGTTTATCGGGAAGTTTCTTACCCTTATACTTAAGTATTTTCTCCTCGAGCTCAACAAGTTCCTTCATCTGCTGGAGGAACCATGGTTTAATAAATGTCCTCCGGTAGAGTTCCTGAATATCAGCGCCTTTCCGCAAGGCTTCATATATTACGAACTGTCTTTCGCTTGTGGGGCGGTTTAGCATCTGCATTAGTTCCTCAAGTGATTTTTCGTGGAAATTTTTCGCGAAACCTAAACCGTATCGACCGTTCTCGAGAGAGCGGATTGCTTTCTGAAATGCTTCCTTGTATGTCTTACCGATACTCATTACTTCACCGACAGCCCGCATCTGGGTGCCCAGTCTGTCTTCTGCGTCACGGAATTTCTCAAAAGCCCAGCGGGAGAATTTGACTACAACATAATCACCTGATGGTGTGTATTTATCCAGGGTTCCCTCACGCCAGTAGGGGATTTCATCTAGGGTCAAACCCGCTGCCAGTTTTGCAGAGATGAGAGCAATAGGGAAGCCAGTGGCTTTGGAAGCGAGTGCCGATGAGCGTGATGTTCTTGGATTGATTTCAATAATCACCACTCGTCCCGTTTTGGGATCATGGGCAAACTGGATATTGGTACCACCGATAACTCCAATCCTTTCCACTACTTTATAGGAATATTCCTGGAGCTTCTTTTGTAGTGCTTCATCGATGGTGAGCATGGGTGCGGTACAATAAGAGTCGCCGGTATGTACACCCATAGCATCGACATTCTCAATAAAACACACAGTTATTTTCTGATTTTTGGCGTCTCGGATTATTTCAAGTTCCAGTTCTTCCCAGCCCTCGACGGATTCTTCAATTAATACCTGTCCTACCATACTGGCGGCGATACCGCGGCTGGCAATCACCCGGAGTTCTTCCATGTTATAGACCAGACCACCGCCGGTACCTCCCATGGTGTAAGCCGGGCGCACAACCACAGGGAAGCCAAGCTCGGTAGCATGAGCCTCTGCTTCTTCTAGAGAATAAGCTATTTTACTTCGAGGCATTTCAATACCGAGTTCCGTCATGGTCTCTTTAAAAGCAAGGCGGTCCTCTCCACGTTTGATGGCATCTGGTTCTACCCCAATCACTTTTACATTGTACTTTTCCAGGGCACCACTTTCTGCCAGACTAGCGCTAAGATTCAATCCTGTCTGCCCTCCGAGGTTCGGAAGAATGGCATCAGGTCGTTCTTTTTCAATAATTTTAATCATGGTATCCAGATTTAAAGGTTCTATATAGGTGAAATCAGCCATACCCGGGTCGGTCATAATAGTTGCGGGATTTGAGTTCACGAGTACAATCTCGTAACCGAGTGCGCGTAGAGCTTTGCATGCTTGCGTACCGGAATAGTCGAATTCACACGCTTGCCCGATCACGATAGGTCCCGACCCGATAATCATGACCTTCTTGATATCGTTACGCCTGGGCATTAACTTCTCCTTCCGCCAGATAATTTGACTTTGATCGATACATGGATACCATTACTCGTTAGCAATGGTTGTGGGCATGAAAAAAAAGGGGAGAATAGCGGTAATAAATCTATGAAATATCCGAATGGGTTGTTAAAAGAATAACATACTGAGCAATTTTGCACTATATGAAAGTGTAAGATGCAGACGATAAAATGTCAAGGACTTCTTATAACGATAACAGATATGATGTAAATTTATTCTTTTGTTAAGAACTCTCTAATTCTCTTGCTATATCTTTGATAGAGATAACCACTGGCGAGAAGTAGTAATCCCAGCCCAACAAAGGCAACAATCCGATAGACCATTGCCAGTTTGAAGACATCATAAACAAACACTTTAGCGATAGCGATGAGGAGTAAAGCGAGCGCGCCCAGCCGTAGAAAGCGGATTCTTTTGATTATACCGATTACCAGGGCAATCACTGCGTAGAATGCCCATAGACCGGTGATAGACAGGTTCTGGAAATTACGTAGAGAATCTCCTGGATTGCCAATTTTATCATTATAAGACAGGTGATATAGTGAATGGTCAAAGGCATTCAGGATTTCAGCACTTAAAAGCCAGAGTGTCAAGAAATTTGAGACGATGAAGAAGACTGGCACGGTGACTTTGGCTTCTTGTTCATCCAATTTGTTTTTCGATTTTACCAGCAGGTATCCTGCCAGGTACATACCAGCAATCCCGAAAAGGAATGCTAAAAGTCTTTCGTTAAATAGAGGTTTAAAGTTGGAAATTTGAATCGGAGTATCAAAAAAGAGCAGGCGTATTGTTGTAGCTGCAAAAACCCCGTAAGCAAACCAGCGCAGTATCCGGGTGTCTTTGAAAAATGACAACCATACAATAAAAGCGCCTTCTACGGACCAAACAATGGTTGTCCACATTTTATCACCGAATTGAATTGGAATGGCAGCAGTAAGTAGTACTACTGAAATACCTAAAGCACAATCCACAAATCTGGGGTTACCAGTTTGTTTCCTTATGAAATAGGTGGCTAGTATACCATGACATAGAGCCAAAATGAGGAAAATACAACCCATCCAATCTTGCAGTTGTCCCCACAAGAGAGCACTGAAAATTGACATAATAATTGCATTTACAAACAAGAGAGCTAAATCGATTGTGCTCAGAGCTTCTCGTCTCCAGAGCAATTGATTAAGTATTGTCACCACAGCTAGGGCAAGAAGAAAAAGCAGGCTAAGGTCCGTACCAACTGTCGGGTGGGTAAAGTTTGAATAGTTGATAACTTCAATCCCAATTAACCATAATGTAAAAATGTTACCGGCAATAAGAAATACGGTATGTTCAATTTGCCAAAGTTCCTCTTTGTACCGCCGGACAAGATAGCTAGCTATGTATACTGCGACAATTCCTAGCATGAATGCGAGCATTCGGTCATTGAAGACCGGATGGTAAACACCTATTCCAAGCACAGACCCTAACCAGGAATCGAAAAACAACAGGCGGATGGCTACAAGTCCGAAGCTGATATATCCAAAGATACGGAAAAATCTGCTCTTTACAATCAGAGAAAGCCATATTAAAACTGCAGCCTGTACCGCCCATGTACCGGTCGTCCACACCACGTTGCCGAATTGCACGGGTATAGCTGTTGAAAAAAGCACAATTGCTATCCCCAATGCGAACTGGCTTAAAAGTCTGTCATTTGTTCGTTTGAAAACAAGATAGGCAAGCCCGACAAAGACAAGAGACAATAGAAAGAAGAATGCGCCCATCCATGAGCGGTAGTCATGCCAGAGGATACTTGCGCTAATACTCGCGTAACTCGCCGCATTAATTACCATGAGAGCGTAATCAAACACTTCGGGACTTCGTTTCCAAACGATGTGGAAGAGACTGGTAGCGCCAACAAAAATCAGGAATAGTATTGTTAAACTTATCTCGATAGGAGCAATACCAGTGGAAAATCCGTAAGAACCGTACCATACCCCGAAGAAAGCTAAGGAACAAACTAACCCAAACAAGGTGAACCAGCGCCAGTTTCTAAATGTGGACGTCGCTAAAACTCCAAGGTCCACCACCAGTATGTATATTAGTGCCCAATATCCGGTAGCTGTACCGTTTGCACCTGAAGTGTTAGAACCTGTCACCCCTACTATCAAAGGGCCAATGAATGCACCTATAATGCCAAGAAGCGCGAGTGACATCGAATTATATCGCAAAGCCATCAATACTGAGATAGCACACACAATCAACAGTAGTATCACAGCCAATACAAGTGATATAAGTTGATATGCCGCAAAAGCGGCGAAGATGGAAAGGTACATGATACCGATACCACCACCTGTCAGCACCTGAGTCATCACTGGATATTTCTTCCTCCAGAGATAACCTCCACCAAGCATGATTAAACCAGCGACAACACCCAGAAGAATACGTATGACCGGTAAAATCCAATTTCTGTCAAAGGCGTATTTTAAGAAAAAGCCAATACCAAACAGTAGCGCCAGCATGCCGATTCTCGCCAGCCAGTTCCCGCCCAGTATCTGCTCCCATTCCCTTGGAGGTCTTGGTGGCTTTACTTCGCGTGGTGCAGGCGGTGCTTTTTCGATAACAGGTGCCTGCCAGTGTTCAACTTGAGGGCGGACAGGTTCTACCTGCACAGGCGGCTGACGGTGTTCAACCTGTGGTCGAATGGGTTCTACTGGCAAGGGGGTAGCAGTGATTCCTTGACTCTTCTCTATCACAGTCAAGCGTTCATTGATTTGGCGGACGGATGCACGGAGATGTTGAACTTCTTCTTCCAGTGATTGGGATGGCTGTTCATGGGGTTCAGTATCAATCGGTAGTAGATTGGCGCCACAGAAGATACAGAACCGGTTGGATGGTGGGTTCTCTCGTGAGCAGTTGGGGCATTTCATTGTACACCCCCTGTGTCTATGCAATTTTGCACTTATAAGTTTAATTTATAGGCTGATCGAAATAGCGGAACGTGAAAGTTTGGGTATTATGACACAGTTATGTATTGTTGTCAAATGGATTACCAGACGGTGTATACTGGTACTCCCCGAGTGGATTTTTAAACGGCACCAGGTTGTATTAGTCCGCTTTCGTAGGCGTAAACCACGGCTTGTACGCGGTCGCGCAATCCCAATTTGGTCAACAGATTCGAAACATGTGTTTTTATGGTTGCTTCACTGACGACCAATATATTAGCGATTTCCGCGTTGGTATGTCCTCTGGCAATGAGTTTGAGTACCTCAATTTCCCGCTCGGTAAGGTGTTCCACGTCGCTTTTTACAGTGGGGCGTGCGGGTCTTTGGGCAAACTCAGCAATAATACGGCGTGTGACAGAAGGCGCCAAGAGGCTGTTTCCCTCAGCAACTACCCTGACAGCAGTAACCAGATCTTCCGGTGGGGCATTTTTCAGAATAAAACCGCTAGCTCCAGAACGTAACGCTTCAAAAATGTAGTCGTCGCGTTCAAAAGTGGTTAAAATCAGCACCCGTGATAATCTGTCGCCTTCGTGAACAATCCGGCGGGTTGCCTCCAGTCCGTTCATCACCGGCATCTGTATATCCATCAAGACTACATCCGGGTGTAGAGTACGGACCGAAGAGATTGCCTTTGTACCGTCTTCAGCTTCACCTATTACCTGAATATCTGACTCTGCTTCTAGTATCATGCGCAGTCCGGCTCTTACCATCGCCTGATCATCAACCAGTAAGACTTTAATACTCGGGACTGTTGCCGAACTCGACCTCGGTGAGACTATTTGATATCATAGGGCAGTATCACAGAGAGGGAGGCACAAACATATGATGGGGAAGCGAGTTTTTGCTCCTAAGCTCTATTACCAGCTGTCAC
>Ga0299912_10002019_pt1 | contig 16549 bp, 14 predicted proteins | sample RVTome_2_FD_207667 | JGI IMG/M metagenome (GOLD analysis project Ga0299912, IMG submission 207667) | Soil microbial communities from uranium-contaminated site in the Upper Colorado River Basin, Wyoming, United States - RVT95D214 (version 2) ... | reverse complement strand
GCGCCCCGCGCGTCGCATCTCCGTTTGTCGAACCTGCAACCAGCGCCCGCACCCGACATAGGCCCGTCATACGCCTCGGATATCCGTACGCGTGCTTATTCGAGTTGGCTGCTCGTCGATCCGCTTCTCTTTCCGCAGCGGTTGCCTGGCGGCCAAAGCGCAGAGCGTGCCAGACGCCCTCAAAATGGCGCGCTCAGCGAGGCCAGAGGCCAGCTTTGCGGCGACCCCCGGGCTACCCCGCTGCCGGAGGTGACGCGAGCTGGCCTCATTTGCTTCTCGCAACCCGCGCCGGTTGATGGGGTCACATTCCGGCGGCGCTCGTTTTCCCCAGCCGCGCCGCACCGATGCCTTGCCGCGCGGGGGCGAACCACCTCATAAAGCGCATTCCTGATGGCAATGCGGGCGCGTCGTGATCCTCATCATCGCCGGCATGATCGCTCTGACTGTTGCGGGTGCCTACTGGCTCGCCTGCGGCGCCGCGGAACAGCGCATCATCTTCGAAGAGAGCCCCGACGGTCCTTGTGCCTTCGGGTGCGAGATGGCATGGCTCGCCATTCGCAGCCGCGAGCCCGAGGTCGTGATCGAGGCGCTGCGCCTGCGCGAGGCAGCGCCGTGCAACTGGAACTCCGGCATCGGCTCCGTCTACGACGAACGTCTGGGTGCGACGCACGTCTTTGTCACGCCGCCGGTACGCGGCTGGGTTTTCGTCGTCGGCCTGTCGCTGCCGCATCCGGTCGGCCGCGGCTTCATCGACAAATGCACGCCAATGCTGGTCGACCTGGGCGGGCGCTTCCCTGATGCGCAATACTTCTTCAGCTACCCGCCGATCGACTATTACGCCTGGGCGCGGGTGCGCGACGGGCGGCTCGTGCGCGCCTTCGCCGTCACCGACGAGGGCATCGTGTGGAACAAGGGCCGCACCAGCAAGGAGGAGCGCGGCCTCGGCCTCAGGCTGTTTGAGCTGCGCGGGGTACGCGGGCGCAAGGGCGACGCCGGCGGCGAGCTCATTTTGCACCCGACTGAGGATCACGTCATGCGCTTGGCGCACCGTTGGAGCCTCGATCCGACGACGCTCGAGGCGGAGCAGGCCCCTCAAGCGCTGGGCTACATCGCGCTGGCGCCGCAGGCCTGGCGCGCGGAGCGGCAGCGCAAGATCGCCTGATCTGGCCGAGCGCCGCGTATAGCCAGGAAATGCACGTTAGGGCTTTGGCGCCGACTCAATGTGCCCGGTAGCCGGCCGCCTCGAGGCTTTGGCGCGTCAGAAGGGCCAGATCTTCCCGATCGCCGCTCGACTCCAGACGCAACGCCAGTCCCTGGCGCGGACACGGGCGTACGGCGGTACGGTTTGCCGACCTATCGAGCTCGAGCGCAGTACAGCTCGCCGGATCGACGAGGTAGATGATCGGCAGCTCCGGCTGCAAAGGAGCCTCGGGCCGCGTCGCCGCCACGCGCGCGAATATGGCCGGGCCCTCGCGATCGAGGACCACCTCGGAGACGAACGACCAGAAGCCGACCGCGTGCCAGAAGATCACTCCGGCAACAAAACCAAAGCCGCCCCAGAGGAGGGCTGAACGAAGCGTGCGACGGGACCGTTCAGGGGGCGTATCCGGCGCCGGTTCGCCAATAGGCGCGGCGCCCGAAGGCGGCGCTGCCGGATAGACGGGGCGCAATTGCTCGCGCTCCAATGTTGCCGCCTGCATCATCTCGCCGACCCCCGATTTCGGCTTGAATCACCAGGACAGTGTGCGAACCGGCTGTCGGACGGGCAAGGCGGGAGTTCGGCGAGGCTCGGGCGGTCGCGTGATTTCCACAGCTTTCGGAGGCTCGTTCGGCACGCGCTAGAAGCGGCCCGGGCTCTCGATGACGCGCGGCCGCGGCAGCCCCGGATCCCGCTTGAGGTCGGCCCTGGGATCGCGCGGGTTCGCGCCGCTTTCGCGCCGCGTTGAGCGCACGGGCGGCACATGCATCTGATCGGCGCGGCACAGGGAGCGCTGGCTTTCATTCTCCCCACAGGCGCGCGGGGCGCCCTCCTTGTTCACGCAGATGCGCACGTCGCGGAGACGGTTGCCCGGCCCGGCGCACGAGACGACGATCATCTGCGGTGTCAGCCCCGGATTGGCGCGCATGAACTCGCCGACAATCTGCCGCGGCGAGACGAACTGCGTCTCGAAGGGATTGCTGTAGCGCTCTGGAACACGGATGCGCGTGAACAGCTTCCGGGCGAGCGAATAGTATTCAGCCGGGTCGAGCCCGGAGCAGGTGCCGTGCAGCTTGTACTCGTGAATGACGAGGCCGCGCGCCGGCATGATGTCGAGCATGCTGCTGATCACCGGCTGCGGCACGAACGGCTTGCGGCCGATCGGGCATGCCGCGGGGTAGCCCTTCTCGTATTGCGGCCACAGGCCATGCAGCACGAAGCCGTAGTGCAGTCCGTCGTTGCGCGCGCACTGCGCCTCGTCGCGGCCCGGTACGGCGGTAACGCAATGCGTCGGGCTCCACGAGAGGACGAGCGTGTAGTAATCGAACTTGCCGGCAACGTTCGGCCGCGGCTTGGGACTGAAGTAGTCGCTGGGCCACGGCGCGCCGCTGTCCTGCGCTAACGCAACAGCGGGCGCCAAGGCTGCAAATGCCGTCAGCAGCAGGATCGAGAGGCGGCGCGCGCGCATGCTCTTATGCTTTCCCCGGCGGTCCCACCACGCACTCAACGCTTGGCGCCAGGATAGCGCTCCGCACGCCGCACGCAAATCCGCACCGAATTCCTACGCCGCCTGTCGCGCATCGGCGCTTCCAGCAAGCTTCTCCAGGATGCGCGCCCAGCTGCGCGCGCCCTTTTTGAAGCTCGTCAGATTGTATTTCTCGTTGGGGCTGTGGATGCGGTCGTCGTCGAGACCGAAGCCAACGAGCAGGCTGTCGGCGCCAAGCACGTCCTTGAACGAGGTGACGATGGGGATCGACGCGCCGCAGCCCATCATCACCGTGGGGCGCCCCCATTCGTCCTCGAGCGCAGCGGCCGCGGCGCGCATCGCCGGCGTGTCGGTGGCGAACGCGATGGCCGTGCCAGCCTGCAAGCCGCCGAACTCGACACTGCAGTCGGGCGGCAGCCGCTCGCGCACAAAGGTCTGCACGCTTTCGAGGATCTTCTGCGGGTCCTGGCCGGCGACCAGCCGGCAGGTGATCTTGGCGGAGGCGCGCGAGGGGATGACGGTCTTGCTGCCGACGCCCTGGTAGCCGCCGGTGATGCCGTTGAACTCCAGCGTCGGCCGCGACCACAGCTGCTCGAGCACCGACCGGTCCGATTCGCCCGCCGGATGCTTGAGGCCGACGGCGGCGAGGAACGCTTCGGGCCGAAATCCGAGCGTGCTCCATTGCCGGGCCTGAGCGGCGGCAGGGGCGCTGACGCCGTCGTAGAACCCCGGGATGGTGACGCGGCCCGCATCGTCGTGCATGGCGGCGAGCACGCGCGCCAGAACGCGGATCGGATTCAGCGCCGGGCCGCCGTAGATGCCCGAATGCAGATCGCGCGCGGGGCCAATCAGGACGATCTGTATGGCCGCGAGCCCGCGCAACATGGTGGTTATGGCCGGCGTATCCTTGTCCCATTGGCCCGTATCGCAGACGAGGACCACGTCGGCTTCGAGCTCGCGGCCGTACTCCGCCAGGAAGCCCGGCAGCGACGGCGAGCCGCACTCCTCCTCACCCTCGAGCAGCACCGAGACCGAAAGCGGCAGCTTGCCGACGACCGCCTTCCACGCACGCACGGCCGAAAAGAAGGTCATCAGCTGACCTTTGTTGTCCTCCGCACCGCGGGCGACGATCACCTGGCCGTTGACCGGATCGGTGATGATGATTGGCTCGAAGGGCGCCGAGGCCCACAGGTTCACGGGGTCCGGCGGCTGCACGTCGTAGTGGCCATAGAAGAGGACATGCGGCGCCCCGGGCGTGCGCTCGCCGGTATCGTGCGCGACGACCATCGGATGCCCGCTGGTCGGAACCACGCGGGCGTCGAAGCCGATATCGCGCAGCTCGCCGGCGCACCATTCTGCCGCTTCCTGGCAGCTTGCCTTATAGGCCGGATCGGTCGACACGCTCTCGATGCGCAACAACTGAAACAGGCGGGTGAGGGCGGCGTCGCTTGTCTCGTCCAGCGTCGCCAGAACTTGGTTTAACTGTTCGCTCATAGAGTTCGCCTCCCAAGGGTCCGCCGCCGCCCACGCAACAGTGAAATATGCGGGCGGCTGCGTCAAAGGCGCCGAGGAACGCCCAAACGCCGCGCACGGTTATCACCTGGGGAAGCTTTGCGCACCTTTCGGGCGGGCCACACTTCCGAGTGGAGCTACAGGCTGGTATGGCAAGGAACACTGGCGACCGGCTTGCTGAGGAGCCGGCGATCGCGTCGCGGGGAGCAGGCAAGATGGCGGACCGGTCTGCACGCAGCGAACCGAAGTGGGTCTACGCGTTTGCCGCCGGCTACGTCGACGGCCGCGCCAACATGACGGAGCTGCTCGGCGGCAAGGGAGCAAACTTGGCCGAAATGGCGAGCCTCGGCCTGCCGGTGCCTCCGGGCTTCACCATCACCACCAAAGTCTGCGACGCCTATTACGCACTTGGCCGCAAGCTCCCCGACGGTTTGAAGCCGCAGGTTGACAAGGCGGTGCGCCTCATCGGCGACGAGGTCGGCGCCACGTTCGGCGATGTCGAGCATCCGCTGCTCGTCTCCGTGCGCTCGGGCGCGCGCGCCTCGATGCCCGGCATGATGGACACCATCCTCAACCTCGGCCTCAACGATGAGACCGTTGAGGGCCTGGCGAAACGCTCCGGCGACCGCCGCTTCGCCTACGACAGCTACCGCCGCTTCATCCAGATGTATGCCGACGTCGTGCTCGGCGTCGACCATGGCGTGTTCGAGGACTTGTTGGAGAACTTCAAGAACCTCAATGCGCTGGGCAGCGACACGGAGCTGTCGGCCGACGATTGGGCGGAGATCATCGAGGAGTACAAGAAGGCGGTCGATGAAGCGCTCGGCAAGCCGTTTCCGCAGGACACCAACGAGCAGCTCTACGGCGCTATCGCCTCCGTGTTCGGCTCTTGGCAGAACGCGCGCGCCAACACCTACCGGCGGCTGCACGACATCCCCGACAGCTGGGGCACGGCGGTAACCGTTCAGGCCATGGTGTTCGGCAATCTGGGCGAGAGCAGCGCCACCGGCGTCGCCTTCACACGCAACCCCTCGACGGGAGCCAAGGAGCTCTACGGCGAGTTCCTGATCAACGCGCAGGGAGAAGATGTTGTCGCCGGAATTCGTACACCGCAACCGCTCACCGAGAGCGCGCGGCGCGAAGGCAGCGACGAGACCCCCTCGCTCGAAACCCAGATGCCGGCTCCGTTCCGCACCTTGACGGCGATCTTCCAGCGCCTCGAGAAGCACTACCGCGACATGCAGGATGTCGAGTTCACGATCGAGAACGGCAAGCTGTGGATCCTGCAGACACGCGCGGGCAAGCGCACGGCGGAGGCGTCCTTGCGCATCGCCGTCGATCTGGCAGAAGAGGGCGTCATCTCCAAGGCTGAGGCGGTGATGCGGGTCAATCCCGCCGCACTCGACCAGCTGCTGCATCCCACGCTTGACCCAGAGGCCAGGAAAGACGTCATCACCACCGGTCTGCCGGCCTCGCCGGGGGCAGCGGCGGGCGAGATCGTGTTCACGGCGGAGGATGCCGAATCCGAGCGCACCCGCGGCCGCGACGTGATCCTCGTGCGCCCCGAGACGAGCCCCGAGGATATCCACGGCATGCACGCGGCGGTGGGCATTCTCACCGCGCGCGGCGGCATGACCAGCCACGCCGCCGTCGTCGCGCGCGGCATGGGGCGCCCGTGCGTATCGGGCGCCGGCGCATTGCGCATCGATGCCAAAGCCGGAACGATGCAGGTCGGCTCACGCGTCCTGCGCAAGGGCGACATCATTACCATCGACGGTGGCACCGGCCAGGTGCTGGGCGGCCGCGCCAAGATGCGCGAGCCGAAGCTGTCGGGCGCCTTCGCCATACTCATGGGCTGGGCCGATGCGGAGCGGCGCCTCTCCGTGCGCGCCAATGCCGATACGCCGCGCGACGCCAAGCAGGCACGCGACTTCGGCGCGGAGGGCATCGGCTTGTGCCGCACCGAGCACATGTTCTTCGAGGCCGAACGCATCCTCGCCGTGCGCCAGATGATTTTCGCCGACGATGCGGCCGGCCGGCGCACGGCACTGGCCAAAATCCTGCCCATGCAGCGCGCCGACTTCGAGCAGCTGTTCGAGATCATGGCCGGCCTGCCGGTGACCGTCCGCCTGCTCGATCCGCCGCTGCACGAGTTCCTCCCCAATGATCGGGACGAGATATCGGCAATCGCCGCCGAGCTCGGCGTGGCGCCCGAGAAGCTGCAGGCGCGCGTGACGGAACTGTCCGAGTTCAACCCGATGCTCGGATTTCGCGGCTGCCGCCTAGGCATTCGCTATCCCGAGATCACCGAGATGCAGGCGCGCGCGGCGTTCGAGGCGGCGCTCGCCGTGGAGAAGTCGACGAAAAAGGCCGTGGCGCTGGAGATCATGGTGCCGCTCGTGGCCTATCGCGGCGAGTTCACAATCCTGCGCGAGGTCATCCTCGAGACGGCCAAGGCGGTGCAAAAGGAAACGTCGCGCAAGCTCGATTTCAGCATCGGCACGATGATCGAGCTGCCGCGCGCCGCGCTGCGGGCGGGTGAGATCGCCGAAGGCGAGACGGGTGCCGATTTCTTCTCCTTCGGCACCAACGACCTGACGCAGACAACGCTTGGCCTCAGCCGCGACGACGCCGGACTGATCCTCGAAGCCTATGCGGAACAGAAGATCTTCAACGTCGATCCGTTCGTGTCGCTCGACGTCGACGGCGTGGGCGAGCTTGTGCGCATTGGCACGGAACGCGGGCGCGCGGCCAAGCCGGGGTTGAAGGTCGGTATCTGCGGAGAGCACGGCGGCGAGCCCAAGTCGGTCGCTTTCTTCGACGAGGTTGGGCTCGACTACGTCTCCTGCTCGCCCTACCGCGTGCCGATCGCGCGGCTCGCGGCGGCACAGGCAGCCATTCGCCGGCGCAGCGGCGTCAAGACGGAGATGGACTGAAGAGGATGAGCAGGACGCGAGGTGGTGACGGCTGTCAGTTGCGGCCATCGCTCTCGTCGAGCGTCGGCCGGCGCTGGCGCACACCCTGGTAGCGCGGCAACAGCAGCAGGATGAGCACGACCGGGGGGAGCACGAAGCTCCAGGCGATCCACGAGGAATAGTCGCGGTTCTTCATGCCGGCGAGCACACCGCCGACGGCCGCTGCGCCAAGGGCGATGCCGCCCCAGATGACGATGCCACGTATGAATTCCATCGGCAGTGCCTTCAGAGGACCGGCATTCACGCTCGCCGTTGTCGCTACGGCTCAATCGACCGCCACTCTAATCCATTGCGCAGCAACTGTGGCGAATTCAAGCGTTGCGTCTGCGTCCTAGCTCTGCGCATCGAAGTCGAGGCCGATATCCAGCACCGGCGCGGAATGCGTCAGGGCGCCGACGGAAATGAGGTCGACGCCCGTCTCGGCGATACCGCGCACGGTGTCGAGGTTCACCCCACCCGAAGCTTCTGTGACAGCGCGCCCGGCGACCTTGGCGACAGCCGCCTTGAGCAAAGAAACGGTCATATTGTCGAGCAGAATGGCGTCCGGCGCCTGCGCCAGCGCTGCTTCCAGCTCTTCGAGCGTCGTGACCTCGATCTCGATCTTTACCATGTGCCCAGCGTGCGCCCGGGCGCGCTGCAGGGCCGCCGCGATGCCGCCCGCGGCGACGATGTGGTTGTCTTTGATGAGGATGGCGTCGAACAGGCCGAAGCGGTGGTTAAGGCCGCCGCCGGCGCGCACGCCATGTTTTTCCAACGCACGCAGGCCGGGCGTCGTCTTGCGCGTGTCGATGATGCGGGCGCCTGTTCCCGCGATCGCGGCGACGTAGCGCGCCGTGATAGAGGCGATGCCGCTCAGGTGGCCAAGAAAATTGAGCGCCGTTCGCTCTGCCGTCAGCAGGGCGCGGGCATCGCCCGCAACGCGGGCGATTGGCGCGCCGGCGTCGACGCGGCCGCCATCGCCGATCAGCACGTCGAAGATCACTTGCGGATCGAGCGCCGCGAAGGCGGCTTGCGCCAGCTGCACGCCAGCGACGATGCCGGACTTGCGCGCCGCGATGACGCCCGAAGAGCGCGTGCCGGCGGGTACGGTGGCTTCCGTGGTGATGTCGCCGGCGACGCCGAGATCCTCGGCGAGCGCGCTGGCAACCGCCGCATCGACCACCGACTTCGGCAGCCGTAGATCGAGCGTCGATGCGCTCATCGACACGCTCCGGCTTGCTGCCGCGGTTCGGCGGACGGCGAAGCGCGCGTCGCCTCGATGTCGTCGAGATCGTCCAAGTTGAGGAAGCCACGCGTGGCGAGCGCCGGGCTGGTGTCGGGGAAGTCGCTGCGCTCATGCGCGCCGCGGCTCTCTTCGCGCTTATGCGCGCCGGCCGCGATGAAGCGCGCCGCCAGCGCCATGTTGGCCAGCACGCGGTCGTCGCCGGCCTGGCGTTCGATGTCGTGCAGCACGTGCATGGCCTTTTGCAGCCCGGCGGCGTCGCGCACCACGCCGACGTGATCGGTCATCGTGCGTCGCAGGCGGGCAACCGCTGGTCCTCGGTTGGCGCCGTGATCGGTATGCGCGCCGGCGACGCGCTGTAGATCGACGCGCGGCGCACGCCGATGGTCGCGGTCGAGATTGCGGATGTCCTCGGCCGTGCGCGCCGCGAACACGACAGCTTCGAGCAGCGAATTTGAGGCGAGCCGGTTGGCACCGTGCAGGCCGGTCGAGGCGACCTCGCCGACGGCCCACAGGCCCGGCACGCTGGTGCGCCCGAAGGCGTCGGTGGCAATGCCGCCCATGTGGTAGTGCGCGGCCGGCGCGATGGGAATGAGCTGCGTCACGGGATCGATGCCGGCGGCACGGCAGTGGCCATAGACGGTGGGGAAGGCCTCAGGGAAGCGTGCGCCGATCGCCTCGCGGCAATCGAGGTAGGCGCCGCGTCCGGCGGCAATCTCGGCGAACACCGCGCGCGCCACGACGTCGCGCGGGCTGAGCTCGGCGCGCTTATCGATGCCGAGCATGAAGCGCTCGCCGTTGGCGTTGACGAGCGTCGCGCCCTCGCCGCGCAAGGCTTCCGTCGCCAGCGGCGCCGGGTCGACGCCGACGTTGAGGGCCGTGGGATGGAACTGCACGAACTCGGCGTCGCCGATGATGGCGCCGGCGCGTGCCGCCATGGCGATGGCCTCGCCGCGCGCGTAGGCCGGATTGGTGGTGACCGAGTAGAGCGCGCCGACGCCCCCCGTCGCCAGCACGACGGCGCAGGCGGGAAAGAACTCGTAGACCTCCTGGCCACGCGTTGCGGTGCGCGCTAGGCGCACGCCCTCGACGCGCCCGTCGGCGGTGATCAGCTGATCTGCCTCGTAACCGGCCAGCACGCGGATCGACGGTGTCGCGCGCACCGCGGCGATCAGCGCCTGCAGAATGGCTGCGCCGGTGCGGTCGCCGGAGACGTGCACGACGCGGCGGCGCGAATGGGCGGCCTCCTGGCTGAGATGAAACGCACCGTGCGCGTCGCGATCGAAGGGCACGCCGTAGCCCAGCAGCTCGGCGATGCGCTCGGGCCCTTCCGCCGCAACGAAGCGAGCGACCTCGGCGTCGACGATGCCGGCACCGGCGGCGATCGTATCGGCGACGTGCAGGGAGGGGTTGTCGTCGGCCCCCACCGCAACTGCGATGCCGCCCTGCGCCCAGCCGGTGGAGGCGCCTTCGCCGAGCGGCGCCGCCGCCAGCACGGTCACGTGCATCGGTGCGAGCTTCAGGGCCGCGAACAGGCCCGCCAGGCCGGCGCCGACGATGACCACGTCGCCGTCGCCTCCGAGCCTGTCCGCGCGGGCGGCGCGGAAGCGGGTGGGGTTCTTACCTTTGAAGTTGCGAGCCATAGGACGACCCCGGGGGCGGAATCAGAGGCAGCGGCCGGCAGCTTTCGCCGCCGACGCGGCTTCAATTCGTCAGGTTCACCATGCGCTCCACGGCGCGCCGTGCCTTGCCGGCGACGGTTGCGTCCACCGTCACCTCGTAACGCATATCGCGCAGCGCCTCGTAGATATTCTGCAGGCTGATGCGCTTCATATGCGGGCACAGATTGCAGGGGCGGATGAATTCCACGTCGGGCGCTTCGACGGCCACGTTGGAAGCCATCGAGCACTCGGTGATCAGCGCCACTTTGCGCGGCCGGTTGCTCGTCACCCAGTTGATCATGGCTGCCGTCGAGCCGGTGAAATCGGCGACGTTCAACACCTCGGGCGGACACTCGGGATGGGCGATGATCTTCGTGCCGGGATCGGCGGCGCGCATCGCCGCGATGTCGTCGGCGGTGAAGCGCTCGTGTACCTCGCAGTGGCCCTTCCAGGCGATGATCTCGACCTTGGTCTTGGTCTGCACGTACTTGGCCAAATACTCGTCGGGGATGAGCAGCACGCGCGGCGCGCCGAGGCTCTCGACGACCTTCACGGCATTCGACGACGTGCAGCAGATGTCGCATTCGGCCTTCACTGCGGCCGAGGTGTTGACGTAGGTGACGATCGGCACACCCGGATACACTTCGCGCAGCAGGCGCACGTCCTCGGGCGTGATCGAGGCGGCGAGCGAGCAGCCGGCCTCGAGATCGGGGATGAGGACCGTCTTGTCGGGATTGAGCAGCTTCGAGGTCTCGGCCATGAAGTGCACGCCCGCCTGCACGATCACATCGGTCTCGGTGCGCGCGGCTTCCTTGGCGAGCTGCAGGCTATCGCCGCGGAAATCGCCGATGCAGTTGAAGATCTCGGGCGTCATGTAGTTGTGCGCCAGGACGACGGCGTTGCGGGACTTCTTCAGCTCGTTGATGGCCTTGATGAGCGGCGCATAGGCCGGCCACTCCATCGGCGTGATGACGTGCTGGACGCGCGCATAGACCGGCGCCATCTCGGCGGCGAGCTCCGGTGTGAAGTCCAGCGACGGCGGCGCGTCGCTGGGCGCTGCAGGGCGCCGGCGGCGGGACGACACTGAGGGACGGATTTCGAGGCTGTCCATCGCTTGCTCCGTAAGCGGCGTACCTATGCTCATATTGAGCATAAATAACCCATCAAGTGAGCCGGCTCGGGCCGGTGCTGGTCATATAATGCTCACTTTGAGCATTCCAAGGGTGACGGGTAGAGTACGCCATGCGCCCTCTGAAGGCCAGATGGAATAGGCCTGGGCACGCAGATTGGTTCCTTGTTCAGGGAGAGTTCCCGACGTCTCGGCAGCTTGTGCCGCAGTCTCACGCCTTGCCGGGTTTCACGCGTACGCCGGGAGCCGGCCGCTCAAGCAGCACTTCGCGGCGGAAGCGGTAGAGCTTCGCCGGGCGGCCGCCGGTGCGCATCTTCACCTCCCCCGTCGTCTCGACGAGACCTGCGCCTTCGACCAGCCTGCGGAAATTCTGCTTGTGCAGGTGCGGGCCGAGGATCGCTTCGACGGTCCGCTGCAGCTCAAACAGCGTGAATTCGTCCGGCATCAGCTCGAAGATCACCGGCCGGTATTTGATCTTGGCGCGCACGCGGCCGATAGCGGTGGCCAGAATACGCCGGTGATCGAAGCACATCGGCACGCCGAGGCGCGGGCGCTCGGTCCACTGCCGCGCGGCGTCGCGCCCATCGCGCACGGCCTCATCGACGAGACCAGCTTCGTAGAGCAGCTCGTACCGCTCGAGGACCTTTTCCTCGTCCCACGCCGCGCCGTCGAAGGCAAAGCAGATGCGCACGCGCTCCTGGCGGCTCACGGGATGCGCCGGCCCGGGTCGCTGGCCAGCTCGCGCCACCCATTCGCGTAGTCGCGGCTCAATCGCGCTTTCAAGGATTTCCGGGCGCCCTCGGCGCCAATCTTCCCACGGGAAATAGTGATACCAGCTCCGCCAGGCGCCATGCTGCATGTCGAGCGATGGCTTGACTTGCGTCAGCGCCAGGTAGCCGATGGACACCACGTGGGGGCCGACATCGCCCGGCTCGGCATGTCGGCCACGATCGCCGAAGGTGTAAAGCTGTTCGGCATAGCCGAGCTCGAGCCCAGTCTGCCGGTGCACCCAGGCGCGCAAACCGCCTTCGAACGTACGATGCTGCAAAGGGTTGAAGGGGCCGAACGGCAGGCCGTCGGTGGCCCCGGCCACGTCCGGCTCGCCGCGAATAATGAGGACGACGGGCTCGTTATCGGCAACCGCGACGATCGCGGCATTAAGGCCGATCTCCACGCCGGACGCGCGGGCGGCCGATGCGAGACCCGGATCGCTCTCCGAGCGAGCTGCCGCTTCCCTAAACTGGCTATGCGACATGGCTGTCCTCCAATTGGCTTTGGAGACCCCCGCAATCGGGAGGCCGAAGTAGAATTTGTTCGTGGCGCTTTTCTGATCGTCTCGGCGGCCGTTCGTGCCCGCTGTGACAACGCCCAATACTCAGAAACGTTCAATCAAATCCCGAAAGTGGTTCAAAAACACCCTCTGGGCCTCGTTTGCCGGCCATGACTCGAGCGCCCCGAGAGCCTTAGCGGTCCCCCCCGGTATGTCGTTCGGTTCTCCGAAGTAGATTGTTGCCTCCTCACTGGAAAATCCTGCCAACCGTGTGGCTTCGAAGTAGGCGGCAACACGGTCGGCGGCCTTGATCTCCGCCTGAACGTCGCGGGGCAGCTCCGCGGGAAGCCCGAAACGGGCATGGATGGCGGCGAGTAGACGCAATTCGAACGCCTTGTAGTCGAGCCCGATCGCCGTCTTGAACGGGCTGATGAGGTCGCCGACGACGTACTCGGGCGCATCATGGAGCAGCGCTGCCAGCCGCCAGCGTGCGGGCCACCCTACGTTGCGCGCGGCTGCGATCTCCTCGACGATGAGCGCGTGCTGTGCCACCGAGAAGGCGTGCGCCCCCACCGTCTGGCCGTTCCAGCGGGCGACGCGGGCAAGCCCGTGCGCGATGTCCTCGATCTCGATGTCGGCCGGCGCGGGGTTCAAGAGATCGAGCCGCCGCCCCGACAGCATGCGCTGCCAAGCGCGTTTGGGAGGTGCGCCGGTCTGGCCATCGCGTTCCTGGCCATCGCGTTTCTGGCCATCGTGCTTCATGGCGCGGCGCTCGCCCGCTGCAGCTTCTGGCATGCTATGTAGCGGTGGCAGCCAAGAAGATGATCGTTCACCATCCCTACCGACTGCATGAACGCATACATCGTCGTCGGCCCGACGAAACGGAAACCTTCCGCCTTGAGCGCCTTCGAGATGCGTCGCGACAGTTCGGACTCGGGCGGGATGTCGGCCATGGTGCGATGGCGATTCTGCACCGGGCCGCTGTCGAGGAAGCCCCACAGGAATGCCTGCAGCGTGCCGTGCTTGCGCAGCGCGAGATAGGCTTTTGCATTGTCGATCGTCGCCTCGATCTTGGCGCGGTTGCGCACGATGCCAGCCTCCTGCATGAGGCGCGCGGTGTCTTTCGCACTGTAGCGGGCGACGCGCTCGGGCTCGAAGCGATCAAAGGCGCGGCGGAAGTTCTCGCGCTTCCTGAGGATCGTCACCCACGACAGCCCGGCTTGAAAGCCTTCCAGGCACAGCTTCTCGAACAGGGCGCGGTCGTTGGTCAGCGGCACGCCCCATTCCTCGTCGTGGTAGCGCTGATATTCGGCGTCGTCGTCGACCCAGGGACAGCGCCGTAGGGCCTCGCTGCGCTTGGCGGGGGATCTCGTCATGCGGCGGAGCCTGCAGGGTTGGTGCTGCCCGCGAAGCGTGCCCACGAGGGAAGCGCGACGCGTACCGGCACGCCGTTTACCCACAGTGCCTCGCCCTTCTCTTCGAACTCCCTGACGCGGTCAAGCCGCAACAGCGCAAGCCCGCGTTCGCCGGCGACGGAGCCAAGCTTGCCGAGCTCCACGCCGCCAGCGACGATCGCCGCGCCGCCGGCCGGTAGCGGCCGCTGCCCCACCACGGGAACGACACGCTTGCGCGCTGTGCCGCGGTTCTGCATGCGCGAGACGACCTCCTGGCCGACGTAGCAGCCTTTGGAGAAAGACACGCCGTTCAGCTGATCGAACAGCGCCTCGTGCGGAAAAGCGTCGCCGTAGGCATAGTCCTTGCCTCCCTCCGGTATGCCCTGCGCGATGCGATGCGCGTGATAATCCTCCTGCGTCGCGCTCGCCGCGTCCTCGCCGCCGAGCGCCCAATCGGAGCGCATGGTCACGAGCTCGCGGCAGCCGAGCGCCGGCAAGCGTGGATCGGCGAACCACAGCGGCTGACCGCCGCTCCCCTTTGGGACACATGGGCCGCCCCAGATGGCGGCGACCGTATAGTCGGCGGAGGCGTCCTTGATTTCGGCCTTGGCCCGCAACCGGTAGAGCATGAGCCGGTCGGCCAGCTCCGCTGCCCGGCTCTTGGCGGTCTCGAGGCAAAATCCCTGCAGTGTGCGGATCACGAAAAAATCGAACAGGATCTTGCCCTGCGGAGAAAGCAGCCCGGCATGCAGCGCCGCCTGCGTCGCCAACAGCGTCATATCGTTGGTAATGACGCCCTGCAGGAGCTTTTCGGCATCCTCTCCCGTGACGGTCACGACACCGCGATCGGGCAGCAGCGCCATTTGCGTTTGCGTCATCGTTTCCCCGCTCCGGTTGCATCCGGCGTCCGTTTTACGTATGCGGGCTGCGGGCCGGAGGCAAGCCGCGGAGACGCCATGAGCGGGACGTTCGATCTGCTGCTGAAAGGTGGCACCGTCGTCAACCAGGACGGCACGGGTGTCCGCGACGTCGCCGTGCGGGCCGGGCGCATCGCTGCCATCGGCATAATCGATGCGGGCAAAGCGGCGGCCGTTATCGACGCCAAGGGCCTGCACATCCTTCCCGGCGTGATCGACACCCAGGTCCATTTCCGCGAGCCGGGCCTCGAGCACAAGGAGGATCTGGAAAGCGGCAGCCGTGCCGCCGTGCTGGGCGGGGTGACGGCCGTTTTCGAGATGCCCAACACCAAGCCGTTGACGACGAGCGCTGCAACGCTCGCCGACAAGGTGGCCCGCGCGCGCAACCGCATGTTCTGCGACTTCGCCTTCTACGTCGGCGGCACGCGCGAGAACATCGCCGATATCCCCACGCTGGAGCGCCTCGAAGGCTCGGCAGGCATCAAGGTGTTCATGGGCTCATCGACCGGCGATCTCCTCGTCGACGATGAGACCTCGCTCGACCGCATCATCGCCGGCATCCGCCGCCGCGCCGCGTTTCACTCCGAGGACGAGGCGCGCCTCAAGGAGCGCATGCACCTGCGCCGCGCGAACGACCCCAGCTCGCATCCCGAGTGGCGCGACGAGCAAGCAGCGTTGATTTCCACGCAGCGTCTCGTTCGCCTGGCCGAGACGCACAAGCGGCGCGTGCACATCCTGCACGTGTCGACGGCGGAGGAGATGGCGTTCCTCGCCGATCACAAGGACTGGGTGAGCGTGGAGGTGACGCCGCATCATCTGACGCTTGTCGCTCCCGACTGCTACCGCGAGCTTGGTACATACGCGCAGATGAACCCGCCGGTGCGCGACGATCGCCACCGCCAGGCCATTTGGTCCGCGCTCGCCTCGGGCGTCGTCGATGTGCTGGGCTCCGACCACGCCCCGCACACGCGCGAAGAGAAAAACCACGCCTATCCCGCTTCGCATTCGGGGATGACCGGGGTGCAAACGCTTGTGCCCATCATGCTCGATCATGTGAACGCAGGTCGGCTGACGCTCGAGCGCCTCGTCGATCTGACCAGCCACGGGCCGCAGCGGGTGTTTGGCATCCGCGGCAAGGGGCGCATCGCCGTCGGCTACGACGCCGATCTCACCGTCGTCGATCTCAAGCGCGAAGAGACCATCACCAACGCGTGGATCGCCAGCCGCGCCGCCTGGACGCCCTACGACGGCCGCAAGGTGAAAGGCTGGCCGGTCGGCACGATCGTGCGCGGGCGTAAGGTCATGTGGAATGGCGAGATACAAGGGCGCGCGCAGGGCGCTCCTGTCGGCTTTCTCGAAGGCGCCTGACGCACCCTTGCGGAATATGGGTGCTTACAGCGGGTCGCCGCGATCGTCCACGTACGGCGGATCGTAGGGGTCGTCCTGGGGCTCCTGTTGCCCGGGTGCAGGCTCGTATGGGTCGTACTGCGGCTCCGGCTGCGGCGCCGCTTGCGTCGGCGGCGGTGCGGACACCGACGGGTTCGGGAAGGATGCTATCCGGCTCACCCGCGACGTACGGCCTCACTCAGCTTTCTTGAAGGAGTGCCACGTACCATCGGCGCCGATGGTCAGCCGCCACCACGTCCACTTCTTCTTCTGGCGCATGGCTGCGGCCTGTTCCGGCGTGACAAGGCGCAAGAGATCGACCTCCTGCGCCGGGGTCAGCGCGTCGAGCTTCGCCTCGGCGAGGTAAGGCCACACGTAGATGATGTTGTTTTCGAGATC
>Ga0299912_10002018_pt1 | contig 16562 bp, 11 predicted proteins | sample RVTome_2_FD_207667 | JGI IMG/M metagenome (GOLD analysis project Ga0299912, IMG submission 207667) | Soil microbial communities from uranium-contaminated site in the Upper Colorado River Basin, Wyoming, United States - RVT95D214 (version 2) ... | reverse complement strand
GAGGGTGACGAACCCGCCATGTAAAATTTGTTTATTATTTAGTATTTGGGATTTGGTGCTTTTCTAGAACTTTCTTCTCCAAATCTCTCAGATCTGAAATAATAAATTCTCCCTTCTTATCACCTGACCGGTCTAGGTAAAAAGCATGGATCCCCAATGAACGGGGGACAAGATAGTCGAACTCAAGATGGTCACCCACATGGACAATCTCCTGAGGTTTGACTCCAAGGATCAGGCAAATCCGTTGGTAAAAGTCCGCTGTCTTTTTCACCTTTTTGAAGTCCGAGGTTGCAGAAAAGATTCGGTCAAAATACTTTTTCAAACCCGTGGCTTCCATTTCCACGTCGATGAACTCCCTTCCTGCATTGGAGGTCAGAACCAATGCGAACCTATCACTCAATCGGTCCAATAGGTGATTAACATCTGGATAGATATTGATTTTATCCGTGTATCGCTCCAGCAACACTCTCCAACTCGCCTCTAATTGGAAATACTTTAACCAATATTTGATGTCATACCACTCAACGGCCCCCTCCCCCACTTTCAAATATTCTTTTACCACAAGGGCTTTCGCCTCCTCGAAGGGGAGTCCGACCTTCTCAGCATAAAGTGTGGGAACACCGTGGCCCCAGACCCAATCCGTGAATTCTGGATCAACCAGAGTCCCATCCATATCGAAGGAAATTATCTTCGGCATCCCTATCCTCGATAAACCCAAATTTCAAAATCCAAATGTCAAATGAATGTCAAAGCTCAAATTTCAAAATACTTTTGACATTGGAGTTTTGGATTTGATTTGACATTTGAGATTTGGCATTTCAGTATTTGCTTTTCAAGGCTATATTCTTTCTAAGACCACGTCTTCGGAGGTCCGAATCTCCTTTCCCAAATCAGCAATTGCCACGGTGCGGATCGGCAGATAGGCACGAGAGGTAAAGATGGTGATGCAACTCTTGTTGAACATGATTAAAGGGGCATTGGGTTGATGGGATCTGACAAGAACCTGTTTTTGATATCGTTCCATCAATCGATTGAAATATTGTGGTCCAAATTGGGGTCTTCCCCAAAGGTCTTCTGGGGAATCCGTTTCACTTTCCACAAAATCCCCCCAAACAATTCTGTCCCAATTCTCATCTCCTAATTCGATCTGGTTCATGTCTTCAAGAGTCTTTAAATCCGGCAGTGCACCATGAAGGGCTAAGATTCCATTTTGAGTGGTAACCGCAATAGGAAATTTTGAGAAGAGAATGCCGTATTCTTCCCTTTCTTCAAAAGAAATGGAGGTCCAAAAATTGGCAGGATAAAACTCTTTTACCATAAATCCTTCATGATTCCCAGCCAAAAGAAAGATTTCCTCAAGATGTTTCAACTTCAATCCCAGAAGGTATTGGATATTTTCTTTCGAATAATTTCCCCGATCCACATAGTCTCCCAAAAAGACAATGTGATAATGTTTTTTAAGGTATCGTTGGATAACCTGCTGACTGGTCTCCAGATCTCCATGGGTATCTCCCACAAAAACCACTTTCCCCTTTGAGGGAAGATGAATCAGCCGTGATTCCTTTTCAAATATTCCTTCTGCCTTTTTAAGAAGATCCTTCCACTCCATCTCTTTCCCTATGTCTTCACCACTTTGACATGGACCTTGCGATTCCTGGGTCCATCAAATTCACAAAAAAAGATCCCCTGCCAGGTTCCAAGGACTAATTCCCCTGACTCAACAAAGACGGTTTCAGAACACCCCACCAAACTGGCCTTGATATGAGCCGGAGAATTTCCTTCCATGTGTTGATATTGGTCCTGAAAGAGAACGATCTTGTTCAACGCCATGACAATATCGTGAACGACGCTTGGGTCCGCATTTTCATTGATCGTGACAGCCGCAGTGGTATGAGGGATAAAGACGATGCAGAATCCATCCTCTGTCCCTGTTTTTTTCACAGCTTCTTGAACAGAACGGGTGATATCAATGAATTCTGTCTGTGTTGATGATCTTACTTGAAAAGTTTGAATCATCTTCAACTCCGCCCCTCCAAAAAAGATTGACAATAATTTATTTTCATATCATATCCGATTTAGAATCTCAATCATATCTCAAAATCCCGAAAATAGACATTGAACAAGACAACCCCTAAAACTCCCTCCCCTGACGGGAGGGGATTAAGGGGAGGGGGATAAAAAAGGTAATAATGCACCCTCACCCCAACCCTCTCCCATCAAGGGAGAGGGGAAACTAGATCGAGTCAATGTCTATTTTTGCGTGAAATGATTTGAATGGAATATTGGAATAGTGGAATAATGGGTTATAATGGAAAATAAAAAATTGTCCCCTCACCCTTCCCCTCTCCCCTTTGAGACTGTGTGGCAATAGGGAAAAGCGGCTGAAGTTCTGAAAAAAGGAACAGACAGACAGGTGAGAAAGCTTTAGAGCGGAAACCTTTAAAAGGTGAACTTCAAGGGCCCCAACACCATGAAAACATTCCGATTCAAGCACCATGGACACTTGCCCATTCTCTCTATGAAAACTCCGCGTTCTAAAGCTTTGGAATCCGGTTGTCTGTTCCATTCTTACCTTCCGCAAATTGCGACACAATCTCTTTAGGGAGAGGGTGAAGGGAACTATGGAATAAGAATATGGAAAAAGAGGATGTAGGTTATTTAACTCCAACATCGATTATCGATAGCGACCATCCGAGCATTCAAGATTTTGCAGCAAAAATACTTAATGGCATAACAGACCCCATCAAGATCGCCGTGAAGCTTTATCTTGCCGTTCGCGATGGGATCCTATATGACCCTTATGCTCCTTTTTATCTCCCTGAGCATTATCGCGCAAGCTATGTACTCAAACGTGGCAGAAGTTTCTGCATACCCAAGGCCTCCCTCCTCTGTGCCTTGGGAAGAGCCTGTAACATTCCTTCCCGTATTGGTTTTGCTGATGTCCGTAATCATCTTGCCACGAAGCAGCTTATTGAATTCATGGGGAGTGACTTTTTCGTTTACCACGGTTTTGTAGAACTTTATCTTGAGGGGAAATGGGTCAAAGCCACACCGGCTTTTAACAGCGATCTCTGCAGAAGGCATCATGTTCCACCTCTTGAATTTAACGGTCGTGAAGATTCTCTGTTCCAGGCTTATAATTTGCAAAATCAAAGGTTTATGGAATATGTGGCTCTTCGTGGAGTTTATGCCGATATTCCTGTGGATCAGATTGTGTCCGCATGGGAAAAAGCTTATGGCAGGGATCGTGTTAGGAATTGGATAAAAAGGTTCAAAGAAGGAGGGGATCGAAGTCTCTCGGATTTTGAAAAAGAAGAAATCTCAAAAACTTGAAAAAAATAATGTTGTTGAAATTTTTTTTTCGATGAGGTATCTTGAAAAGCATGAAAAGCAGGGGGAGGATCTCGGATGTCCCAGAAAAAGATTTCAGAGATTTTGAAACTGGTTGAATTCCTCAATGGAGAGGTGAAAGAGGTTTCAAAAAGATTAAGCCGTGTGACACCGAAAGAGGTCAGTGAAAAATTAGGGGCGTTAGCCCTTCTCAGGGAAAAGATCCTTAACCTTCAGGTCGACCTTCCTCAAGAAGTAGAGAAAAAACTTTCAGAACTCTACCCCTCCATCGATAGAATCAAACAGAAACCGTCCTGATTTCCTACGCTAATAGTTTCTAGTAATTCGTTCTCCTGCCTGCGGAAGGCAGGGAATTCGGATCGTTTGTCTGTGAAAGTCAGGATTTGACTTGACGGACAGTGTCAAATCAGGCAAGACCTCCTCAATCGAGAATTGACCATACATCCGCAGTTTAGAGCTTAAAATTCCTCATCGCCACCTTGCTTGTTTCTTCCTGAAACATTTGTGCCGATTAATCGGCAAAAGGAGGACGAAAATTTTGTATTTGGTACCATGGTTGGTTATCTATTTTCAGGGGAAAGCGTTTTTATATTCCTTCCATCGATATAACATTTCAAGCAGTCGATAATTTTTGTCTCCGATTTATCTTGACATTGCGCAGAGAATAGTATATAAAGAAGTCAAATTTAGTTGCAAAGAGTCCTTTTTAGGACGTCAGAAAAACCCGCAAAGAACTCCAAACAGCTTCTTTGCGGGTTTTTTTATCAAGCCCCTGAGAGTCTCTTTCCAGGATCTACCAAAAGCGAGTCTCTTACCTGTATCTACTGAAAGCTGGCAAAAAAAGGGAAGGAGGTGTGGGATCTATAAAGAGGCGAAGGACCTAAGTGTATAAAATTCCTAATAACTTTTACTACCCAAGAAAGGGGGACATCGTATGCATTTCATAAAGATCTTCATATTCATAGCTTTAAGTCTGGTAGTTGGATTTTTTGGTTGCGCTAAAGAGGAGAAGAAGGTGGGGGCTCCCAAACAGGAGCAAATCACAAAGAACTTGGCTCCCCAGAAGTCTGTGCTTAAAGGCCAGAATTTTTTTGTGGAACTTAGCGACCTTAGGGTCCTCACGGTCGTTGACACAGCTTCTAAAGAGATCGTGGAGACGCCGACCCTAAAGGGTAACATCAAGATTACCAATAAATCAAAAGATATCCTGGATATCCAGGCGGTCACCCTCGAGTACCTGGATGAAGCCGGGAAGCCGATCCCTTTTAAACCTGAAGAGAAAATTGATAAGGTTTATCCGTTTTGGAAGGCTCTTCAGCCTGAAGGCATTACCGAAGGGAATTTGGACGTCACGATTCCAAAGATGGCTATCAAGGGAAAGGCCCTGGGAAAGATAGAAATCAACCTGGTCTATGTCCCCTCTCCTCTTAAACGAGAGACTTTGATTTTGTCTGAAAAGGTTGAATAGTCCCTGATATCAATCCATGGGTCTAAACAGAAGGACGTTATTTTGATCACGACATAGGGGAATAGATACCCCCTGTTCCCCTATGTTGCCAATCTACCTGTGGTTGACAGGCGGTTTGGGGGATGGAAAGGATTCGAATCCCGCATGGCGATATGGAATAAAATTAACGAACGGGTCTGACGAGCAGGGGGAAATTGGTATGAAGGCTTTCCATAACGAGGTGAGAGATCGCTCAGAAATTCCCTGCGAAGGCAATTGCCCATATTTGGTTGTTACGGATACTTTGAACTGCCAAAAAGATCCAGAAGGCGTGGTAGACATGGAAGAAGTCCGAGATACAGGCGAATGTCCGTTTTGGCCGCACAAAGACCTGGAAACAAGGTGATCCATGCTGAGGGAGAGGCCCAGGCAGCAGAGAAGCTGGCTGAAGCAGCAAATATTTTCAGTGTATTTTTTGCAGCCATCCATCTACGATTCCTTCAGACCTTAACGGAGGTTGCGGCCGAGAAAAACTCAACGACAATCCTCCCTCTGCCGATGGACTTGCTCACAGCATTCTTGCAAAAGAAGGAGAAGGAATAACCTAAGCCATATTCTAAAGAATCCCTTCGGGGAGGTTATCCCGGTTTCTAAGACATTCACTTTACTCTCTGCATGAATAGGCGCGTTTAAACTCCTCCCAAACTTGGATGTTGTGTTAGAGGGGGCACCAACTTTTAAAAATCTCTATAAGAAACGAGGGCACAGTGATGAAACTCTTACTGATTTCACCTTCTCATAAGTTTCGTAAGAAACTAAGAGCTATTAAAATACCTCAATTAAGTCTACACATTCTGGCCTCACTGACGCCAAATGATGTTGATATTACCGTTATAGATGAAGAAATCAGAGAGATAGATTTTTCTTTGGATTTCGATTTGGTTGGGATTTCTTGCATGACCGCAACGGCAAATAGAAGCTATCAATTATCCGATATGTTTAGACAGAGAGGTTCCAAAGTCGTTCTCGGTGGAATTCATCCGACGATTCTGCCCCAAGAGGCCATCCAGCACGCCGATGCGGTTGTCATTGGAGAGGCAGAAGGCTGTTGGGCAGAGGTGATCAACGATTTTAAGAAAGGAAAGCTCCAGAAATTCTACCACGTGCCTGCGCCTGATCTTGCAACGTTCCCTTTCCCAAGGCGAGACTTTCGTATTGATAAAGCGATATTTAACTGTGTGGGGCTTGTGACGACCCGGGGGTGCCCGTATGCCTGTGAATTCTGCTCGGTGACGGACTTCTATGGCAGGAAAATCAGGCATCGACCGGTTTCCAGGGTGGTTGAGGATATCAAGCAATCCGGCTCAAACACATTTTTAATCTTAGACGATAATGTCACCGGACACCCGGAATATTCCAAAAAATTATTTGATGCATTGATCCCCCTGGGTATTCAATGGGTAGGACAAAGCTCCATCTCCCTGGCAAAGGATAAAGAGATACTGAAACTCTGCCGCCTCTCCGGCTGTGCGGCCTTATTCTTTGGGATCGAGTCTGTATCGCCTTCAAGCCTGATAGGAATGAAAAAATCGCTCAAATCTGTGGAAGAAACTGAGGAGGCTATTAAGATTATCCAGGACAATGGTATCGCCTTTCACCCCTCCATTATTTTGGGATTTGATACGGATACAAAAGCTATTTTTGATGACACCCTGGAATTTTTAGCGAGGACGAAACTCCCCACGATGGCGTTACATGTTCTGACACCCTATCCGGGGACAAAAATATACCAGCGTTTCAAAGATCAGGGACGAATCATATCTCACGATTGGAGCCATTACGACCACCATACCGTCGTATTTCAACCCAAAAACATGACTCCCCAGGAGCTTGCCGAGGGACACCATCATGTCCAAAGCGAGTTTTGTTCTTTCTCTTCGATCCTTCGGCATATTCCACTTCTTTTTAGAGTTTCTCCTATAAACCTCAGGCGGACCATACTTTTCCTGTTACTTAATATCGCCGGCAAAAGCGTGGTGAAATACATCGATACATCCCTTGATTGGGCCGATAACAACGAAAAGTGGAATTCCCGGAAGATTTGGCCGGATGATCACCTCTCAGAAAAGAGCGCCGTCTTCTCTTTGGATCAGGAGTATCCTTCTTCTCAGCCTTTAAAAGAGGTCAACCCGTTTACATACAATGAACCGTTATCTTAATGAGGAGAATAAAATACCATAGACGACCCGAAAGATTTCTTGCTTTTTGAAGGGAAATGGATTTTTCTAACAACAAAGTAAATTGTGGAGCGTTTTGTAGGAACCGACAGATTAACCACAAAGGGATTTCACGTTTTACCCCGTTAGAAATCTAACCCCGCTGCTCTGCAGCGGGGTTAGATTTTACAATAATTCCGGAGGGGTTTAATGCCCCGCTGGAATTTCTAACGGGGTTTACGGTTTTTTGTAAGATCCGGCAGGGTATAACAACTTACAAATCGGATTTTCGAGGGAGGCTATAATGGCGAAAGGTCGAATCAAGTGGTTCAGCGATCAAAAGGGCTTTGGGTTTATTGAAGTGAAAGACGGAAAGGATGTATTCGTTCATCGTACTGCTATTCAGGGTGAAGGATTTACCTTGAGAGAGGGTAATGAGGTGGAATTCGAAATCTCGCAAGGTCCAAAAGGCCCTCAAGCCACCAATGTACGGGTGGTTAGTTGAAGAGCAGAGGGGCTGGCTTCTATCGACTTCGGTTAGCTCAGTCGAGCTGTGGTTGAATGCTTTGAGTTATATCCTCCCTGGACTTGGATAGGCTTGCTACATCCTGCCCGCCACAGGCAGGAATGTCCCCACTTCGGGGTATTACCCTAATAAGATGGAGTTCCTTACGGGGTTTCATAGAAAAAAACTTAAGTGGAAAGAAATCGAAGAAATAGAAACAAGGAAAGAAGTTTGAAAAAAAGGGTTCCAAAAAGATCCTACAGATCTTCGTCCCGCCAAGGGCGGGACGAAGATGCTTTGATCCTGTGCGATGAGTTGGATGTCGATGTGGCTAGCGAGTTTCCCGGACTGAAAGTGGAGAATGAGCATGTTCTGTTGAGGGAAGAGGAGGAGGTCGTTGAATACAAGCTGAAGCCCCTTGGCAAGGCAGCGGATCCGGTCAGCATTTATTTGAAGGAGTTGGGATCATTTCCCTTACTGACCCGGGAAGGGGAAGTGGAGATTGCCAAGAGGATCGAAAATGGGCAACGGGATGTGTTGAGCGTGGTGCTTAATTGTCCCATTGCTGTAAGCGAGGTCATTAACCTCGGAGTCGCTCTCCGCGCTGGAAGGGTAGAGATCAGAGAGGTAACCAATGAGATCGACGATGAAGAGGCGAGTGTTGAGGAAGAGCAGATCCAGAAGAAGAGGGTTCTCAACTTAATCAATAAAATTTGGAAGAAGGAAGCCAGCATTCGAACGCTCCAGAGGAGGCTCGGGTGTAGGAAAAAGGAATCTGCCAAGAAGATTCAGGAGCAGATTTGGAAGAAACAAACCAAGATATTCAATATTTTTAAACAGCTCAACTTGAAGGAAAAACAGATCAACAGAATCGTTCAGAAGTTGAAACAGTGGGACATTTGGATGGAGAAGGCTATAAAGGAGGTCGAAAAATATGAGGAGGATTTAGGGGTCTCAGTCCAGGAAGTCAGAAAGTATTTGAGGGTAATGAGAAAAAAAGCAATTAAAAAAAGTTCTCTTTCCCCTGTTAAAGTGGGCCTTCGGCTAAAGGATTTAGAGGAGATGGACAGGATCGCTCGGAATGTCAAAAGGAAGTCAGGCAGAATGGAGGTGGAATGTGGCCTTTCTTCGGATCAGATCAAAGAGACCGTGAGGGCGATTGAGAAAGGGGAGGCCAAGGCCAAAGAAGCCAAGAGTGAAATGGTGAAAGCCAACCTTAGGCTGGTCATCTCCATTGCCAGAAGATATTTGAATCGGGGACTTCAGTTTCTGGATTTGATCCAGGAGGGGAATATCGGGTTAATGAAAGCGGTGGATAAGTTCGAATACCAGAGGGGCTACAAGTTCGGTACGTATGCGACATGGTGGATTCGGCAAGCCATGACCCGAGCCATTGCCGATCAAGCCCGGACTATTCGCGTCCCTGTCCACATGATCGAGATCATCAACAAACTGAACCGGACCTCTCGAAGCCTCGTTCGGGAGAATGGGAGGGAGCCAACTCTGGACGAAATCGCCGAAAGGATGGGGATGTCTCTGGACAAGGTGCAGAAGATTGTGAAGATCGCCAAAGGGCCCATTTCGCTCGAAACGCCTATTGGTGAGGAAGAGGATAGCCGGTTAGAGGATTTTATTGAAGATAAAGAGGTGATCTCCCCTCAGGAGGCAGCGATAAACTCCAATATGGCAAAGCAGATTCAAAAAGTCCTCTCCACTCTGACCAAAAGAGAGGAGAAGATTCTGAGGATGCGGTTCGGGATCGAAGAGAAGAAGGATCACACCCTTGAAGAGGTGGGGCAGGACTTTGATCTTTCCCGGGAGCGGATCCGACAGATTGAGGATAAGGCATTATGGAAGTTGAAACATTCAAGCCGGGCCGATAAACTAAAGAGTTTCATCGATTACTAAAAGAATTCTAAATAAGGAAACGGACTATGAATATTTATGTTGAAAATCTATCCTAAAATGTAGTAGAGGAGAATATTCGACAGGCCTTTGAGGCGTTCGGCCAGGTAACCTCAGCAAGAATTGTCAAAGACAAGTATAAATATGGAAGCAGGCACCCTCATCGGCTACTTCGCAGAACGAGATGAAGCTCGTAGATCTCTACGGGAACTGCAGAGAAGGGGCTTCCGCCGCGCCGCATGGGTGCACAAGACTGCGGACGGAGATGTACACCGATGGGACCCCTTCCTTTGGCGCCGTGCCCTCGGGGCGACCTTGACTGCCATTCTTTTCGGGGGCCTCGCCGGCGCTGCATCCCTAGTTCTCCACGGGTCGGCATCGATTCTTAGCGGAAGCCTTTCTACCCTCGTTTCGATCTTTGCGGGTGGGTTGATCGGAACCCTCTTCGGTGGGGTGTGGATACGGCGATCGAAGTACGGTGTCGAACGAAGGCTGCTTGAGGATCACGCACGTTGGTTGGTGTCCGAGGAGGCCGTCCTGATCCTCCAGGCGCCAATTGAAACACTGCGGTTCCCAGCGGCGGTACTTCGAGAAAGCGGCGACATCCCGCCCGCAGTCTTCGTCCTGCATCCGAAGCGCGAGAATCCAATTGGAGATGTCCGAAGCCCTGGGGTGCCGCTCTCTCCGGCGCAGATCCAGGAGCATGCCCAGCGCCTGGCCATGGACCACGAAGTAGACCCAAAGACGCGGCGGAACGCTGAGCTGCTGAGGCGGGTCGAAAACGCCCATCAATGGGTCCATCAGGTATGCTTGTCTCTCTCCGAAGCGAGTCGGCTGGAACAGGGTGCGCCTCCGACCGCCGAGTGGATCCTCGATAATGAGTACGTCATCGAGAGCAACGCCCGCGACGTTCAGCTGAACCTTCCTCGACGTTTTTACCAGGAGCTGCCGGCACTCGCCAACGAGCCCTACCGGGGCCTGCCGCGCATCTACGGTCTGGCGAAGGAACTCGTCTCCTCTGCGGAATGGCGCCTAGACCGGGAGAACATCCTTGCATTTATTGAGGCCTATCAATCCGTGCGCACGCTGACGATTGGCGAGCTCTGGGCTGTCCCCCAGATGCTGCGCATCGCGTTGATTGAGAGCATCCGGGACCTTGCCGCCAGCGCTCTGACCGAGCTGCGGGAAGGTGAGATCGCCGACTTCTGGGCGAACAGGCTCATTACGGCCAACCGGCGAGATCCCAAACAGCTCTTCTCTATCCTGGCAGAACTTGCTGCAACCCAACCCAGCCCGAGCCCCTATTTCGCTACTCAACTGGTCGATCATCTCTACGACGAAGACGCCGCGCTGGTGCCGGTCCAGAGCTGGCTGGAGCGCACTTACCGCAAGTCCCTGAGCGAGCTCAACCTGCGTGAGCAAAACCGCCAGACGAAAGATCAGATCTCTATCGGCAACGCATTCACCAGCTTGCGACAGCTGGCCCTGTTGGATTGGAGAGGGGTCTTCGAGCGTCTCAGCCGCGTGGAGCGGTTGCTTCGATTCGATCCCTCCGGCGTTTATTCCAGGATGGATTTCGACACACGCGATCGCTATCGTCGGACGATTGAAGAACTCGCCCGTGGGTCCGGTCAGGCGGAAGACCAGGTCGCACAACGCGCCATCGAGCTAGTGACGCACGCCGCATCTAAAGCGACGGAAAATGACCGGTGGCTCCACGTCGGGACTTATCTGATGGGTGAAGGAAGGGGCGAGCTTGCGCGGCTCCTTTGTTGCCATGAGGCGCCACGTTTCCGCGTCCTGCAGTGGATATACCGCCATCATTCTGCAGTGTACTTTCTTGGGCTCAGCCTCTTCTCCGCTGTATCCATCTCCCTGATCGTCCTGCCTGGTCTGCGCGGGCAGACGCCCTGGATCCGGCTTGTGATCGCCTTCCTTTTGCTGATCCCCGTCAGCCAACTCGCGCTCGAGGTTTTGAATTACCTCGTCATGCGGCTATTTCCACCCCGAGCCCTTCCAAAAATGGATTTTGAGGTTTTGGGCATTCCTGACGCATTTCGAACGTTGATCGTTGTGCCCGTGTTTCTGGCGGACACGGAGACGATACGGGCAGAAGTGGAGAAGTTAGAAATCCGGTACCTGGCAAACAAAGAAGGCAATCTCCTCTTTAGCCTCTTCACGGACTACACCGATTCGGATCAGGCGCATCGTGAGGGCGACGAAAGACTTCTCCAGACTGTTACCGAGAACCTCGAAGCTCTCAACCATCGGTATGGGGGTAAGCGTTTCTTCCTTTTCCATCGGGACCGCACCTGGAGTGAATCTGAGCAGAAATTCATCGGTTGGGAACGCAAACGCGGGAAGATAGAAGAACTCAATCGTCTGATCGATGGAACCCGGCCTGAAGATGCCGATCGTTTAGTTTACGTCGGCGACCCGGATCATCTGTCCAATGTGAGGTTTATCATCACCTTAGACAGCGACACACAGCTGCCTCTTGGCACTGCCCGCAGAATGGTCGAGACCCTGGCACACCCTCTCAACCAGCCGCGCTTCGATGCCGCAGGCAGGATTCTGGCCGGCTCTTACACTGTCATCCAACCGCGTGTGAGCCCAACGCTTCCGAGCACGAGTGGTTCGCCTTTCAGCCGACTCTTCGCAGACGCGGTCGGAATTGACCCCTACACCAAGGCCGTTTCCGATGTCAATCAGGATCTCGCCGGTGAAGGCTCCTACCATGGCAAGGGTATCTATGATGTGCGCGCCTTCAGTCGAGTGCTGTCTGGGAGGTTTCCGGAAGAGTGGTTGCTGAGCCATGACTTGATTGAAGGCGCTCACGTCCGGGTGGGCCTGGCCAGTGATATTGAGCTCTATGATGAGTTCCCGCAGAGTTACCTGAGCTACACCCGCCGGCAACATCGTTGGATTCGCGGTGATTGGCAAATTGCGGATTGGATTTTGCCGTGGGTTCCCGAGCCTGGAGGACGGCGAGTGCCAAACCCACTCTCCTGGTTCGACCGTTGGAAGGTTTTCGACAACTTGCGCCGGAGCCTGATACCCGCGACCAGCCTGGGCTTGCTCATAGCCTCCTGGCTGACTTCTCCACAGATCGGGTGGATCTCTACGCTTGTGATAGCCATGCAGTTGCTCTTCCAACCTTTCGCGCAGCCCTTCACCATGGCGACCACCCGCCAGGGGCTGAAGAGCTTCTCCTTCTCGAAGGTGGCCCACGACCTGCTACGGACGATTGCTGATGGGGCATTGCTTGTGCACCAGGCCGGGCTGGCTCTGGATGCCATTCTGCGGGTCTGGTATCGCCGCCTCATCTCTCACCATGGGTTGCTCGAATGGACTTCGGCCCAGGTGATTCATAGGGGTGCCCCGCGTCGGCAGCCATGGTTTGTGGCCTCTTTGGGCCTGGCGAGCCTATTCAGTGGGATCGTGGGTTGGGCGGTGCAGCGCTGGATGCCATCCAGCCTTGCGATGGCCAGCCCCTGGCTCGTCTTGTGGTTCCTATCCCCTCTGATCGGCTGGTTCTTGAACCTTCGACCGCAGGCGAAGCAAAAACAACTCATGCTGCCTCAAAGGGATTTGCGGTTCCTGAGGCAGGTGGCACGACGAACCTGGCGCTATTTCTCAGAGTTTGTCAGCGATGATACGTCTTGGCTTCCACCCGACAACTACCAGGTCTCCCCTCAGAACCGACTGGCGATGCGTACCAGTCCAACCAACATCGGCCTCTGGATGCTCAGCGCACTATCCGCACATGGATTCGGCTATATGACGGTGGATCAGGTTGTCGAAAGGCTGACCCATACCATGGAGACGATCGGCAAACTGGAGCGCTATGAGGGCCATCTGCTGAATTGGTACGATGTTCAGACCCTGATCCCTCTCGAACCCCGCTACGTGTCCACTGTAGACAGCGGAAACCTGCTGGGTGCCCTATGGTCACTGGAGCACGGACTGGACGAGCTGATTCAGAGCCCCGTCTTGGAGGGGAGAGCCTTTTATGGTCTCCAGGATACCGGGGAAATCCTGAAACAGGTCGTCGAACAGGAAAGGATTTCGGGTCTGGATGCCCACGCCCTCGACGCACTGATGCGGACGTGGGAAACCCCGCCGGCTCGCATTGCCGACGTTCTTCGCCTGCTGCGGCGGGTGGAGAGTAGCGTAAGGGCTCTTGCCGATCAGGCGCGTGAGTCCGCCGACGTTGAAACGGGAGCGGCTTATTGGGCCGGGCAGATGGACGAGCAGATATCGGCCTGGCTAAGGATCACGGACCGCTATCTCACCTGGATCGAAATCCTCGATGAAAGAAAGGAGGAGGAGATCACCCCTCTGGGTCTGGAGGCCCTGCTCGCCATCCGCCAGGCTATGTCTCACGCGCCTTCGCTTCTCGATCTTGCCAACGGGCGCATCGGCTGTATTCCGATCCTCCAATCGATCCGCGAGCAGGCTCCACCGGCCGCCCGCCCCCTCTTCGAATGGCTTGACCGCCTGATGGAGTCCTTCGCCAGGTCGCGATGGCTGGCCGGTGAAATCCTGGGTTTGGGCGAGCGGCTCATCCAGGACGGACGCGGGTTATCCGAATCGATCAATATGCGCTTCTTGTATGACCCCGAACGACGGTTGTTCTCAATCGGCTACAACGTTTCCGAAGGCCGCTTGGATAGCGCCTACTACGATCTCCTGGCGAGTGAGGCGCGGCTTGGGAGTTTCGTCGCCATCGCTCGGGGTGATGTCCCGGTTGAGCATTGGTTTTCCATGAGTCGACCCTACGGTGCAATCGGTCGGCGCCGAGTGCTGCTCAGCTGGACCGGGACCATGTTCGAATATCTGATGTCGCTGATTTTCCAACGCTCCCAGGAGAACTCGCTCCTGGATAAAGCGGCGAGGGACGCAGTGGAGATCCACATTGCCTACGGCCGCCAGCGTCGTGTGCCCTGGGGGATCTCGGAGTCTGCCTTTGGAGACCTGGACCTCAACAAGACCTATCAATATAAGGCCTTTGGCGTGCCGGAGCTCGGATTGAAGCGCGGCTTGGAGGAAAAGGTCGTTGTCTCGCCCTATGCCACCCTTCTGGCGCTGAGCGTTGCGCCGAGAGAGACCGTGCAGAATCTGAAACGACTGGCCGGCCTGGGGCTGTTGAACGATTACGGCTACTACGAAGCGATAGACTTCAGCCGCCAACCGAGTCGTGAGGGCGAGCGCGGGGTGATCATTCAAGCCTATTTGGCGCATCATCAAGGCATGGGTTTCCTTTCACTGACCAACTTCCTCCATGGCAATCCTATCCAGCGCCATTTCCATGCCGACGCACGCGTGCGTGCCGTTGAGCCCCTGCTCTATGAACGCATCCCGATCCTGTCGCCGCTGCATCACATCTCCACGCGGGAGAGAATGTCTTTGCCGGAGAGCGTCGGCGAAGTAGCCCCATCGGTGAGCAAATTCGATACCCCCCATACGAGCACGCCCAAAACCCAACTCCTTTGCAATGGTCGCTATGGCTTGATGATCACAAACGCAGGCGGGGGATACAGTCGGTGGGGCAACTTTGAGATCACACGCTGGAGGGCGGATCGGACTCAGGATCCGTGGGGGACCTTCTGCTACATCCGTGAGGCCGACTCGGATCGATTGTGGTCCAACACGTATCACCCGGTCGGCGGGAAGGTCGAGGCGTACTCCGCCAACTTCGCGCTCGACCGTGCTGTGTTCCGGCGCGCCGATAACGGCATTCAAACCGAAACGGAGGTCGTCGTCTCGCCGGAAGATGACGTTGAGATTCGCCGGGTCACCCTGATCAATCGGTCCCTTCGCACCCGTCGTTTCAATCTCACGAGCTACGTTGAACTCTCGCTGGCGCCGCACAACGCAGACCGGCAGCATCCCGCCTTCAACAAGCTGTTCATCCAAACCGAGGCGGTGCCTAAACATCAAGCACTCCTCGCGTGCCGCCGATCTCGCGCGAAAGACGACCCACCCATTTATGTTGCGCACCGCCTTACGCTTGAACACGCCGAGGACGAAGCCTTGCAGTTCGAGACCGAGCGGCGTCGATTCATCGGTCGAGGGCGAACGCTCGCGAATCCGATGGGGGGCCTCCAGAAGCTTGGCAACAACCAGGGGTTTGTCCTGGACCCGATCCTCAGCCTGCGCCGGAGCCTGACTCTCGGCCCAGGCCAGCGTGTTCAGGTTTCCTTGGTTCTCGCCGCCGGCGAAACACGCCAGCAGGTCTTGAGGCTGATGGGTAAGTACAGCGATCCCCATGCCATCGATCGGGCGATGGATTTCGCCTCGGCTTCTGCCCAGCTTGAACTGCGATTGCTTCGCATCCAGCCCGACGAAGCTCGTCGCTTCCAGCAACTCGCCAGCCACCTGCTGTTTCCCAACCCGCTCTTGCGCCCTCCCGCCAAACGCATCGAAGAGAACCGCAAGGGCCAAGCCGGCTTATGGCCCTATGGAATCTCGGGCGACTTGCCGATTGCCCTGATCACCATTGGCGAGGCGCGGGATATCAGCTTGGTCCGTCAGATGCTCCAGGCCCATACCTATTGGCGAATGCACGGGTTGACGTCAGACCTGGTGATTCTCAACGAGGAGGCGGGCGGCTATGAACAGCCGTTGCGTGAGCGGCTCGAGGGCCTGATCGAGGGGCATTCGACATATACGGGGATGGATCAGCCCGGTGGGATTTTCCTGCGTAGTGCGGATCAAATCCCGGATGAAGACCTGACGCTACTCATGGCCGCGGCGAGTGTGGTGCTGGTGGCGGCGCGCGGCACTCTACTCCAGGGCGTGCCTGTGGAGGTTCCCGAGTTGTCGGAACCCATGGCCAAGAAACGTGCTCCCCGGGAGCCTTCGGCTTCGCTGCCCTTCATGGAGCTGCCGTACTTCAACAGCCTGGGCGGTTTTACTCCGGATGGGCGTGAATACGCGATCTATCTCGGCCCCGACACCCACACGCCTGCACCCTGGGTGAACGTCATCGCCAACCCCACCTTCGGCACATTGGTCAGCGAAACGGGGTCTGGATTTACCTGGTATGGCAACAGCCAGCGCAATCGCCTGACGCAATGGTCGAACGACCCCGTCATGGATCCACCGTCTGAGGCGGTGTACATCCGGGACGAGG
>Ga0299912_10002017_pt1 | contig 16565 bp, 14 predicted proteins | sample RVTome_2_FD_207667 | JGI IMG/M metagenome (GOLD analysis project Ga0299912, IMG submission 207667) | Soil microbial communities from uranium-contaminated site in the Upper Colorado River Basin, Wyoming, United States - RVT95D214 (version 2) ... | reverse complement strand
TTTGTCAATTAACATAAACAGCTTATTGATGCAAAAAATCTTTCTGGAGGTGTGGCATGGGTTTATCAAGAAGGGATTTTTTGAAACTGACCGGGGGCAGTGCTGTTGCCGGCGCTATTGCATCCGGCCTATCCCCGGCAGAGGCCGAAGCAAAGGAGAAGGAACTCCGCATTAAAGGAGCAAAGGTTACGAACTCAATCTGCCCCTACTGTTCTGTTGGCTGCGGGATACTGGTACACAGCAAAGACGGCAAGGTCGTCTATACCGAAGGCGACCCTGAACACCCCACAAATGAGGGGACGACATGCTCCAAAGGGGGGTCGTTATATCAGATAATCAACAATCCTCTCCGGCTTACCAAACCCAAATATAGGGCCCCGGGCGCAGCAGAATGGAAAGACGTGGAATGGGACTGGGCCCTGGATGAAATCGCAAAGCGGATCAAAGACACCAGGGACAGAACTTTCAAGGCCAAATCCAAATCAAAGGTCAAGGAAAAACAGCCTGACGGGACAGAAGTCGAAAGCGAAAAGGAATTCGTCGTCAACAGGACCGACGCCATAGCCCATGTCGGCAGCGCTGCGCTGGATAACGAAGAATGCTATATGCTCCAGAAACTCCTCCGGTCTTGGGGACTTGTCTATATAGAACACCAGGCCCGAATATGACACTCCGCAACTGTTGCGGCTCTGGCAGTGTCGTTCGGTCGCGGTGCAATGACAAACAACTGGATTGATATCAAGAATGCGGACGTAATACTTGTTATGGGCGCTAACCCTGCTGAAAACCACCCGATATCCATGAAGTGGGTGCTCAGGGCACAGGACAGGGGAGCAAAGCTCATCGTAGTTGACCCACGCTTTACCCGGACAGCATCAAAGGCCGACATTTATGCCCCCATGCGCTCCGGCACTGACATCGCGTTCCTAGGCGGGATGATCAAATACATTTGCGACAACGGGCTGTATTTTAAAGATTATGTCGCCAATTATACGAATGCTACGTTCATCGTAGATCCGGAATTCAAAGGCCCGTCGCAGCTTGACGGCCTCTTTTCAGGATATAACGATAAGACGAGGAAATACGACAAAAAGACCTGGGCCTATCAGATGGACGGCCAGGGGATACCGAGGAAAGACCCTTCCCTGAAAAACCCCAACTGCGTATTTCAGCAGCTTAGGAAACACTATGAGCGTTATACCCCGGATAAGGTCTCTGATATAACCGGCACGCCGAAAGAAAAGCTTCTTGAAGTCTATCAGGCCTACGCTTCTACAGGGAAGCCGGACAAGGCAGGCACGGAGCTCTACGCCATGGGATGGACGCAGCATACTGTCGGGACCCAAAATATCAGGGCCATGTCGATAATCCAGCTGCTGCTTGGAAACATGGGGATCGCGGGCGGAGGAATCAACGCCCTCAGGGGGGAAAGCAATGTCCAGGGTTCTACGGACCAAGGCCTCCTGTTTCATATCCTGCCGGGTTACCTTCCGGTGCCTAACGCTTCGCTGGTCGACCTCAAGGCCTATATCGAAAAACACACGCCGAAGACCAAAGACCCTAAGAGCGTCAACTGGTGGGGGAACCGCTCAAAGTATATTACGAGTTATCTGAAGGCGATATACGGGAATAATGCTACGCCTGAAAACGATTTCGGGTATTCGTTACTTCCAAAGCTGGATGAAGGGCAGAATGGCTCCTGGCTCGTGCTTTTCGACCAGATGTTTAAGGGAAAATTCGAGGGCTTCTTTGCCTGGGGCCAAAACCCGGCATGCTCGGGCGCGAATGCCGGGAAGGTGAGGAAGGCACTCGCAAACCTCAAGTGGATGGTCAACGTGAACCTCTTCGATAACGAGACAGGCTCCTTCTGGAAGGGTCCGGGGGCAAACCCCAAGGATATACAAACAGAGGTCTTTATGCTTCCCTGCGCCTCTTCCGTCGAAAAAGAGGGCAGCATTTCCAACAGCAGCCGTCTGGCGCAATGGAGGGACAAGGCGATAGAGCCGATCGGAGGGTCCCTACCAGACGCCGAGATCATGAACGAGCTTTACTTCAGGGTCAAAAAACTATATCAAAAAGACGGCGGCAAGTTCGCTACGCCTATTGTGAACCTCACGTGGAACTACGGTGAGAAAGAGGCCGACGGCAAGGTCAAAAAGGTCGATATTCACAGTGTGGCGAAGGAGATCAATGGATATTACCTCGAAGACGTCTTCGACAAAAAGGCCACTCCTCCCAAACAGCTCGGCAAAAAAGGAGAACTGTGCACCAACTTTGTTTCGCTGCAGGATGACGGCACTACTTCATGCGGGAACTGGATTTACAGCGGGAGCTATACGCAAAAGGAAGGCAAAATAATAAACATGATGGCCAGGCGGAAGAAGACCGACCCAACGGGACTGGGATTATTCCCTGAATGGGCCTGGTGCTGGCCGGTAAACAGAAGGATATTGTACAACAGGGCCTCGGTAGATTTGAAAGGCAATCCGTGGGACCCCAAGAGAGCTGTTATAAAATGGAATCCCAATAAGGTTGACCCGAAGACAAAAGAGCCCGCTCCGGGATGGGATGGAGACGTCCCTGACGGGCCTGCTCCGCCGATGGCTGATGAAAAAGGCAAGTATCCCTTTATTATGAGGGCAGACGGCATGGGCGCCATATTCGGGCCCGGACTTGCCGAAGGTCCGTTCCCTGAGCATTACGAGGCCCTTGAATGCCCGCTTCAGGAAAATCCCATGTCAAAGCAGAGGATCAATCCTACGGTCAAACTGTTTTTTGACAAAGGGAAAGGAGCGGCTGAAGACGTATTCGCCTCCTGCGATGTCAGGTTCCCGTTTGTCGGCACGACCTACCGTGTCTCTGAGCACTGGCAGACAGGCGTCATGACAAGACATGTGCCCTGGCTTTTGGAGATGGTTCCGCAGCAGTTTGTGGAGATGAGCGAGGAACTGGCAAAAGAGCAGGGGATAAAGAACGGTCAAAAGGTGAAGGTGTCATCAGCGCGGGGCGAAGTCTGGGCGATCGCAGTTGTGACAAGCAGGTTTAAGCCTTTCAAGGTGGCCGGCAGCACTGTCCACCAGGTAGGACTGCCCTGGTGTTTTGGATGGCAGCACCCGGCGGATGGCAGCGGCGGGGACAGTTCCAATCTGCTGACCCCGACCATAGGCGATGCAAACACAATGATACCCGAGACAAAGGCCTTTATGGTCAATGTCCAGAAGATATAGGAGGGAGACATGGCAAAGTCAGTATTGATAGACCTAACTCGCTGCATCGGGTGTCGGAGTTGCCAGATCGCCTGCAAGGAATGGAACGAACGCTCGGTGAAGCCTACGACAATGACCGGAAATTTCACTAATCCCCCGGAGCTCAACTCAGAATGTTACACACGCATTAAGTTCGTGGAGCAGGAAAAGGCGGCCCTGCCGGTCTGGAACTTTGTGAAAGACCAATGCCTTCATTGCAAGAACCCGGCCTGCGCCTCGGTCTGCCCTGTCGAGGCCCTGAAGAAGACAGAGGCCGGGCCTGTGACCTATAATTTTTCGCGGTGTATCGGATGCCGTTACTGCATGCTCGCCTGTCCTTTCTATATTCCGAAATACGAATGGGAAAAGGCGGTCCCCTGGGTCAGGAAATGCACCTTCTGCTCCGACAGGATTGCTGCCGGCCTGGTCCCCGCATGCGTAAAGTCCTGCCCCACAAATACCATGCTGTACGGGGAATACGATGATATATTAAAAGAGGCGAACAAACGCATGACCGACAGTCCCGGCAAATATGTCAACCATATTTACGGCAAGGACGAGGCCGGAGGCACTTCGTGGTTGTATTTATCTCCTGTGCCGTTTGAAAGTCTGGGTTTTAACATGAATGTCCCTACCACCAAACTGCCGGACCTGACATGGGCTTACATCAAAAAGATTCCCGCTGTTATCGGCGTTGTCCTGACCGCCGGCGTGATAAGTTGGGTGATCACCCGGCGCAATGAAAACATGGGCAAGGAGGAATAGATGAAAACAGAACATGAAATAAAAATGTGGACCCCTTTCACCATGCTTATGTGTGCTCTCATGGGGATCGGCGGATTGATTCTTCTGGTGCGTCTTTTCAAGGGGCTCGGCGCAGTGACCAACCTTAATGACAGGTTCCCGTGGGGACTCTGGATAGGCATTGATGTGCTCGGCGGGGTGGCGATGGCCGCCGGAGGGTTCATTATCGCAGGCGCGGTATATATATTGAATATGAAGAAGTACAGGCCCATTGTCAGGGCGTCGATACTTAACGCCTTTTTCGGTTATCTGCTTGCAGCCACCGCCATTACCCTGGACATCGGCCTGCCCTGGAACATCTGGCATCCTATTTTTATGTGGCAGATACATTCCATCATGTGGGTAGTGGCGATACATGTGGTCCTGTACACCACGACCCTGGCGACTGAATCCAGTCCCATGTTTTTCGAAAAGCTGGGGATGGAAAAGGCCGCCAATTTTATCCATAAGATTATCGTCCCGGTCGTGCTTTTCGGTGTGCTCCTGTCGACCCTGCATCAGTCATCACTGGGAGCTGTCTATCTGATAGCTGTCGGGAAGCTGTCACCTTTGTGGTATAACTCCCAGTTTCCCTGGCTGTTCCTCATCTCTGCGGTCATGATGGGACTTTCCATGGTCAGCTTTGAGACCATATTGAGTGAAAAGTTTTTCGGACATAAGGCTGATATCAGCATCCTTTCAGGTCTGGCGCGGGGTGTCCTGATCACCGGGGTCATCTATTTGGCCATTAAACTCTGGTTTCTAATAAGCGGCCCTGGCATAGCCGCCGCCTTCAACGGCAGCATGGAAGCTAATATGTACCTCCTTGAGATGGTCGTGAGCGTAATCGGGCCGATTGTATTTCTTTCGATGAAAAAAGTGCGGGAGAATGTCAAGAGCCTCCTTTTTGTTAATGCGATGGTCATATCCGGCGTACTTTTAAACAGGCTCAATGTCTCGATCTTCGGTGTTTACAGGGACCAGGCCGCGACCGGCTTCAGCTACTTCCCCAGCTGGATGGAGTTTGTCGTGACCCTTGCCTTTATCTCTTTTTCGATAGTCGGGTTCAAGGTGTGTGTAAAGTATCTCCGCGTTTTTCCGGAGACCGAAACGCCACATTGAAATATAAACCGGATGGGGCGGGACATGAGTCGATGTCCCGCCTTTTTTGTCAGATAAGGAGAATATGTGATGAAAAAGGCATTTATGGCGGGTCTGTTTATTATTTTTCTTTATTCCATGGCAGCTGCTGCCGGAGAGCGTTTTACTGTCCCGATTGGTGATTCTCCCCAGAAGGGTACTAAGGATGCTCCCGTAACAATTATAGAGTTCCTCGACTTCCAATGACCACACTGCAAGGCGGCCGGTCCGACCGTCACGAAAATCATGGATACCTTCAAAGGCAAGGTAAGACTTGTGGTCAAAAACAATCCGTACAAATACAGGGACTATTCGCATATCGCTGCTGAGGCTTCCCTGGCAGCCGCTGATCAGGGCAAGTATTGGGAAATGCACGATCTGCTCCTTAAGAATTCTCCGAAACTTGACAGAGGAAGCCTGATTAATTACGCAAAGGAACTCGGGCTGGACGTGAAGAAATTCACCGACAGCATTGATAAGATGAGTCACTCCGCACTCATTGAGCAGGACAAGAAGCTTGCCCTTTCGCTTGACCTTTACAACACCCCGACTTTCTTTATCAACGGCAGAAAAGTCGTCGGCGACGTTCCCTATGAGCACCTGAAAAAGGTCATTGAAGAGGAGTTGAAGAGTGCAAAGTGATATTGGCCTCACTAGAATAGACCTCACGTTATTTAGAAAATCTCCCCTCCCCCTCTTTGCCAAAGAGGGGCTTTATTCCTCCCTTTGGCAAAGGGAGGTGAGGAGGGATTTTACAAAGCAATGTTATGACTATGATACCCTTAAGAAAATGCTGCGCAGAGCAAGCCACGCGCTTCTCAGTCTGGTTATAATGCTTCTAATGGTGGCCTCCACAGTTTACGCAGATGATCTTGTGTCATTTCGGCCTGCGACGGCGCCTGTGCATAACCCTCAGACGCCGGAGAAGATCGAACTGGGGAAAAAATTGTTCTTTGACAGGCGGCTCTCCGGCGATGGCACGATGAACTGCGGCACATGCCATAATCCTGAGGTTGCCTTCACAGACGAGCTGGACATATCCCTCAGTTATCCGACCACAAAAAACTGGAGGAATTCGCCGACGCTGGTCAATGCAGCCAACCGCAAATACCTCTTCCACGACGGACGGGCGAAGTCCCTTGAAGAGCAGGCTCTTTTCCCGATGATGTCCGCCTTCGAGATGAACAAGAACCTCGACTATCTCGAAGAACATATACAGTCAGTTCCTGAATATGCCGCTGAGTTCAGAAAGGTATTTGGCGGCGAGGTAACGCGGGAGAGGATCGCTATGGCCATCGCAGCCTTTGAAAGGACCCTCATCTCTGCGAGTACGCCTCTCGACAGGTATTTAGAGGGAGACGAAAAGGCTCTTTCTGAGGATGCAAAGAAAGGTTTGGCCGTCTTCAAGGGTAAGGGGAAATGCCTTGAATGTCACGGAGGGGCGGACCTTTGTGATGATAAGTTCTACGCCCTTAACGTTCCGGAAAACCCGAAGCTGATTGACGAGCCTATGGTGAATGCTACGATGCGGTTTGTTGCTAAGGTCTATCATTATGAAGATTACCGCAACCTTAAAGAAGACCCCGGAAGATATCTTATCTCAAAAAACATGAAAGACTGGAAGGCTTTCAGAACACCCACACTAAGGGAGATTTCAAAGACAGCGCCCTACATGCACAACGGGGTTTTCAGTACTCTCGAAGAGGTAATAGACTTCTTTGACAAGGGGGGAGGTATGGGCAACACTGTTTTGAAGCCGCTGGGCCTGACGCCAGAGGAGAAAAGGTACATGAAGACATTCCTTGTTGATTCACTGAAAAGCAACGATATTATAATGAAGTATCCCGTCGTGCCTTAATCTTACTCTGACAGGCAAAAGCCATACATAAACAGAAGCGCAATTTCAGCCTGTCTGCCTTTTAGGGATGACCGCGTCGTGGTCATAAACCCCCAGCCCTGCTTTTCTGTGGCAGGCAATGCAGTTGCCCCTTGAATTGACAGATTTCCTCTTAAAGACATCGGGGCGGATTTCGTTATGTTTACGCTTTATATAGGGGACCTCTGAAATTCTCAGAGGCGTACGGCCGCTGTCTATTGTGGCAAGCATATTTCCTGACCTTTTTGAAGGGCTGTTTTCCGCGCAGTTGTGGACCAGATATTTTCTGATCTTTTCCTTTGTGCTGTCATCAAGTGAGAGAGCGCCGCCAGGATGTGCGCCAGGCGAGTCCATCAACTTCTTCCATGACCTTTCAGGCAGCAGGCCTGGCTGATATGCAAAATGGCAGGCCCCGCATGTCTTTTTATAGAGTTTATTTGAAACAGGCAACAGATTTTCCCCGCCTTTGTGTTCATCTGAAATGTTCTGTGACGGAAAAGACGATAAAAGCAATATGAATGCGACAAGCATGTTATTTGGCATTTTTACCTCCGTTATCCAGGAATATTAAAAAATGACCGGTTTACCGACTGAAGAAGTTCCTCTCTTACTATAAGCTGACCTTGTTACAATCAGCATTCTGTCTCCCAGCACTCTATCGTCATTATCCGACAAACTGCTTTACCCTCTATTTTTATCACGAAAAAAGGCAAATGTCTATTATTATATGGGATAGCGAGCGATATTCTCCGTAGTCTTGCCGGAGGGAGCCTTCAATGTTCACAGCACATTTTCTCTGTCTGTTTGTTAACAAAAGAAAGCTATATTCAATACAGTATTTTATGTATTATATAAAAAAGAGGTTCGAGAGGCTTATAAAATGAGTACCAATCATTTACGCCCCATCAGCAAATCTCTGGCAGGCAAACTCATACTGTCCATAGGGCTCCTCATCTTACTGGGTGGCGGAATTTCCTGGTACACCCTGCTCAGCACCGGCAAGAGAAATCTCATGAAAGACGCGCTGGAGAACGCCACTTCCTATTCAGATCTTGTGAAGAAAAGCACGCGCTACGGCATGCTCACATTTCACCCTGAGGGCATTCAGCATACTCTGGAGGAGATAGGCTCAAGGAAGGAGATTAAAGGCTTACGGGTCTTCGACAGCATGGGTAAAATAGCCTATTCTGCTGAAAAGGGTGAGATCGGCCGTAAGGTAGACAGAACGGACGCAGCCTGCACCGGCTGCCACGACGGTGACCCCGGACCTGCCCAAATACTGGCGCATGAAAGGCGCTGGATGATCCACGAAATGGCAGGCGACAGGGTCCTGACCTTCATAGAACCCCTATATAACGAGCCTTCCTGCACAGCATCATGTCATGCCCACCCCGGGAAGCGAAGAGTGCTCGGCATACTTCAGACGGATTTCTCCCTTGCGGCAGTTGACAAAACCATCCGTAGACAGACGATCAACATAACTCTTTACGCAATCGCCTTTATGACAGTGGGCGCTTTCGCCTTGTATTTCGTGCTCCGCAGTCTTGTCCTGAAACCTCTGTCAACCGTTGATACTGCAATGGAACAGGTAGCAGGTGGGGACCTTCAACAGTCCCTGAAGATAACCTCTGAGGACGAGATGGGAAGGCTTGCCTCTACCTTCAATGCCATGACAAAAGAACTGTCTGATTCACGGGAGAAAATGGAGGACTGGACAAAGTCCCTGGAAGAAGGGATCGCAAAAAAGACTGTAGAGCTGAAAAACTCACAGGACAAACTCATTCAGGCTGAAAAGCTCGCCTCCCTCGGAAGGCTTACAGCTGACGTGGCGCATGAGATACGGAACCCCCTTACAGCCCTGGGGGGCTTTGCCCGCAGACTGCACAAGATCGCTGAGGGAGAAAAAGAGAAGGAATATGCGGAGATCGTATTAACAGAAGTGGACAGGCTCGAAAGAATTTTAAAGGACGTACTCACTTTTTCGAGGGATGCCAGGAGCCATCTGGAAAAGCACCATATAGAAGATATCATCCGCGATACCCTGAAGATATACGAAGACCTGTGCAGAGACCAGTCCATAGGCATTGAAATTAACACCGGCAAAAACCTGATGCCTGTCCTGATTGACAGGGACCAGGTCAGACAGGCCCTGGACAACCTTATCACCAACGCTGTGGATTCGATGCCTGAGCACGGCAGATTGACCATATCAGCCGGAAGGGAGGAAATGCACGATGTTACTTACATGTTTCTGAAGGTCACTGACACAGGCTCAGGTATTTCGCCGAAGAATATATCCCTTATCTTCGAACCGTTTTTCAGCACCAAGAATATCGGCCACGGCACAGGCCTCGGCCTTTCCATAACAAGAAAGATCATGGAAGAGCACGGCGGGTTCGTAAAGGTAGAAAGCATCGAAGGAAAGGGGACCTCTTTCACCCTGTATTTTCCGTTCCAGAGCGAAGAGGAATCAGCCCAGGTAAAATGCTGGGAATACATGAAATGCGGAAGGGACAAGGACTGCTCCATGAAATGCCCTGCTTACCCCAATTTCGGCAGGATCTGCTGGGCAGTCGCAGGCACTTTCTGCGAAGGCAAGATCCAGGGGACGTTCGCGCAAAAATACGAAGACTGCAAAAAATGCGAGTTCTATCAGAAGATGAGAAAAAAGTAATTATGTCGAAATAGACAGCTCAGTATCGGCCACCGTGCACCTTGGCTTTCTGAGCGCGATGTCACGCTGGGAAAAAAGGTTCGGTTATGAAACCGGGGCGGCGCTGATTATTATGCCGGGCGTCATCATCCATAGCAGAGACCAGATAGCTTTTTCATCTCTTTCGAGGCAGACTACGCAGGCAGTCTGAAATGAGATGATATTTTTCTCCGCATCTCCGCAGAGCAACAGGCCCGCGAGCTTCCCGAGATGGGGCATATGGCCCACAAGCATAAGGTCATCAGTAAGGTATTTCAGACGATCGTCCCATACCGAAGGCCCGTCGAGCGGCAGCAGCCCGTCACTCTCAGCCAATTCTTTGTAACTGTTGGGTGTCAGGTTTTTCGCAATGGCCTCCGCCGTCTGACTTGCTCTCAATTTTTTACTGTAGAGGATCTGATTCACTCTTACGTCCAACCTGGAGAGATAAGCGGCCACTTTACTGATATCCCGCATCCCGGCTTCGGAAAGCGGACGCGCCGGGTTTTCCTCTTCGCTCAATGCTTCTGCATGTTGTATTAGATAAATAAGCATAAGGTCCTCCTTATCCTTCGACTGTTTTATAGACTGCGGCAAATTATTATTACCACGACAACCAGTGCTGGATGGCCGAGCCCGGGTGACGACATCATCTGCGAAATCAGCCGGGCAGGGCCCTTCTCCTTCTTCACTTTACAAGGTATCATACTTAAAGTTGCCTGTCCATCTTTGGGCTGATTCCAGGTAGTTATTCCCGGTTTTCCGCCACGTCATTTTCCACTTGACCGCAACTGGGTAGGGGCAGATATAATAGAGGTGAGGGCTTTTTGTTATTATGAAATGATTAGTATCCCTAAGGGAGGAAAGATTATGACTATGAGTATACCAAGCCGTTTCAAGAATATCGTATCAGCATTTTCCATCACCATCCTTTTGGCCTTTGCCGTTGCAAGGCCAGCCCATGCATTCATACTGCCGGATACCGGCCAGACAAAGTGTTATGATGTAGCGGGCGCTGAAATAGTCTGTCCAGGTTCCGGGCAGAACGGAGCATATCCTATTGACCTGATGTCATATACAGATAACGGAGATGGCACCATTACCGACAGCAACACCGGGCTTGTCTGGCAGAAGCAGGATGATGGAACAAAGAGGACTTGGGATGCGGCGAACACATACTGCGATAATCTGGTTCTCGGAGGAGCTTCCGACTGGAGGCTGCCGACAAAAGAGGAGTTGATAGGTATCGTTGACTACAGCGTGCTGATGCAACCGGCAATCAATACCGCTTATTTCCCAGGCACAAGTAAGGAACATTACTGGTCCTCTAGTACCCACGCTTATTTTACAAACGAGGCGTGGTTCGTGCAATTCTTTAGTGGCTACGTCGACGGAGAGAGTAAAACCACTGGCAACTACGTAAGGTGCGCGCGCGCCGATCAGGCTCCTCTGCATAATTTTGTTGACAACGGCGGCGGCATGGTGACGGACACCAAGACTGGATTTATGTGGCAGCAGGGAGAAGGAGGATCTATGTCATGGGCTAATGCCTTATCTTATTGTGAGGGGCTTACGCTTGGCGGAAATACAGACTGGCGCCTGCCGAATATCAAGGAGCTTGAGTCTATTGTCGATGATACAAGATACAATCCGGCCATAAATAGTATTTTCCCGGGCACAAGTACGGAACAGTACTGGTCGTCTACTACCGGCTCGAATGAGTACAACGCGTGGTACATAAACTTCCTTGATGGCTACGCCCTCTACACCGGTAAGAGCAATGCCTCCCACGTGCGGTGTGTACGCGGCACCAACAACTGTGCTGCAACTTTTAACCTCAGCGATCTGACTGTCCATATTCCTGTTATAGATTTTGCAGGTTTTAGCTACTGGGCGGATTTTGCCTACGTGACTGACCTTGATTTTGCGCTGGTCAACGCCGGTTGGTTAGCTGATTCGACGCCTTATAGCAGTTGCGCGCATGCAACCCTCTCAGAAGTAACGCTTGACATACATGTTCCGACATTAATGTTGGTAGGCTATTCCTTTTGGGTAGACTTCATTTTCCAACCCCCCTCCTTTACACTCATCGATTTCGGTGCCAATTAATCAGGTCATAGCATCGGTAAGGAGGAGGGTTACAACTGGGCTACGGTTTCGTATACGGCGGTTTCTGCCATCGCTCTTGGTAGTAACCGCCTTGCCTGCCGTCTTTTCTTAAGCGCGGTGTACCGCCGGGAAAAAAGGTCGGCTAAGAAACCGGACTCTAAGAAACCGGGGCGGCGCTGATGATTATGCCGGGCGTCGTCATCCATCGCAGAGACAAGATTACTCTTTCATCTCTTTCGAGGCAGACTACGCAGGAGTTTGAAATGAGATGATATTTCTCTCCTCATCTCCGCGGAGCAACAGGCAGGCGAGCTTCCCGAGATGGGACATATGGCCTATAAGCCTTCCGTTAACACACAGGTAGTTATTACTCCGGCAACAAAATACCTTTAAAGCCTTCATTCAACGCCTTGACAGGGCAATCCATAAGGAACTGGATACTCCCATGTTTCATCTGTATAGCTGCCGGTGTAATAATACCGGAAAAGAGAGATATAATGAGTGAAGCTGCATATTACGGAGGTCTCAGTGGCGGAACAGGGCAGTACAGTGGATCTTACCAGCGGAAGCATCTGGGAAAACATTTGGCACATGTCGTGGCCAATGCTGATTGTCATGTTCTTCAACTTCCTTGTCGGTCTCACCGACGTATATGTCGCCGGCTTTCTCGGTCCTGAGATACAGGCAATCGTTGGTTTTGTAAGCCAGCTTTATTTTTCAATCATTATTGTGGCAAACGCCATAAGCATCGGCACTGTGGCGATGCTCTCAAGGGCTGTCGGCGCAGGCAGATTCCAGGACGCGCTATCTGCTGCAAGACAGTCACTTCTCTTCGGGCTTGCATGCGCTATGGCGCTTACGGCCGCAGGCCTTATACTTCATAAGCAGATAATATCGCTGGCAGGTTTTTCCGCAGACATCCGGCAGGTCGCGGCTGACTTCTTCGTGATCTTTGCTTTTGCCCTTGCGCCTAATTATATGGTGATACTTTCGACTGCTGTTTTCAGGGCAGGCGGGGAAGTACGTCTTACGCTCCTGGCGATGTCCCTTATCAGCGTGATCAATATAGCGCTGAATTTTCTTCTGGTCTTCGGGCTTTTTTCGTTCCATGGCTTGGGCTACAGGGGCATAGCACTCTCGACCTCAACTGCGATGTTCGCCGGCACGGCCATCTGTCTGGTACTTTTCAGAAAAAGCCGCTGGAAGAATATTTTTTCAGGCCCGTGGCATGTTTCCTCTGAGCTGATCAGAAAGATTTTTATGTTGAGCTGGCCAGCGGCCCTTGTTCAGGTATCGTGGAATGCCAGTTACATCATCCTCTACAATATTCTCGGCCGCCTTCAGGAAGGAAGCATTACTGCTATGGCAGCGCTTACCAACAGCCTGAGGATCGAAGCGATCATCTATCTCCCGGTATTTGCCCTGAATATGGCTGCATCAGTCCTTACAGGACAGAACCTTGGCGCAGGCACGCCTGAAAGGGCGGAAAAGATCGGCTGGAAAATTTCTTTTTCAGGGGTCGCTTTTGTCAGCGCTATGGCACTGCCGATCTTCCTATGGGCCGGAGCCATATCCTCACCGGTTGCAAAAGACCCGCAGGTGCTTGATGAGACGGTCCGTTATCTGAAAATCATGATGCTCTCTGAGCCGTTTCTGGCGCTCAGTGTTATTTTGGGAGGCTGCCTCCAGGGCGCAGGAGATACAAAGGGAGCTATGCTGGTTATTGTAAGCGCTCTCTGGATAATCCGCCTTCCGCTTGCGTATCTCCTGGCAATAGTTGCTGGTTACGGCGCCTTTGGCGTATGGATAGCCATGGCCATCTCAATGTGTTTTCAGGGCATCGCGATGACTGTCAGATTCAAAAATGGACGATGGAAGTACACAAGACCCTGGGGCTGAATCTGTTATTAACAAAAATGTATCTCTTGCCAGCTTGCAGGCCGGATAGCTGGAAAAAACGTGTTAGTAAAACCTATCCAAAAACGGTTTTTTTCAACAAACTAACATGTATTGTTGAGAAGTTCGGGAGAAAAAACAAATTACCCTGAAAATACAAGGAGTTTACCGTTATGCCTAAAAATTAGGCAATATAACTCATTGAAATATAAGGATAATGATATTATTTCCTGTTTCCTGATATGTCAAGCCTTTGAAGGATAAAAACAACAAATTTCAGACAAATCTCACCCGAATAACGAGGGGCATAGTATTGGGTTGGTTTTCCTCCAGAGGCGAATATTTTTTGATGATCGTAGGGGCGGGATTCATCCCGCTTTCGGTGGGAAAGGTTTGATCAAAAGGCGGATAAGAAACAAAAAGGACAGGAATCGCTTCCTGCCTTTTTTATAGTTGACAATATATTATCTGTCAGCTATGCCTCAGGAAATGTCGGCCGCGGATAAAGACCTGCCTCTTTGACAATCCCTTCAATGGCACTCTCCCATTCAATTGCCTGGATGTGAACACCTTTTACGCCTGGCGTCTCAAGCACCTGGTGGATGAGTTCAATAGTGATCCTGATGCCCTCGGCCTCCTGCAATTCTCTGGCCTTCTTTTTGTCATCCCCCGCAGCCTCTTTTGCCTTGTTCATCCTGTCGATAAGGACCTTTGGAACAGACACACCTGCAACAGAGGAATCCATGTACTTCAGCATCATGGCGCTCCTTGGTACTATAATGCCGCCGAGGATCGCTGTACGCTCATGCAGTCCCATGTTGACAACCCTGGCCATCTGGGTCCGGAAGCCCTCGATATCATAAATGCCCTGAGTCTGGATAAAGTCAGCTCCTGCGTTTACTTTCTTCATAAGATTTACAGGTCTGAAATCTATAGGATCTGCCATAGGTGTCCAGGATGCGCCGATAAAAAACTTAGGAGCTACTTCCAACGGATCGCCGCCCTCCTGCTTGCCCTCATCACGCATCTTTTTGAGAATGCCGACTAGCTGGCAGGTATCAACGTCATATACATTCTTTGCGCCGGGATGGCCTTTAAGCCTGCCTGCTGCACTGAACTTCTGGTGGTCGCCTGCAATGCAGAGACAGTTTTTAAGTCCCAGCGCCGCTCCGCCGAGGAGGTCTGCCTGCATGGCAATGCGGTTACGGTCGCGGCAGGTCATCTGCATGACCGGCTCCAGACCTTCCTGCAAGGCAATCGCAGCCGCAGCGATGCTCGATATACGGACAACAGCAGTCTGGCAATCCGTCACATTCGCTGCATCACAGAAGCCTTTGAGCAACTGCGCCTTTTTTCTGACCTCATGCCCGTCAGCACTCATCGGGGGACCAAGCTCTGCTGTTACTGCAGGATTGCCGCTGGCAATAACTTTTTCAAGGTTGCTTCCGCTTTTCATTATTTCTTACCTCCTGCTGTCTCAGCCTTCTTTGCTTCCTGGTCCTCGAACTCCCGGATATGCTCAACAGATATACGTCTGGGACCGCCATCACGTGAGGTAGACCAGTTGCGGGGCGGGAGGACCTCAGAGAGCTTCTCCAGAGTTCCAAGCTGCTTCATCCGCTCCACGATGAGGAACCACGCGCAGTCAACGTCCTTGCTGATCTCGCACTTGCCCTTGTTCGTGCCGCCGCAGGGGCCGTTCATAAGCGTCTTGGCACAGCGCGCCACAGGACAGATGCCTCCGGTAAGGTGCAGGATGCAGTCCCCGCACCCTGCGCAGAGTTCCTTGAATAAGCCAGGCTCTTCTACCGCGCCATAGAAAGAGGTGTTGATACCAGGATAGACCGGGATGCTGCCGGTCCTGTCGGAGAGAAAATTTACACCAACACCGCAGGCAGTCGAGAGCACGAGGTCATAGTTCCTCACTTCGTCCATAACAGGCACAAAATATTCCGGCTCGCAGTGGCGCATGACCCCCAGGTGGTTCACCTCCATGGTCTTGCCTTCCAGTCCGGCACGCATCCGGATCAGGGAAGCTATCGTCTCGGCCTCTTTTTCGCCGCCTGCATGGCAGATTGCAACACAGGTATTGCAGCCAAAGACAAGGACCTTTTTAAAGTCTTTTACCATGCCCCAGATTTCTTCAATCGGTTTTTGTGATCCAACGATCATAGTCTTTACTCCTTTGTATCAATTTCTAAAGACACTTTATGTTTTGGCAGCTTCGTAAAAATAACACCCTCCCTTAATCCCTCCCCTCAAGGGAGGGAAACTATTTGTCCCTCGCCCCTTGGGGGAGAGGGTTGGGAGAGGGTACTTTTAAGACAATGACAACTTTTCACAGATTCATCATTATTTCGCGCTCCGTAATCCCAACTGCTTTATCCGCTCTGAAAAATCATTACACGCAGCAGCATAGGGATTGCCGCCTTCTGTCGTAGATACCGAAAGCAGCTCGATTCGTCCGGCCCCAATGCCCAACATGCCCAGCAGGTCCTGTCCGCGCCTGACCCTGGCGTTAACGCGCGGGGCGATGTCCTTGTATTTACAAGTGCCGTCGTTACAGCGCACCACAGCCACTCCGTCGACACCCGTTTCAATTGCCTTCAGCAGATCCAGAATATCGATACGGCTGGTGCAGTGCACAGGCACAGCGCGGATATTCTTCGGCAGATCAAAACCAAGCACACCAGCGTGGTGAGTACACATGAAGGCGGCTATGACGGGCTCCTGTCGCTTAGGGTCAACAGCGCCCACAACAGTCGATAGGGAGTTTCTGATCTCCCGTACGTCGTAGCTGACCATGCTGATCGCCTCTCCAGGA
>Ga0299912_10002016_pt1 | contig 16573 bp, 9 predicted proteins | sample RVTome_2_FD_207667 | JGI IMG/M metagenome (GOLD analysis project Ga0299912, IMG submission 207667) | Soil microbial communities from uranium-contaminated site in the Upper Colorado River Basin, Wyoming, United States - RVT95D214 (version 2) ... | reverse complement strand
CCTATCGTATAGCACAATGCATAAGAAGCAACTATGAGTATATATTTTAGGCCAACCTGGTTTTCCTCATAAATTGCATCGCTTATCCAGAAGACCTGCAGATTTGGCACTAAAAAATAACATATTTTTGCCCATAATTGCGTCTTGGCCAATCCACCAAATGCCCAATCGGTTACAAGCCCTAACAAAAAAATCCCAATGCAGGCCGAAAGCGTTACCACGATATTAAACCTGGCCGAGAGCGCCAGCGCCAGAGCCACAATTATAATTGCAGCCAACAATAGCAATACCGCTCCATAAACATCCAGTGCATTTATACCATTATCCTTTGGGTTGAACTGCCAGTTTCGGTCAATAAAACATAAAAACACTATGCCAAATGTAGCAAATATGGCGGTCAGCATAATGGCTGTTGACGAAAATTTCCAGTCATAAGCATAGTTGAAAAAAGCACTTAGCAGAAATGCAGCCCCAACAACGACTGCCGCCGTGGCAATGACCGTCCAGTCGTGTGTGTTACTTGCGGTTTCAAGAACGCCGTGCCTGATTGCCATCAGAAGGGCGATAGTGCAGATATAATGTGCCAGCACCACGGCAGCGGCCACGCCTAAAAATTTTGCAGCAATAAATATCGGACGTTGGACCGGTTTGCTCAGGACGGTAGTTATGGTCTTATTTTCAATTTCCTCCGCCACAGCGCCGGAAGCGGAAAATATTGCTATGAACAAGCTGGTTAAAAATAGCGTAGATAATCCTAACTCACGCAAGAGTTTATTGTCGTCGCTCATTGTGAACATCGTCAAAGACGGACTTAAAAAGAACATAAGCAAGGCGGCGACAATGATTACGGCATAGACCGGTTGTCTTAGAGTTTCTATGAAAGTATTTTTCGCTATCGTAAATAATTTATACATCATTCATCGCTCGTTTTTAGCAGCTATATTGTCTCTTACCCTTGGGACATCGGCCCGATTTTAGGAGTTAATTTTCCCAATTGGCTCTATACCTAATTAGCACTTATTGTTATACTGCTCAACCAACGACTTGTAAAGAGCTTGAACATAGTATTGAATACTGTATTTGAGGTCTTTTGTTCAAATAACAAAACTGAGATAGAAAATGACAGTATCATCCAAACGCCCTGAACATGTTGCCTGGGTATCCTTGATTTTGAGCGTGGTCTTTTTCGGCATCTGTTTTCTTATCGGCCGAGGCAGTGATTTCTTTGCTGTCTCCGCAGTTGGCTGGCTGCTCCTCTCAGCAGCTTTAATTTGGTTCGTCCTCGCTATTCAATTCCATATGCGCAGTCTGGCCGAGCAGGAAAAGCTCGATATGAGCCAATTAACCAGAACTGGGCAAGGTCCTGCTATCTTTCAGCCCGGCGATGAGCGTTCTGCTTTATTTGCTGTTGCTCAACGCCGACTCGGAATACTCGAGAAGTGGTTCATTCCTATATTCTCAGCTCTGGTCGCTGCTTACCAGATAGGTATCGGGGTATATTTGTTAAAAGTTATCTCCAATGGCATCGATGCTGAGCCGAAGCAGGCGTTGCTTTGTGCAATTTGTATGACGGCGATAGCATTTGTGAGCTTTTTGATTTCACGATACGCAACTGGTATGTCGGTTCAGCCGAATTGGCGTCCACTAAGGGCCGGCGGCAGCAGTCTGCTCGGCGTAGCTGTCTTGTGCTTCGCTCTGGCAACAGGCCTGGCGCTGGCGCACTTCAACTGGTTTGGCGTGGTAAATGTAATCGACTGGGTCATCCCGATATTGCTCGTTGTCATTGGTGCTGAAACCGCTCTAAATGTCGTCCTGGACATATATCGTCCCCGTCTGAAAGGCCAATACGCCAGAAGCGCCTTTGACAGCAGACTTTTAGGGATTATCAATGAGCCGGGGGGAATATTACGCAGCGCCGCAGAGACAATCGATTATCAGTTCGGCTTTAAGGTTTCTCAAACCTGGTTCTACAAGCTCCTCGAAAAAGCGATATCGCCTTTGGTTTTATTTGCTGCAGTTACACTGTATCTGTTGAGCTGCATCGTTGTAGTAAATCCTAATGAAGAGGCGATAATAGAGCACTTTGGCAATCCTATGGACAAATCCGGGCAGGTCAGGCATATTGGGCCTGGGTTAACATTCAAATGGCCCTGGCCGATAGATATTGCATATAAGCATCCTGTGAAAAAGGTCATGGAAGTCAGCATTGGGTATGTTCCCAACACCGACCCAAAGACGGGGGAGGTGATACGTGAGACCTCGTTGTTATGGGGTAAGGCCCATTACAAGGAAGAATACCATTTACTTGTAGCCAGCGAAGAGACCGGCGCCGGCTCTGCCGCCGGGGCTGTGCCGGTAAGTCTTGTCGTTGCTGCTGTCCCGGTTCAATACAGAATAAAAGACTTGTATTCTTTTATCTACAATAATAGCAAGCCGGAAAAGCTGCTCGAATCCATTTGTTATCGCGAACTGACGAAATTCGCAGCCAGTGCCTGCATCGAAGTTGATGATGAAGCTGCTCTTGAGAAGAGCTTGCTTGGAGCGGGCCGTGCCCAGGCCAAGCAGATTTTAACAGACAGGGTTCAGGATGCCGCTGATGAGGCGAGATTGGGAGTCGAAATAGTATTTCTGGGCCTGCAGGGAATCCATCCGCCTCCCGAGGTTGCGACAGATTATCAAAAAGTCGTCGGTGCTGTGCAAGAGAAGCAGGCAATAGTGCTTCAGTCCCTTGCAGAACGCAACAAGACGTTAAGCTCACTGGCAGGTTCGGTAGAAGATGCCGATAAGCTCTATGACCTTGCAGCCAGATACCAGCAGGCCAAAGAACAAAACAACATAGAGCAAATCGAAAAGCTCGGCAATGCTATAGATAAGGCCTTTGTAGAAGCGAAGGGTGATATCTTCAGCACACTGCGAAAAGCCCGAAGTTATGCCTTTGAAAAAGCAACGCTTGCCCGCGCTACAGGAGAGCGTTTCGAAAGCCAGCTTAAGGCGTATAAAGCTGCGAAGGAAATTTACAAACGCGAGCAGAGATTAGCGGCTTTTGAAGAGGCCCTTCAAAATATACGTAAGTATGTCGTAGTTGCTGACCCAAACGATACGCAAATTTTCATATTCGATGCCAAGGAAAAACTAACGCCGAGTTTGTATGATATCGGTGGATTTGAGGAGACAAGCGAAAAATGAAAAATATAGTCAGTGCAATATTCATAGTGTTGTTAATCAGCATTTTAGTTCTGCTTCTTTTTACTTTTCAGGTAAGAGAGACAGAATTGGCCCTGAAAACGACATTTGGCAGCGTTACCAGTAAAGACCAAATTACCGAACCGGGTGTGTATTTCAGATGGCCATTCCCAATCCAGCAAATCCATAAATTTGATTCGCGGATGAGAGTTTTAGAAGTCGAGGTAGGTGAGACAACAACAAAAGGAGCTGTGCCGATTATCGTAAATACTTATGTCGTCTGGGAAATCGCTGAGCCGCTGGCATTCTTTAATGCCGTTGAGACCATCACCGAAGCCGAAAGTAAGTTGCGAAGCCGGATTAGTAATACTCAAAATAAGGTAATTGGCCAACACCTCTTCAGTGAATTTGTAAATAGTGACCCAACAAAAATAAAAATTAAACAAATCGAAGATGAGATGCTTGCCGACCTTAAGCAAAGCATCAGGAATGATTACGGCATTGAAATAGGAACACTTGGTATCAAGCAGCTTAAAATCAGCAAGGATGTCACCGAAAAAGTATTTGCGCGAATGAGGGCTGCAAGAAACCGCAAGACCGAAGCCACCATTGCCCAGGGACAGGCCCAGGCAACCAAGATAAAAACTGACGCCGATTCCAAAAAGACGGAGCTGCTCGCCGCTGCAGAGGCAATGGCCAAAACAATACGAGGTAAGGGCGATGCAGAAGCCGCAAAATACTATAAATTGCTCGAAGCAGACCCGGCCCTTGCAATGTTCCTGCGGGACATTGATGCCCTAAAAAAGATATTGGCGGAAAAAACAACTGTTGTTGTCAGCACTAAAACAGCACCTTTCAAATTACTTGAGGAAATGCCTGACCTTAAACCCGCAGAACCTAATTCAACTGAAAAATAGTTTGAATCATATACTATGGGAAAAAAGAGCAAAGAAAAAAACCAGATTAATCCTCGGTCACCGGATAAAACTTCCGGCATAGAGCTTGATGCAGCCGGCAAATCGCTGTCCGAGGCGTTAAGAATCAGCTTTATCATCCTTAAGGTAATAATGATAGTGCTGGTAGTTCTTTTCTTCGTATCTGGTTTTAAGACCGTTGGTTCCGATGAGCAGGCGCTTGTTTTACGGTTCGGCAAGATTCGCGGCGAACGTGAAGAAAGAATCCTCAAGCCAGGCCTACACTGGGTATTTCCATACCCGATAGAAAAGATTATAAAAATTCCTGTAGAAAAAAAGGTAAATCTGGCAATAAACTCGTTTTGGTACGAGGAAAAGCCACCGCAGGGGCCGGAGTCCAGACCTCGTATAGAACCAATATTAGACCCCATACGTGATGGTTATTGCATCACTCGAAGTGAAGAACAGACAGAAGCTATTGGTGATTCAGCCGACAGCGATTACAACATTATCCACTGTAAATGGCAGCTAACTTATCAGGTCAAAGACCCCGAATTCGAAAATCCTGAACGCTTTTTCAAAAATGTTTATGTCGAAGATATAAAACCCGGCCAGATATACTTCGATGTTATGAAGGAAAGCATAACGCCGGTTTTGAAAGACCTGTTTGAGGGTGTCGTTGTAACGGTAATGGTCAACTATACCATTGACGAGGCAATGTTTGAGCAGGTTGGCAAGGTGACAGACCAAGTTAAGCAATCGTTGCAGCAGAAGCTCGACGAGATAGAAAGTGGTATAACGGTTGAATCTGTGCAACTGACAGATATAACCTGGCCTCAACAGGTTAATGAGGCATTTGAAGCCCTGATTAGTGCAAGTCAGGACAGTCAAAAAGCCGTCGATGAAGCCAGAACCTACGCACAAAAGACCCTTAACGAGGCAGCCGGCCCGGTCGCTGAGAAGTTTCTTGAAGCCCTTGAAAGCGAAAGTATAAATCAGGAAGAGAAAGAATTGCTCTGGAATCAATTAGCAGGAGCCGCGCAGGAGAAAATCGCCGAGGCACGTGCCTATCGAACAAAGGTAGTGGAAGCCGCCAGAGCCAATGCCGAATACCTCCAGCAGATACTTCCCGAATATCGTAAGCGTCCGGAACTCGTGCTTCAAAAAATCTATCAGGATGCCATCGAACAGGTTCTTAATAATGTGGATGAAAAAATAATAATTCAGCCGACCGAAGGCACCAAAGGTAGTGAAATCTGGTTTCAGTTTGGCAGAGACTCAACGATAAAACCGAAATCCAAAAAATAACAATGAACAGTGACTGATGAATAAACACGATATACGATATACGACATAATACGAAATTATGGCTCATGAGCATTTACATTTTAAGCAGGACATCGCTGCTGAACATACCTGCAGCAAGCAGATTCGCGTGAGTATAGCTCTGCTGGGGACATTGGCTGGTGGAATGCTGCTTATAAGCAGCGGTATAGCCCGCTCGAAGTATCTCTACGGCATCGGCAGTTTTCAATCTGAGTTTTTAGCAATGGCCGGCGCAATACTGCTCGGTGCTCCCATCGTTCTGCACGCAATAAAAAGCATTATCAAAAAAGAGATGCATATGGACGAGCTGGTGGCCCTGGCGATTCTGGCTGCCTTTGCGATAGGAGAATATGCCACCGCAGGTATTGTTGCATTTTTTATGCTTTTAAGCGAGCTTATAGAAACCCGCACTGCCCTCGGTGCCCGCGCCTCAATTGAATCGCTGATAAGACTGACACCTACAACAGCGAATCTCCTCGATAGTAAAGGCAAAGAGAAAGAGATAAATGTCAGCAGCTTGAAGCCCGGCGATTGCATTCGCGTTCGTCCTGGCGATAACATACCTGCAGACGGCGAAGTTATTAAAGGTCTCAGTTCTGTCAATGAAGCAACGATTACGGGTGAATCTTTGCCTGTTGATAAGGTGCCTGGGATGCAGGTTTTTGCCGGCACAAACAACCTTACCGGCGTGCTGGACATTAAGGTAACCAAAGCCGGCAAAGATACAACTCTCGGCAAAGTGCAGTCGTTGATTATGCAGGCAGAGCTGACGAAAATACCGATTATGCGGATAATCGACCGCTATGTTAAATGGTATACGCCGACGATTTTAATGATTGCCGGTATAGTTTTGTTTTTCACCGCAGATATTAACAGGGCGATTACAATACTTGTTATTTCCTGCCCCTGTGCGTTGATTCTGGCGACCCCGACGGCGATGGTCGCAGCGATATCAGCTTCGGCTCGGCTTGGTATCCTGATAAAGAACGTTGCCGACCTTGAGATTGCGGGGAAGATGACGGCTATGGTATTTGACAAGACTGGCACAGTGACAACGGGCCGATTATATGTAACTAAACTTACCCCTGATGAGGGCGTTAAGCCGGCTGAATTATTAACCGCAGCAGCTTCCGCCGAGCAGATGAGTAAACACCCCGCCGCAAGAGCGCTGCAAGAAGTGGCAAAAGAGGCAAACCTCACTTTAGCCGCAGCAGATAACTTTCAGGAAATCCCTGGGAAGGGCGTAACTGCGTTAGTCGATTCAGCAAAAATTTTAGTGGGAAGAGATACTTTTCTCAAGGAAAACAACGTAGATATAAGCAATGTTCCCGATCCATCTTTGCACGAGGAGCAGGGCTTTAGCACTCTTTATGTGGCGAAGGATTCGGTGTGCATCGGCTGGATTGGTTTGCAGGACAAAACAAGGCCTGAAGCTCAGCACGCAGTCAGGGAGTTATTTGATATCGGCATCAAGAGAATAACTATGCTTACCGGTGACAGGGATGAGGTCGCCAGCCGTGTTGCTGCAGAATTAGGTTGCACCGATTTTAAGGCACATTGTTTGCCCCAGGATAAACTCTCTATTGTCGAGCAGATTAAAAAGGATGGCCATACTGTTGTGGTCGTTGGAGACGGCATAAATGACGCACCGGCTTTGGCGGCGGGCGATTTGGGTATTGCAATGGGAGCTGCCGGCAGTGATGTAGCTATAAACTCTGCGTCGATTGCACTTATGAGCGATGATTTGAAGCGTGTGCCTTTTCTTGTTCGGCTTTCACGAAAGACAAGAGGAGTTATCAATCAGAATCTCTGTTTTGGAGTTATGTTCATCATTCTTGGAGTTGCAGCAGCAGCGGCAGCGTGGCTGCCAACAGTTTACGCTGCGGTGTTGCATTTTGCCGGCTCGCTGATAGTTATTTTTAACAGCGCTCGGCTTGTCCGCTACGGCGAAGAGCTTGGACACCAATAAGGATGAACCAGGATATCAGGGTATCAGGAACGCAGGGTGGAAAACTATGGAATATGCAGTTGAAACTTTTTCTTTGACCAAGATTTTCTCCGACTGGTGGGGTAGAGAGAGAGTCTGTGCTGTTGACGACCTGAATTTGCAGGTTCGATACAATGAGGTTTTCGGCCTGTTAGGTCCCAACGGCTCCGGCAAGACAACCACACTGAAGATGCTATTGGGCTTACTTTATCCGACGAAGGGAAAGACCATTGTTCTTGGTGGCGACGGTGCCAACCCAAAAATCAATGCCAGAATCGGCTTTTTGCCGGAAGAGTCCTACCTCTACAGGTATTTGAATGCCCGCGAAACCCTCGATTTCTACGGCAGATTATTTGGCTTGCCTGCTAAAGTGCGGAAGATGCGTATCGAAGCTCTGCTTGATATGGTCGGGCTAAAAGCGGCGGCAAACAGAGCCGTCGGAACGTTTTCAAAAGGTATGGCACGCAGAATCGGGCTGGCGCAGGCCCTGATAAACGACCCCGACTTACTTGTATTGGATGAGCCGACAGCCGGTCTTGACCCCATCGGAACAAGGCAAATAAAAGATTTAATCCTTGAGCTTAGGAAACGCGGCAAGACAATTCTGCTTTGTAGTCATTTACTTGCCGATGTTGAGGATGTGTGTGACAGAATAGCGATTCTCTACGGCGGCAAAATCCAGGCCGAAGGGCAGGTCAAGGAGCTCCTGCAGCAAACAGACAAGAAACAAATCACTACCGGCTGCATTAGCGATACTGCTATTGAGAAAATAAAACAGATTGTCCGGCAGGAGCAGGCGGATTGTGTTGTTAGCTCTCCAATGGATAAGCTTGAAACATTTTTTATCAAAACCGTCGCGACAGCCGAGCAGCAGGCCCAGCCCACAAGTGGTGCGGTTGGTATCACGCAAATTAGCGATTTTCTTGCTACAAAAACCGCAGCAGAAAGAATACTCGATAAACTTGTCTCGGCTCGAATGAGCTCGCCGAAGTCTGCGCCGGTGTCTCAACAACCATCTGCACAGGAGCCACCGACAACGAAGAAAGTAATTTCCGTTGAGACTGCTGGGTCTAAACCTGATGAACAGTTGCTGAGTAAACTGACCGAGCCGACCAAACCAGCCGTTGAATATGAAAAAGTAGAGACTGAATTGGCTGAACCCGAACCACCGAAACCCAACAAAACTCAAAAAAGCATTTTAGACCAGCTCACAGATAGTTCAGAAACTCAAGACACTAATAGTGAGCGAGCCGATGAATCCCAGGCAGGAGACAGAGGCAATGCATAGTATCTGGGCTATCGCCACGAATACTGTAAAGCAGGCCTTGCGGATGAAAATTGCCGCTATCTTTGTAGTCCTGCTGCTTGTTCTGCTGCCGGTGATGGGTGCTACATCGACAGGCGATGGAACTTTGAAAGGCAGACTGCAGACCTTTGTAAGCTATGGCCTTTCACTTGCCGGTTTTTTACTCTGTCTGCTCACGATAATAATCTCAATTTATTCAATAACGAGCGACATCGAACAAAAACAAATATATACTGTTATCACCAAGCCCATTCGTCGTTTTCAACTGCTTTTTGGTAAATTACTTGGAGTGGTATTGCTGGATGTGGCCTTGCTTGTGCTTTTTTCAGCTATAATATATGGAATTACTCTTTACATGCCTGAATTTTACAATGCGACCGAAGCCGAGCTTAAGCAGGTCAAAAATGAGTTCTATACCGCACGTGCCAACTTAAAACCCCTCGAAGCCGATGTCAGCCGGGAGGTTGATGAAACCTACAACAAACTTAAAGAAATGGGACAACTGCCTGAAGGTCTCTTACCCAAAAAATTCAAGGCCTATCTTACGAGTATAAAAAAACTTGAAAAACGAGCTGCGGGAGTTGGACACGACTTGCTCTGGGAATTCAATAATGTTAAACCTGTTGACCCGAATGAGAGTTTGTTTATAAGATTCAAATACAATGTCTCCGTAAATCCTCTCGATTCGCAAATCTACGGCAGATGGGTCGTGGGTGACTATCAATATATCAGGTACGGTGTGGAAGGCAAAACTCCAGTTTATGACCGTATTCTTAAGCATTCAGTCCAAACTTTTCACGAAATAGAAGTTCCCGTTGATGTAGTTCCCAAAGACGGCCATCTGGCTGTTGGATTTGTAAATATTCCTCTGAACAATACTGTGGTAATCTTTCCGCTGGAGGACGGCTTGGAGGTGCTTTACAAAGCCGATACTTTCACCGGTAATTTTCTCAGGGCTGTTCTTTTGATATTATTTCGTTTAATTTTTCTCGCTTGTTTGGGCATATTAGCCGCGAGTTTCCTCTCGTTCCCAGTAGCAATATTGCTTTGTCTTGTGATTTTCTTTACTGCAAGTTTCAGCGGTTTTTGTTTGGAATCCTTTGACTTTCTTAGCGAAGACTTAGGGAATGTATATCAATACACTGTCAGGCCTGTAATTTTGCTCTTGCCCCAGTTTGATAAATTTAACCCTACAAAGTTCCTGGTCCCCGGACAATTATTAAGCTGGTTTTTGTTAGCCAGAGTTGCTTTTTCAGTGATTTGTATCAAAGCAGTTTTGCTGCTGCTCCTTGCCTTATTGATTTTCAGTTTTAGAGAGATTGCAAAAATTATAATTTAGTTCGCAGTTTTTAGTTCATGGTAAGTAGTCTATGAACTATCAACTATTAACCTTGAATTTCCTTTATGCGGTTGCGTGACATAATAATTTGGTGTGTTTGCGTTGTTCTTATGGTTGGCTTGCTTATTGTCGCCGGCATACAGCTCGATTCCATAAATCGCCAGCGTCAGGATATGGATTTGATAATCGAAAAGCCCGAAAACGTTCCTCCTTCACTGGCATTTGCAACCGTTGCTACCGGAGCCTTTCGCGGCCTGGTAGTGGATATCCTATGGATGCGGGCGGATAAACTAAAGGAACAGGGTCATTTCTTTGATGCAAAACAACTTGCTGACTGGATAACCACCTTGCAACCTCGGTTCGCATCTGTCTGGGAATTCCAGGCGTGGAATATGGCTTACAACATATCTGTTGCCATCCCCGCAACACAACCGGACCAACGCTGGCTATGGGTCAAAAACGGCTATGAATTACTCCGCGATAAAGGCATCCCATTAAATCCCAAAAGCATCGGCCTCTATCGGGAACTTGCCATAATATTTCAGCATAAAATAGGTGGCATATTAGATGACGCACATAAATATTACAAGCTGCAGCTGGCTATGGCAATGGAACCATTGCTTGGTTCAGCAGATAACCAGTATTTCGATGCTCTTTCAAAAGCACCAACAAAATGGGAGGAAATTACTGCGGACCAGAATGTGAATGAACTAATCACGACTCTAAAATCAGCTGACAAAGCATTCTCCAATTCTGATTACAATACGTTTGTAAGTAACTATCTATCTTTAAGGCAGAACGCCGGTAGGTTTAATCCGGATGCTGGTAAGACAATAGACGATTATAGAGGCACGGAGGCACTTGCGAAGTTTGACATTTTTGCCAGGGCCTATCACCTGCGCAATACATGGAAACTTGACTCGCTTTTGATGGTCGAGTTGAATAAGATGTATGGTCCCATCGACTGGAACGACCCAAATACGCATTTGCCTTTGGATTGGCGGCACCCCGATTGTCACGCAATATACTGGGCAGTCAAGGGTTTGCAGGCAATCGCCGCAGACCAATCCCGACAAATAGACGCAGCTGAGATTAACACCGACCGTATTGTCGGTCATTGTTTGCGTGATCTTTTCCTCAACGGAAAGATATTTATCTATGACGTGCCCGTTCGAACGGCTCAGGATTCTTCTTTGCAGCAGTCACAGGCTTACGTTAAGGAAATTTTTTTGAGACCGGATTTGAGGATGTTTGAATCATACAACAAGGCGTTGCTGACAGTCCTCGAAAAATACAAGCAGTTAGATAGACCAGATAGCTATGAATCACTTCAGAGTGGCCATCGAAATATGCTCATAGATACCGTGTTTTCTTTCTATCAGGCAGGCCACAGAGACCAAGCACAAAGAATTTATAATCAGTTAAGAAAACTATATCCTTTGCCTGAATTTGAAGTTCCTCTTGTTAATTATGTCAGAAAGCGTTTCAGTGACGAGCTTAAGGATATCAACGTAGATAATGCAAAAGAAATTATACTAATGATGCTGAGAGAGAGCTATTTCAGGTATGCAATGCGAGATGACGACGAGGCAGCCGGCCTGGAAAATATGGCAATAGAGGTTCACAAACATTACCAATCTGAATATAAAGATGAAAATCGGATTGACCTGCCTGAGTTTCCGTTGTTAAGGTATCTCGCACTTCTGGACTTCTTTAATGACCAACAATATCCGCCTAACTTGAGACAAAATTTACTTGGACGGATAAAGGTTGAGATGCCTGAGCTTGCCGAGCAGTTAAAGAAACAGGAGGAAAATGTGATTAAACAGTTAGAACAGACAGAATGACCCCACATCTATCGGACATAAGCTATGCACAATGCACTCTGGCAACAATTGACTCCTTCTCAGAGAAAGGCCGTTTTTCATATTGAAGGCCCATTACTTGTTCTTGCCGGCCCCGGCAGCGGAAAAACCCGCGTCATTACATATCGAATTGCAGCCCTTATTGATTCAGGCGTTCAGCCGCACAATATTTGTGCTATAACTTTTACCAACAAAGCCGCTAACGAGATGCACCAAAGGGCGATCGTTCTTGGAGCTTCTGCTGAGGGACCCCGCTTTGCGGGGACCCAATCGCACATCAGCACGTTTCATTCTTTATGCGTTAGAATACTTCGCTGGTATGCTGACAGGGCAGAGATAAACCCCAACTTTAGTATCTATGATGAAACCGACCAGGCCAGATGTATCAAACATGCCGTCAAGGATTGTGAACTTGATACCACAAACTTTCCACCGGCTCGGATGCTCGACGCAATCTCCAACCGATTGAAAAATAATCTGATAGATGTCAACAAATTCAAAGCCATTGCAGACGATTTTTTTACCCAGGCGCTTTGCCGAATATACGACCGCTATCAAAGTATTTTAGCGCAGCAGAATGCGCTGGACTTTGATGACTTATTGATGAAGACCGCCTGTTTGCTGCAGAATTGTCCGGATGTTTGCGGCGAGCTGTCAAATCGTTTCAAGTTCCTGCTCATTGACGAGTATCAGGATACCAATCGTGCCCAGTATGTAATAGCCAAGGCCATAGTTTCACAACACAACAACATCTGCGCGACCGGCGACCCGGACCAGTCAATTTATCGCTGGCGTGGGGCAGATATTCGCAACATAATAAATTTTGAGAGTGATTGGCCAAATGCTGTGGTTGTAAAACTTGAGGAAAACTTCCGCAGCACACCCAACATCCTTACTGTTGCGGATAGTTTGATAGTGCACAACCAGAATCGGAAAGAAAAAAGACTGGTTCCCACAAAGCAGAGCGGTAAAGATGTCGTTATAAGTGCTTTCGAGAATGAAGCCGAAGAATCGCAGGCCGTCGCTCAGCAGGTTGAAGAGCTGACTGGTGAGGGCGTATCTCTGCGTGATATGGCCGTATTCTACCGTGTCAATGCCCAGAGCCGGGTGCTTGAAGAAGCATTTATCCAAAATAAGATTCCTTATCAAATTGTCAGAGGAGTGGAATTCTACAACAGAAAAGAAATCCGCAATCTGCTCGCCTATTTGAAAGCCATCGTCAATCCTGATGATGAAATTGCACTTTTACGAATCATTAACACACCTGCACGCGGTATTGGAAAAACCACAATCGATAGGGTCAGTGCTTATGCCGGCTTACATAAAAAAAGTTTTTTCGATGCTTTGAAAAAAGTACAAAGCATTGATTCTCTTTCCCATGCCCCGAAAGCAAAAATCGCCGGCTTTGTCAATATGCTCGAAGGATTCAAAAAAGATGTTGCAGGAAAAGTCGCACCACTTGCTGAGCGTGTCTTTACCGAATCCGGTTTGGAAAAGTCACTTCGAGAATCGGGCCCCGATGGACAAGATGCCATCGATAACGTAAAAGAGCTGATAAGCGCTGCCGCTCTGTATGACCAGCAGACGGAACAACCATCGCTTGTCGATTATCTTCAGCAGATAGCGCTGTTTAGCGATGTCGATGCGTATGATACCTCCAGCAATAGAGTCGCACTGATGACATTACACACTGCAAAGGGTCTCGAATTTGAAAATGTTTTTATCGTCGGTGTCGAAGAAGGCCTGTTGCCTCACGAAAGAAGTAGCGCAGGCGAAAAAGACGAGGAGCTTGAAGAGGAACGACGCCTCTTTTTTGTCGGCATAACACGAGCCAAATCCGCCCTATACATAAGTTACGCTCGATACCGAACGATACGAGGCCAACTGCTACGAACTATACCTTCACAATTTCTCTTTGAACTTGGGACTGTTTTCGATGAATCCACACAAAAGGAGCAATGCTATGACTATGATGACTACAATGAGAGCAACTGGCAGTTCGATACAGGAGACCTGGTTCGACATAAATCTTTCGGCCTTGGCAGGGTCAAAGAGTTTATCGATATGGGCGAAAACAGCGTCGTTGTCGTCAAATTCAACTCTGGACAGACAAAATCACTATTGCTAAAATACGCCGGCCTTTCAAAGGTAAATATTTAGATTCAATTAAGGAGTACATTTGTGCCGGAACCACAAATCAAATTCTACTATAAAAATGTCACCGCTGACGTCATTGGTGAAGAGAGTGGCATAACCACCAGGCAGATGCAAACCCTGGCTAAACAAACCTCTCCTTTGATTACTCAACTTAATAAAGAAAGGAAAGCCGGCAAAACTCCTTACAGAGACTTGCCTTTTAACGAGGAAGCCCCCGGCAAAATCAGAAAGCTTGTCGTCGAATTAAAAGATAGATGTGAAAACCTTGTGGTTCTTGGTATAGGCGGCTCGGCCCTTGGCAATATCGCTTTACAAACCGCACTAAATCCTTACATGTGCAATATGGATAACGCCCAACGGAGGGGGTCTCGTGTATTTATCTTCGATAATATTGACCCAGTTCAATTCGGCTCATTTTTGGGCTGGGTCGAAGATAAGCTCGATAAAACAATCTTCAACGTCATCAGTAAATCCGGCAGAACCATTGAAACAGCGGCTCAGTTTTCGATTATACATAAACTACTCCTTGATAAACTCGGTCCTGAAGGTCTGCGAAATCAAGTAATCGTAACCACTGATGTGGAAAAAGGAACACTGCGCAGTATAGCTGACGAGGCAGGTCTTAAAAGTCTTATTGTTCCTAACGGCGTTGGCGGCAGATTTAGCGTCCTAAGTGATGTCGGACTATTCAGTGCTGCAATGAGCGGCATTAATATCGATTCGCTTTTGGCCGGCGCCCGTGATATGGATGAAAGGGTAAGTTGTGAAGATTTCTATAAAAATCCCGCAGCCATTAACGCTGCCGTGAACTGGCACTACTACAATCGGGGCAAAAGGATTTCCGTAATAATACCATATAGTTACCATCTTAAGGATTTAGCCGATTGGTATCGCCAGCTTTGGGCTGAAAGTCTCGGTAAGGCGGAAGACCTCAAAGGCAGCAAAGTCCATATCGGCCCAACGCCAGTAAAAGCACTCGGCACAACCGACCAGCATAGTCAGGTGCAATTGTACCGAGAAGGGCCTAATGATAAATTATTTACTTTCCTGCAGGTTGAAAATTTCGATAGGGACCTTAAGATAGGTCCTGCTCCTGATTGTGCACCTGAGCTTGATTATTTAGCCGATAAAGATTTGAGCATCCTGTTCAATAGCGAAAAGAGAGCAACCGAGTATGCACTTTTGGAGAGTAAACGTCCCTGCCTTACGGTTATCTTTCCTGAAGTAAGTGCTTATACGGTTGGCCAGTTTATTTATTTGTTCGAGGTAACAACCTCTTTTACCGGCGCACTATTCAGCATCGACCCTTATGACCAGCCCGCTGTTGAATTAGGCAAGGATGCTACCTTTGCTCTTATGGGCAAATCCGGAGATTACAAGCCCGGACTTACCTATGAAAACTGGGCAGAGCAAATCCGCTCTCAAACTAAAATTGACGGAAAGTTTCTTGTTTGATATACTTTAACGAAAGTGCATAAGAGCATAAGGCGTAGTTGCGTAAGTCTTACGCACTTATGACATATATATGCACCTGCGCTCTTATTCGAAGGGTATGGCAATGGACTATGCGGTGATAATGGCAGGGGGCACCGGTAAAAGATTATGGCCCCTCAGCCGACAAAAACGCCCCAAACAGGTCTTAAAGCTCATTGATGGCCAGACGCTTCTTCGCCGTTGTTTTGAGCGCCTTTTGCCGATATTTGACAACAGAAACATAATTACCCTCACTAACGCCGGTTACGCAGACCTTGTCCGTGAAAATCTGCCCGGTTTGCCCTATGATAATGTTATTGCTGAGCCGGCTGTTCGTGACACCGCAGGTGCCATCGGATTAGCCGCAACAGTTCTTAACAAATACGACCCCGACGCAACAATGGCAGTTGTTACCGCAGACCAGCTAATCGAACCACCTGAAGTTCTGCAGCAGGCCATTAAAGATGCTCTGGTTTTTATCAATAATAATCCGGATAATATGATAACTTTCGGCATCAAGCCGACCTTCCCAAGCACTCAGCTTGGTTATATTAAATTTGCAACCGCCCAAAGGTGCCCAGATTGTGAGAACACAATATATTCCGTGAAGGCCTTCAAGGAAAAACCTGATGAGAAAAAGGCAAAAAAATATCTCGCCACCGGTGAATACTTATGGAATTCCGGAATGTTCGTCTGGAAGGCTAGGACCATCCTGGAAGATTTAGCAAGGTTCCTGCCTGATGTATCCGAACCTTTCCAACAAATCAAAGCCGCCTGGGCCGGGCCAAGTCAGCAGCAAACACTGAAAGAGCAATTCGTAAAATTACCAAAAATCAGTATAGACTTCGCTGTTATGGAAAAGGCCAAGAATGTTTTTGTGATAAAATTGGATTGTCGCTGGCTTGATATAGGCTCTTTTGCAGCACTTGCAGATATTATCAGTTCAGATAAAAACAACAACATTGTCGTAGCCGGCACAAGTGAGCTGCTTGAGTGTAAAAATTCCATCTTTGTTACCGAAGA
>Ga0299912_10002015_pt1 | contig 16585 bp, 16 predicted proteins | sample RVTome_2_FD_207667 | JGI IMG/M metagenome (GOLD analysis project Ga0299912, IMG submission 207667) | Soil microbial communities from uranium-contaminated site in the Upper Colorado River Basin, Wyoming, United States - RVT95D214 (version 2) ... | reverse complement strand
TCGTGAGACGGCAGGAAACGAGGTTTTCTCCAACATGCTGGCCAACGTTCACAATTCCATCAGGCAGGGTGACACTTTCGCGGGTCCCTTGCGGCAGTCCAGAACCGTTGACCTGATTATCTCCAATATGGTTGCGGTTGGCGAAGAAACAGGTGACCTGGACAAGATGCTTCTGAAAGTAGCCGACAATTATGACGAGCAGGTTGAGGTAATGGTTGGCTCGTTAATGCACCTGCTGGAGCCGGTCATAATTGTCGTGCTCGGCAGTGTCGTTTTGACCATCGTGCTGTCAATATTTTTGCCCATGATATCGATTATTTCGGCGCTAAGCAGCGCCGCATAACAAAATTAAGCTCAAAAAAATGCAATTTGCTGAAGGAAGAAGGAGAAGAACATGAAGTCGATTACTAAACCAACCAGCAAGAAGAAAGTGGGCTTTACCATTGTTGAGCTGCTGACCGTTATGAGCATCATTGTGATTCTCATCGGCCTATTGGTGCCCGCTATAAGCAGGGTCAGGCAATATGCCAAGGAGGTAACGCAGAGGACTCAATTGGCTACTATAGGCACCGGGATTGAGTTCTTTAACAGCGAGTCCGATGGCTATCCGCCTTCCGGTGCACTTGATGGTGCAGGTCGCCCGTACTGTGGAGCACTGAAGCTCTGCGAAGCGATGATGGGGCAAGACTTGATGGGCTTTCATCCGGACTCAGATTTCCTTCGCGACGGGGTTGACCGTGCAGGCAGACCGTTATACGTTACCGCAACTCTTGACGCCAGAAAAAAGCCATACCTGCCGTTGGAAAATGCCAACGTCCAGATGCTGCGAGAGATTTACGGTGCGGGCAATACGAACCCGTTCCTTCCAGACAGTTATGTCTTGTGCGACGTTTTTAGCCACCCGTATAAAAGCGGCGCCAAAGGCGGCATGCCCATACTTTATTACAAGGCAGATCTGTCAAACAACTTGCACGATCCTAACACAAGTCCCACTACAACTGACAGCAAAGGTAACATCTACAACTACTGGGATAACCAGATGTTAGTGATGCTCGGTAAACCCTGGGAGCAAGGCGTCTCAGCTCGGCACGCCCTTATTGATCCGCAAAGGTTTTACAAGAATACCAGGAACCACAAAATCCCATATCCACCCAGACCCTACCGGGCAGACAGTTTTATTCTGATTTCTGCAGGACTCGACGGTGAGTACGGCACGGCTGACGATATCTGCAATTTCAATTGGAAGTACATAGAATAACAGTTACGAGCATACAAACCACTTGCCAAATGTTGAACTAACCTTGTTGAAAGGACAGGAAATCAGGTGATGAAAAGAACGATAGTTATTGGAGCGACGATGGTTGTACTTCTGGCTGCAAACTCGACGCAGGCGAGCGTTTGCCGGATTGTAAACGGAAGCTTCGAAGATGATGCCTGGATAAGCAACATTGCTGTCAAGGACCCAAACGGCTGGACAGCAAATGTGCCGGCAGATAAGTTCCGCGGGTACGTAAGCTCGGATTGGCGGACTGACGGCAGTTACAACTTGACGCTTTATTCGGAGTTCTGGCAGACATTTGCTCCGGGTGATGTGGCGACAGCTTCTCAGCAGCTATATCTGGCAGACGTCAATGAGATTCGCTTTGACCTGAAGCTGGAAACGTACGCCTTTAGCCCGTGGGACCCGAATAAGTGCACCGCCGTTGTGTTGATTGACGGCGATGTGGTCTGGGAATCGAAAAGCGCAGCGACAGATATAAGGGGCGAATACCGTAACCAGGCCATAACTATTGGCGAGAAATACAAAACGCCGGGCTTGCACGAATTATCGCTGGGTGTCCGCGTGAACGTGGCAGAGCAGTTGTTGGACCGCTATATTACGCACTGGGATTCGGTAAGGTGCACTTTATACTGCGGCGGAGGTGGTCTCTTAGCCGGCGATTTGAATCGTGACTGCTATGTTGATGTGAACGATTTGAAACTCGTGGCGGATGCGTGGCTGGGCGAAGTCGACCCGTATGACAGACTGAATCCATTTCGGGGCGACGATGTAGAAGGCTACGGCACGATCAACTTTCTTGACTTTGCAGCATACGCCGGCATCTGGAAAGGTAATATCTCGGATTTATCCGCGTTTGCAAGCAAGTGGTTGGCGCAAGTAGACCTCGATGATAAGCATAATCTGTTCCGAAGCGATGATGTCGAGCCAATCGCTATTGTCAATTTTCGTGATTTTGGGGTGTTTGCCGACAACTGGCTCGGCAGCAGCTACACGGAAGGTCAGAGCCAATAAGTCGCCGCGGCTAAAAATAACGGATTTGTGAAAGAATCTGGCTATGAAGCGCAGAAAATCAGGCTTTACGATTGTGGAGTTGCTGACAGTCATCGGGATAATGGCGATGCTGGTAGCGCTACTTATCCCGGCTGTAACTGCGGTGAGAAATACCGCCAAGCATACCAAGCAGAAGGCCCAGTTTGTCGGCATTGACATGGCCCTTACGGCTTTTAGGAATGACTACGGAGATTATCCGCCGTCCAACTGGTGGGACCCACCTCCCTCCCCCGCCGGTCCCCGCAACTACTGTGGGGCACAGAAACTGGCGGAGGCTCTGGTCGGCTGGGACCTGATGGGCTTTCACCCCAAGTCCGACTTTCGGGCGAATGGCGCGAACGATGCCGGCCTCTTCGTTTACAATCCGAACGACCCCGTCTTGATGGCTCAAAGAAAAGGGCCCTACCTGGAGCTGGCAACTGCCAGCGTATTTAGACTTGGCGACCTTTCACCCGACAGACCCGGCTTGTTTAATGGAACCGGTGAGCTGGCGGCGGATACATTTGTGCTTTGTGACGTGTTCAGCGTAAAGAAGATAACCTTTGCAAAGCCCGGTATGTTTGAGACAACCACTCAAAATGCAGGGACGCCCATCCTGTATTACCGGGCAAATACGTCGAGCAAATCCCTGACCTACGCAGCAGGGCCGGGATCATCCAATCCTGCAGATTTGATTTATAATGCCCGTGACAATTTTCCCCTTATCAACCTGGGAAAACTGGCGGACTGGAACAAGCCCCCGGCAGCTCGTAGGAGGCATATCCTTGAAGATTTTAGTTTCTTCTATGAGTACATAAGAGACCCGAAGATAACAGCCAGGCCCTGGCCTTACAGACCTGACTCCTACATATTGATTTCGGCGGGCCCAGACGGCGAGTACGGAACAGCCGACGACATCTGCAACTTCGGAAATTAAATCGCCATCCACACCTGCCTGCTAAAGCTATGAAAAGCCAGGAATCAAAATTCGGCTTAACGCTTGTGGAGATGTTGATTGTCGTGGCGCTGATCGCGATGCTGGCCAGCATGGTAATTGCTCTGGCCGCCCGGATCGGCAGTCAGACCAAAGAAAAGGGCCTCCAAAATGTTTTTTCGCTGCTGGAAAGTGCATTGCAGGAATACTACGAGTATTGGAACGTATTTCCTGATCCAAATAAACCGTCCTATTTGACGCACTCTGCAGCCCTTTACGGCCAGCTACAGGCAACACCAGGCTCACGCAAAATATTGGAGAATATTGATAGGTCGCTGGTAAAAAACAACCCCGCTGCCGTTGATATGCCACAGATATATGATGTATGGGGAATATTGCTGGATTATAGATATGTCCCCGGCGAGGTGTTCCCGGAGTTAATATCGGCGGGCCCCGACAGGATGTTTGCCACCGCCGATGACATAAGCAGCAAAAAGAAAAAGCAATAATGAAGCCAAAATATAAACAATCCGGTCTTACGCTGATAGAGATAACGGTGGTTATCGTAGCCGCGGCGCTTCTTATGAGCCTGGGACTGCCGGCATTGCGGGCGTTTTTGAACTCGTTTGAATCTCAAGGCAGCGTAACAGGTATGATAAGCTCGGCATTGGCTTCAGCTCGCACCATCGCCTTGAAAAATCAGAGATACGCCGGCATCAGATTCCAAAAAGCCTATCATCCTGAAGGTCCGCTCAAGGCGCCTCAATATGTGATCTTTATCGTGCAGGACCCCGATATGATGGCTTACGGCTTCCGGGCGGTTCCGGGACTAAAGCCGATAAGACTGCCCGAAACAATAGGTGTGATGGACCTGAGACGCAGAACTAATATAAATCCAATGTACGCAGGGGATGAGCCTATTGATGACGACACCAGGATTGATCAGCCGGCTGAGCTGCAGGATACAGCTTCTTTTTCAATAATTTTCTCGCCATCCGGAAAATTGGTAATACATGATGTGCGAGTTAGAAATAGGCAGGGCGTCTTTCGGCCGGCAAATCCGACCGAGTCCGCGGACGATACCTTCAACTCTCAGGAAAACGTCATAAATTATAACATGGGCATGTTCATCCAGGATGACTACGCGGAATTGGGCCTGGGCAAAGAAGCAAGTCGCAACAGCTTCATTGTCTACGAAGAGCAGAAATTTAGGCGCGCTTATGCCCAGGGTAGGGCGTGGTCGGAATTCCTGATAACGCTGGCGCCGGAAGCGATCTATATCAACCCTTATACCGGGACGATAATAAATCGGTAACGTAGTTCATCGTTCGTAGTTCGTCGATGAACAATGAGCTCAAAACAATGAACAATAAGCTGGCAAAGAGCGGTTTTTCTCTTACTGAGGTCCTTTTGGCCGTCGCTACACTTGCCATCGGGATGCTCTTCATAGCAGGCACGTTCCTGGCCGGCATCTATCTGACGGCTGTCGCCGCAGAGCGAACAACAGCGGCGGTGGTAGCGGACGAGGCCTTCGCAAAGATAAGGCTTTATGCCGTAGGTGATCCGGCTAACCCGGCAGATGACATTGATCTGAGCAGGCTTAGAACTAATGGTTTTCTTGATTTCACGCAAGCGTTTGGTTCAGCAGTCTATATCGACCCAAATGAATTCGCATATCCTTCGGATAATAACGCCACTTCGGTAAAGCAGTATTACTGGACTGCTCTTTGCCGACGCATCGATCCGAATGCTCTCAGTCGTCTCGTGCAGGTAACGGTCTTTGTCACCCGAAAAACTGCCAGTGCAGCTTCATATCAAGGCGCAGAAAGGCCCACTCCGATGGTGGTAAGCATTTCAGCCACGCCCGGCACCAATGTGCTCACACAACGATATGGGCCCAACCTAACATGGATCAACGATGGCTGCACGATTATGGACAATCGAACGGGCGAAATATACCGGGTGCTGCAAAGACGTGATAACGTTCCTGCCCTCGGGCCTCCCCCTGTGGGGCCTACCATTGAACTTGATAGGCCCTGGGAAGGTGCACCTGGCGCGGTCGTTTGGGTGGTTCCTCCGCCAATCGGCAGCGGCAAAGACCCTTGTATAGCAATATATCAGAAAGTAATGAGATTCTAACGTTTAACATGCGAAGAGCCTTTACTCTACTCGAGCTGGCGGTTGCGGTGGGGATTTTAGCAATGGTGCTATCATTTGCCGGCGTTATCTTCAAGGTCAGCATAAATTCGCATCGCACCGCAATCGCAAGCGCGGAGATTATGCAGAAGCTGCGTGCCATTACCGACCAGCTTGACGCCGACTTCAGGAGCGCCGTATATGAATACGGCGGCTCCATTGGCTTTAACACCGACACGTTCAATATTTCAGGTCAGAGCGTGCAGGTGAATTCGGATTGCATCGTTTTTTTCACCAGCGGGGGTTTACAATCGACCGGCCAATACGGCGGCAGAACAATGGCGGGAAATGTGGCCTGCGTATTTTACGGCCAGCCTGACCCCAACTCATTCGGCGGGCCGCCGAAGCCGCAGCAAAACATGCTGCTCAGAAGGCAAACGATTCTAACCGGCGACGCGCCTGCCGCAGGTTCGCCTGTAGGTGAGTATTATAGAAAATCTCTTTCGGAGTGGAGAGCAGTTCGTCCTTTTGCCGACCCGGAGGATTGGGTGAAAAGGCCGCTGATAAACCCGAATAATTTGCAGGATTATTTGGTGATGTTAATGGCCGAAGGCGTTCACAACTTCACGATAGAGTTTGCCGAGTGGGACACGACCGGCCAAATTAAGTGGACCAGAAGCCCGCAAAGTGTACCGCAAAGTATCAGCACCAGGGCTTTTAAGTTCACATTCAAGCTATACGATTCCAAAGGCATCATAAAAGACGGTAGAACCTTTACGCACATTGTGTACTTGGGCAGTTAATGTTATCAGAATGAAAACAGCAAACAGAAAACCCGCGAAGCACGGAAAATTCGAGATTCGAGATTCGAAATTCGAAATTCCCGCCGAAGGCGGGTCTGCCGGCTCAGCACTTATCCTCGCCGTGGTTCTGACGACCCTGTTAGCTATTGTCGGCGTGCTGTTTGTAATGGTCGCCCGCGTGAATAAGATTGCGGCCTCAGCCACATTGGAAAGCAGAGAACTGGACGCCGCAGTCGATACCATCGTTGCGGAAATATCCGAGGAATTGGCTCTGGATGTCCCCGGCGTGGCGGGCCAGGAATACTATGATTATCCTGACCAGTACAATAGCTGGCTGGCAGAGCTTGAGCCTTACAGATTCGGCAACAACTATTATTGGAGGCAGATAAGCGATGTCACTGGATCCTTGGGCAGCTACGGCAGGAACGTACGAGCTGGCGTCGTGCGAGAGTACGACCAGATAACCGACTTCAATACGCCGGTTGCCACCGCCGATGCGGACGGCGACGGCGTGGGCGATTCCAAATGGGTCAGACTGCCCGATGTTACCTCCGGTAAGGGCAAGCCCATTTACGCCGCCGTCAGGATTATCGACAATTGTGGGATGCTAAACGTCAACACGGCATTTAAGATGGATCCGAGTGCCGGCATCAGAAGAATTGACGGCTCCAGCCAGATGCAGATAAATGCTATGGCTTTGGCCGGGCGGGAAGGCAATCCACCCATATTGCCGCCCGATCCACCCACATCGGCTGAAGAGACAGCTTTGCTGCAGGTCAGGGCAAATTATGGCGTCGGTGTCAACGCGAGTGATTTGGACCAATATGAGCAAAACGTTATTTGGTGCTATGGCCAACCCAACGGGCCTTACACCCCGTTTGACATATCCGATGAGCTTGAGCTGCGGTATAGATTCATCCTGAACCAAAGTGACATAGACACACGGCTGGAGCCGTGGGGCGGTGAATTCCGAAAATCCACCACTCTATCCACACCCGTGACATCAGGCGGGCAGCAGTTGGATGCCTGGTTCGAGAGAGTCTATCATCCAGGCAGCGTCGACCCCAACTACGACTACCGTCACCTCGCTACCACCTGCAGCATAGACCGAATAATAAACCCTGCCGGCCAGAAGATGGTCAATGTGAACACCGGTTCACTGAGCCAAATACAGCAGGCGTTGCTAAGCAGCATCAACCGCGCGCACCGTGAGCAGATTGCCGCTCAATTAGCGGTCAATATAGTGGATTTTCGCGATGCTGATATAGGTGTTACTACCTTACCCGTAGGGCCCAGGACCTACTATGGGTTTGAGGCACAGCCGTTTATCAGTGAGATAGCCTTGCAGATCAGCGCAACGGACCCCTCTATCAGGACCAACAACTATTTCGCACTTGAGCTTTATAATCCCTTCGGTGTCGATATTCCGCTGGGAGATTTCAGGCTGGAGCTTCGCCGGAATAATGCTCTGGTCAGCACCATAAACCTTGCAGGCCGTGCCATACCTGCTAATAGCCGGTTTGTGATAACCAGTAGCTCTACTGCTTCCAGCCAGTTTGGCGTCACCGGCTCAATATCAGCGGGCCTCGGCAAAGAAGACGGTAATTTGGTGCTTGCAACTTATGTTCTGGTAAGTCCCGACCCGCCGACATATATGTTGAGTGACAGATACGACATTTATCTGCTCAGAAAAGTTGCGGCTACCGACCTTTACCTGGATCAGCAAAAAACCGAAGACGCCTGGTTTGCCTGGGATACCGCTAAGGGAAGGTCGCAGTTCTATTGCAGGGCTGACACTAACTGGAATGTGGTCTATCAAGATTTGCAGCCCACAGCGAATATGCTGGGTAGGCCCAATGGATTAGCTGCCAACCGCAAAAACTACAATCTTGAGAATTCCGTAGGGCGTGTTGTTACGGCAGGTGACATCGGAAAAATACTTATCGTTGGTCCGAGCACCGACCCGTGCGATATGATTGGCGTGCGGCTTGCGCCGGAGCCTGCTGAAGGGCTTGTCCGTCTTGACTTGGCAAGTCCGGCCTTTGCAAATATCTTTCAATATCTGACTGTTATTGACCCGGCAGAGCATGGTTGCCCGGCCAACGAAACCAGGGTAAAGGGACGGATAAACATCAACACGGCTCCGTGGTTTGTGATAACCCAGTTGCCGTGGATGAGACCTCCGATTGCCCAGGCGATAGTCGCATACAGAGACAAAACACCGCTGCCCGGCGGCCCGGACTATACCAGCCGCCCGGGCGAGCCAGGTTTTAGAATTATCGCCGATTTGAGTAATGTTGTTGGTCCCGATCCCAATTATAGTATCAACTATTATGCGCGTGACTCAAGCGATGTAGCTGGTTTCCCCGATCTGACGCCACGGGATGGGGCGGTCGACGACTTCGAGGAGCGGGATATGATTTTCGCACGCGCGAGTAATCTTGTTACGGTGCGGAGTGACATCTTTACTGCCTATATACTGGTTCGCATAGGTTCCGACGGCCCTCAAAAGAGGGTCATAGCCGTGCTCGATAGAAGTCTCGTCAATTCCACCGCCGACAAGGTACAAGTTGTCGCACTACAGCCCGTTCCCGACCCAAGATGATTTCCGACTGCTGATTTTCGATTTCCGATTGAAAATCGTGTAAGTCAATCATATGATTCGGGATTATGACTCCCGATGAGTTAAAGAAAAGAACGAAACAATTTGGTTTACGGATAATCCGGCTCGTAGAAGCCCTGCCTAAAACTAAGACAGCGATTGCCATTGGCAACCAATTGCTCCGTTGTGGGACCTCGGTAGGTGCAAATTACCGCGCAGCATGCAGAGGCAGGTCGAAAGCTGATTTTATTGCCAAATTAGGAATAGTTGAGGAGGAAGCGGACGAATCAATTTATTGGCTGGAAATGCTTGTAGAAGCCAACATAGTCAAGCCGAACCAGGTGGGGGCACTGCTCACTGAGGCGAATGAATTGACTGCTATCGTGACTGCGTCACGGAAGACAGCTAAAAGTGACAAATAAAATCGTCATTTGAAAATCGCAAATCGGAAATCACTTCAACAATTGCAGGATTTCTCCGTGGACCTTTTTGTTAGCGGCTATTATCTGCCACCTTCTGCCCTCATAGCTGTCTACGTCCATCGGAAAAATCTTTCCGCCTTGCCAATCAGTTACAATCGCCCCTGCCGACTCGGCAATAAGCGCGCCGGCCGCTATGTCCCACAACTTAGGGCTGGTGTGGATGGTGGCGATGAAGCTGCCCTTGGCCACATAGGCCAATTGCAGGGCAGTCGAGCCTAAACAGCGGAATCTTGTCCGCGTCATAATCTCGCCGGCCCACGCCGGCACCGGACTTCCAAAGTGGCTGTCAAGACCGACGCTGGAAAACTCATCCATCGCCCGCTCGCCGGCGACTATCCGCCTTCCATTTAGTTGTGCCTCGCCTGCTTTGACAGCGGTGTACATCGATTCTGTAGCCGGCTCGAAAACGACACCTGCAATCGGCTCACCTTCGTGCATCGCCGCTATGCTGATGGTAAACAGAGGTATTCGGTATGCAAAATTGTTTGTTCCGTCGATCGGGTCGATGGCCCACCAGATAGGCTCAGCTCCCCGTGGCGGCTGCTTAAAGAACTTGCCCTGGTCGCCTTCTTCAGCGACAAAACCGTGGTCCGGATACACCTCTTTGATTCGATCGATGATTATCTGCTGGCACCGGGCATCGGTCTGAGTAACCAGTTCCTCTTGATTTTTCTTCTGCACGGTTTTAACAAAGTCGATATCTTCCATTGCCCGCTGACCAGCCAGGCGTGCCGCGACAATCGCGGTTTCCAGCATCTGGCTTAAGTTTCGCTGCTCTAATATCATATCTGTATTGCTTTCACCTGATTTAGACGGCCTTGCTGACGGCGCCATGTACCCGCTGAAAGGAAAACTCATCCATAGTGGCCTGCTCCCTGGCATGCTCGATAGTCATGCTTACAATGTTACCGTTCTCGTCTAAATCCAACAAAACATTTTCGCTCAGGTCTCGAGTCTCAACAACATAGTTGTTAGTGAAAGTAACCAGAAGCGTGTCTGTATCCTGGAAATACTTAATGTTCATCGATTATCACCTCTAAGTGATCGGTCAAAAAACGCGTTATGTACGGTTTCTCCGTCTTTCCGTTGGCCGATGGCCAAGAAATACTGCGTAAATTTCATACGGCCATTATAGTCGTGTAAGAAAGCATTACAAGGTCAAAAAGGCAACCGGATTAGTAGCGCCACTTGTTAGGCAGGCCGGGTATGCTCTTTCCGGCTCTTGACACAGATTGGACATTTGCCTATCTTTAGTTCAATGCGAGTAAGCCAACAGTTAAAAAAGGTAAAGACTGTCCGCAGAGCGTCGCCTCAGCAGCGGGCTATCGCTGCGATTATTTCGTTGGTGGTATTTGGCTCACTCGCACTATTCGGCTTGGCAGGGCACTACGAGGTGGATATGGGCCGGTGGTTGGGTTACTGCGGGTTCAAGCAAAGATATAGTCTGCCGTGCCCAACCTGCGGAATGACTACCGCGGTGCTGGCATTTTCGCAAGGCAAAATCTTTGAGGCATTTTACGTTCAGCCGGCCGCCGCTTTTCTGTGTTCTTTTATGGTGGTCGCAGCGTTGTTATGTTTTCTCGTAGCTGTCTTCGGAATATATTTCAACTTTTTCGATCGTTTCTTTGCCGAAGTCAAGATTAGATATGTAATTGTTGCTCTGATGGTCATCCTTGCTGCCGGCTGGGCCGTAACATTGTCCCGCGCTCTAACGGGACAAAAATGACCAGGAAGATGAGCGATGTCACTCGCATTTTGACTGCAATTGAGCAAGGCGATGCTAAAGCCGCGGATGAATTGCTTCCGCTAATCTATGATGAGCTGCGTCGTTTGGCTGCTCAGAAGATGTCGCGGGAACCGCCAGGCCAGACACTTCAGGCAACTGCCCTTGTTCACGAGGCTTACCTGCGCTTGGTCGGCTCGGAAGCCCGGAATTGGAGCAGCCGGACACATTTCTTTGCCGCAGCGGCCGAGGCCATGCGGCGCATTCTCATCGAAAATGCCCGTCGCAAGCAAAGTCTTAAGCGCGGCGGCGACCGGCGGAGAGTTGATATTGACGATGCAATCCTGGCTATCGAAGAACCCTCGGAAGACATTGTAGCTCTGGATGAAGCCCTTGCAAAACTTGCCCGAGAGGACTACGCGGCTGCCGAAGTGGTTAAGCTCCGCTGCTTTGCGGGTCTGACGCTGCGGGAGAAGAGCACACAGGGACTGCCGGGGATACCCTCAAAAGGGTTGGCACTGCCAAGCCAATCTGCGTATAATGTGGGTGGGAATCATGACACTGTGGCCGGGGGGAACTCAGTGAAAAATGTCGGATAACGCAGCAAAGAACTCTTCAGTACCTGGCGCAGGCCGGTTTGCCACCACTCATTGGAGCGTGGTGATGGCGGCGGGGAGGGGCGACTCGGCCCAGGCTGTGGATGCGCTAGCGCAACTGTGCCGGACGTACTGGTATCCTGTTTACGCCTTTGTCCGCCGGCAGGGTCACGAATCGCATGACGCGGAGGACCTGACCCAGGAATTCTTCGCGCGGTTTCTGGCGAAGGAGTACTTTGGGCGAGCGGACCCGATGCTTGGACGGTTTCGCAGTTTTCTGCTGGCGTGTGTGAAGAACTTCCTCTCGGAGCAGCGACGACAAGCTCGACGGCTGAAACGCGGCGGCAGGCAAACCATCATTTCCTGGGACAGTCAGACCGCGGAGGAACGCTATCGGTCGGAGCCGGCGGACCCCGTGACACCGGAGCAGGTCTATGACCGGCGCTGGGCCCTGACTCTTCTGGAGACGGTGTTGGCCCGGCTGGCAGAGCAGCAATCTGCTGCAGGCAACAAACAAGTCTTTGCCCGATTGAAAGACTACCTCTGGGGAGAGACTCGCCAGACGAGCTACGCCGAGATGGCAGAACGCCTGGGCATGACCGAAGGCGCTGTGAAGGTAACCGTACATCGGTTGCGCCGGCGTCTGCGTGACCTGCTGCGCGAGGAGGTGGCGCACACGGTGGCTGTCGGCGAGGAAATCGACGAAGAGCTGCGACATTTGATTGGAGTGATCCGGGGCTGACACGGGTGGCAGCACATTCTCATGTTCGGACTCGTCCGACAAGTCGGATACCGTGTAACCTTTTGCCCGTTCCGTCATAGATAGTACTAGTAGAGAGGCAAGGTCGAAGCAGGAAGACAGATATGGACAGCAAGCGCGTCTGCGGGAAATGTGGGGCGGAATTGAGCGATGTGGGCGCCGAACGGCTTTGTCCAGGCTGCCTGCTGGAAACCGGCTTGGAGGCCAGCCACGATGGCTCCCAGACCTTGTCCGTTGACACCGCCGGATCCGCCATCGGCGGACCGATCGAAACTCCGTTTCCTCGTTCCTTCGGCGACTACGAGTTGTTGGAAGAGATCGCTCACGGCGGGATGGGCATCGTCTATAAAGCGCGGCAGGTGAGCCTGGACCGAATCGTCGCGGTGAAGATGCTGTTGTTCGGGCCGCTGGCGAGCCCGGAGTTCGTGCAGCGGTTCCGTACCGAAGCCGCCGCGGCGGCCAGCCTGCAGCATCCCAACATTGTGGCCATCCACGAGGTCGGGTTCCGGGAGGGCCAGCATTTCTTCGCGATGGATTATGTGGCCGGTCACAGCCTGGAGGACATCGTGCGGGACGGGCCGCTGCCGGCGCGACGCGCGGCCGGCTATGTCAAGACCATCGCCGAGACGATTCAGTACGCGCACGAGCGGGGGATTCTGCATCGGGACCTCAAACCATCGAACGTGCTGATCGATGAGAACGACCAGCCGAAGGTGACGGACTTTGGGCTGGCTAAGCGGCTGGAAAAGGAGACTGATTTGACGTTGAGTGGGCAGGTGCTGGGCTCGCCCAATTATATGTCGCCGGAACAGGCGGCGGCCCGGCGCGGCCAGGTCGGCAAACGCAGCGACGTCTATTCGCTGGGTGGGATTCTTTACCATTTGCTCACGGGGCGGGCGCCGTTTGTGGCCGACACGGTGGCCAAAACGCTGTATCAGGTTCAGAACAATGAGCCGGTATCGCCGCAGTTGCTGAATCCCAGTGTGCCGCGCGACCTTAGCACAATCTGCCTGAAATGCCTGGAGAAGGAGCCGGACAAACGCTACGCGACGGCGCAGGCGCTGGCGGATGAGCTCGGCCGTTTTCTCAACCGCAAACCGATTCTGGCCCGGCCAGTCGGCCGTCCGGAGAAGTTTTGGCGTTGGTGCCGGCGCAATCCGGTCGTGGCAACGCTGACCGCTGCGGTCGCATTAGTTTTTCTGGCCGGCTTCGCCGGGGTGCTCTGGCAGTGGACGCAGTCTGAGAAGAACCGCGCGCTGGCTGATGCCGGCCTCTACGCCGCCGACATGAAACTGGCCCACCAAGCATGGGAGGAAGGAAACCTCGCTCGCGCGCAGGCGCTGCTCCGCGCACATTTGCCGCACACGGGTCAGGAAGACCTACGCGGGTTCGAGTGGCGCTATCTCTGGAAGCTCTGCCAGGACGAGAGTCAGTATTCGTTCACCGACTTCGCCCATGAGGTTCGCTGCGCAGTCTTTTCTCCGGATTGCAGCTTGTTGGCCGTGGGAAGCGGCAAGACGGTAACGTTCCTGGACGTCGCGGGTCGCAGGGTGGTGGACGTGTTGCCAGATCCAGGCGGGTGGATCACAGCTTTGGCATTTGCTCCCACCGCCGCGAACGTGCTCGCGGTGGCGGTGAGTCTGGACGAAGCGATGAGCCGGTCGAATCTGAGCCGAGCTTTCAAGTCCGGCCAATATCCCAAGGTTGCCGGCGGAAACAGCATGATCAAGCTGTGGAACCTTGCGACGAAGGAGCTGGTCGCGACGTTCTCGGGGCACACGGCGGAGATCCAGTCGATCGCGTTCTCTCCCGACGGAAAGAGACTGGCTTCGGCCGGTTGGGACGGGACCGTGCGCCTTTGGGATATCGCCTCGCAAAGACCAACCGGCACTTCTCCTATGGCACACCTCTACGGGGTTCTGGATGTGGCGTTCACACGCGACGGGACGATGCTGGCCTGCCTTGGTGGCCGCCCCCATCTCGAGCTCTTCGATGCTGTAACGGGCAAAGGAATTGAGGAATACAACTTCGCTCACACAGCCTGTCCGCTGGCTATGGCGTTTTCGCCTGATGGCAAGACACTGGCCACGGTCAGTAATGATGGCATCGTCCTCCTCTGGGATTTCACCGCCCGACCGAAGAGATCTAAGCTGACCGGTCATCAAGGCCCCATCGAATGCGTAGCGTTCGCCCCGGATGGCAAAGTCCTGGCGACAGGCGGTACGGATAACACAATCAGAATCTGGGACGTGACGACAGAGCGGGAGGTGACGATCCTTCGCGGCCACCGAGCACCTGTTGAATCGGTCGCTTTCACGCGGGACGGACAGACGTTGGTCTCCGGCGGCCTAGATCGAAGTGTGAAGCTCTGGAACGTAGCCCCTCGGACCGATGCGCACATCCTGACGGGGCACCCAGAGTGGGTCGATGCCGTTGTCTTCTCTCCCGACAGCAAGACACTCGCCTCGGTGGACTATGGGGGGTTCTTGGTGAAGCTATGGGATGTTACCTCCCGGCGGTTCATTGCCGACCTCCGCGGCCACAGCGGTGTTGCCCGCTGCGCCGCGTTCTCACCGAACGGCAGGATTTTGGCCAGCGGCGGCCACGATCGCACTGTGAAGCTGTGGGACCTCTCGCCGCTGAAAGAGGTCGCCACACTGACGACTGAGTTCTGGGTGCTCTCGGTAGCTTTTTCGCCGGACGGCGAGACCTTGGCCGCGGCTGGGGACGGCTTGGCGTTCTGGGATATAGCCTCGGGGCAAAAAATCAGCGGGCTGACGGGCGACACGCGCGGAATCTTTTCCGTGGCGTTCTCTCCTACCCGAGCGCTGGTGGCCGTGGGTTACTCGGATGGCAGGGTCGGCCTTGGGGATCTCGGGACTCGGCAGCTATCGGCCTTACCCAAGGAACACGGCAGCACGGTCAGATCTGTGGCATTTTCGGGTGACGGCACTCTCCTGGCCTCCGCCGGTAGTGACGGTGGTGTGGTCCTCTACGACGTGGCTCGCCGCCGAGTCATCAAGAGTTTCAGAGAACACACGATGATCGTTCATTGCGTGGCGTTCAGTCACGACAACAAAACCCTCGCCTCGGCCAGTTGGGACGGCACGCTCAAGCTCTGGAATCTCCCCACGCTGCAACTGGCGCTCACGTTGCGAGGTCACCAAGGCCCGATTGCGGGAGTCGCGTTCAGCCGGGATGGAAGCCTGATGGCCACATGCGGCGCCGACGGCCCCGTGAGGCTTTGGCCAGCGGCATCACCGGATGAGATCGACACCCATCGTTCATTGTTGACCGTTCATAGTTCATCGATGAACGACGAACAATGAACTATGAACTATGAACACCCTTCTGGCAAACGACATTTTCTGACAATTCACCAACTGAGTCAAGAATCCCTGTAACCTTTCTGCGCGTTTGTCATAGGAAGCAGTAGAAGGCATCCGCGTGGATGAATCTTCTGTAAACGAAACCATTAAGAATGAAAGGGTAAGTTATGAAAAGCTCAATTACGAACCAGCCGTCGTTGCCTGTCTGGAAAAGGAGAACCGCCTGGCTGGCCTTGATCCCCGCGGTGGTGATCCTGTGCCTGGCCGTGATGCCGCAGGCCCAATCCAGTCAGGCCAACATCAATAACACGCCCCTATGGCCGGTATGGGCCCGATTGCAAGGCTCCTGGCTGGTAACTGTCACACTTGGCATCCCTGACGGGCCGCCCCCGTTCGAAGTCCTCCAGACCTACACCAGCAGTGGCGAGGTAATTGGCTCCCAGCCCAGCCTTCCGGGTGTACTCTTCACGCCATCTCATGGAGCGTGGACCAGAAAGGGACCTCGAGAGTTCGTCTTCACAGCGATATGGTTTTTGAGTACGGTGGAGCCGGCAGCATTGTATAAAGTCATATTGAGGGAAACCGTGGTGATCGAGCCGGACGGCGACACCTACAATAGCAAGTCATCAGTGCAGGAGGTGTTCGGTCCCGACGGGTACCATGAGCCCCCTGTTGATATAGGAGACAAGACCCACGGCGTCCGCATCAAGGCCGAGTGACAGCACCTTTGTGCGTCACGCAGCACTACTACAGTCGCGGCGAGGCCCTCGCCGGCCTCGCCCGGCTGCCTTCTGTGGCAGCATCGTGCACCAAGGGCCTTGAGCCGGGCAGTTTCTGGTCCGGCCTGATTGATGACATTCGCATCTATGACCGGGCGGCGACGCCGTAGATTGGCCGGGCGGAGGTTAT
>Ga0299912_10002014_pt1 | contig 16587 bp, 15 predicted proteins | sample RVTome_2_FD_207667 | JGI IMG/M metagenome (GOLD analysis project Ga0299912, IMG submission 207667) | Soil microbial communities from uranium-contaminated site in the Upper Colorado River Basin, Wyoming, United States - RVT95D214 (version 2) ... | reverse complement strand
TACGTTGCACTCGGCATGATCGTCTTCATCGTTATTATGCGGTCATGGACCCAGATAGGCCTTATGACATACATACCTTTTTATTATATCAACTTTCTCAAAGGAAGCCCCCTCTTTGCCGGCAAGCTCGTCTTTATCTTTCTCGTCTGCGGTGCCGCCGGAACGCTTATCGGCGCGCCCTTGGCCGATCGGTGGGGGCACCGGTTTTTTGTGAGGCTTTCCATGCTCCTTGCCACCGTGACGCTTCCTGCGTTTTTTCTCCCCGTTGTCCAGAACAGCATTCTTCTCTTTTTTGTCCTCGGGTTGCAGGGGATGCTCCTCATCTCGACGTTTTCCGTAACTATCGTCATGGCCCAGAAACTCCTCCCCCATAAGCTGGGGGTTGCCTCGGGCCTGTTGGTGGGGTTCGCCATCGGAACGGGCGGGATCGGCGTTACCTTGCTCGGGCTCGTGGCAGATCATTTCGGTGTGCCTGCGGCGCTTCGATCGATTATGATCATCCCCCTCATGGGATTTATTATGAGCCTCCTGCTCAGATATGAAGAATGAGGGAACTATCCTCATACATTTTTTGACGTCGCCCAGATGTATTAGGAAATAATGGCAGTTTTACAAAAAATAAGTTAGACTAGATGCCTTCGAGATACCCTTCATGTTTGCCATTTCATCACGCCCCTGAATGGGGCGGCATATAGCATGTTAAGGAAAGAGAGACAGTGCCACGAAGAGGTAACATGGAAGAGAAGCATTTCGGGCCAATATGGTTCATCCCCGGGGAGAATAGCGGTCGGTATCCCTTTTGCCATTCCGTGTATGTGGAAGGGGCTGGTCTGCTGATCGATCCCGCTTCCGATCGGGAGCGGCTTATGCAACTCCGCGCAGATCCCGGAGTAAAGGGCGTATGGCTGAGCCATTGGCACGAGGATCACCTGATGCACCTGGATCTGTTTGAAGATACGCCTCTGTGGATCAGTGCGCTGGACGCCCCTCCGATCTCAGATATCGACAGTTTCATGGATGCCTATGGTATGGATCACGCGGATGAGCGCGAGTACTGGAGGGAGATATTGACCAAGAACTTTCACTTCAGGCCCCGCAGGCCCAGCGGTTTCCTGGCGGAGGGCACGGAGCGTTCCGTAGGTGGGCTGACTATAGAGGTCCTGAGCACGCCGGGGCATACGCCCGGGCATACCGCCTTTTTCTTTAAAGAGCAGGGGGTGCTTTTCATAGGGGACTATGACCTCACTAAATTCGGTCCGTGGTACGGCGATGCGGGGTCGAGCATCGAGCAGACAAGAGCGTCAATCCGGCGCCTGAGGGAGATCCCGGCAAAGGCCTGGATTACGGGACATGAAACCGGCCTTTTCGAGGCAGATCCCGGGAAGCTCTGGGATCGATACCTGGAGGTTATCGCTGTCAGGGAGGAGAAACTCCTGGAGCTCTTAAAGACACCCCGGACCTTGGACGATGTCGTGGCGGCATTCATCATCTATGGGAAGCCGCGCGAGCCCAAGGCTTTCTTTGAATTTGGCGAGCGGGCCCACATGAAAAAGCACCTGGAAAAGCTCATGCGGGAAGAGATCGTGAGACGGGAAGGGGAGAGATATGTGAGACAGTAAAAAAAAGGGCAGGCTACTCTTTGTAAAGTGACGGGAAAAGTAGCCTGCCCCTTTTTTATTTGTGCTGGGCTAAGACGCGCCTGAGGACCTTCCCGATCGTCGACTTCGGCAAGCTGGCGCGGAATTCGATATGCTTGGGCACTTTATAGGCGGCCAGTTTCTGGCGGCAGTAATCGCGCAACTCACCAGCCGTGACTTTTTGCCCCGCGCGTAGCACCACCCACGCCTTTACGGCCTGCCCCTGGTAGGCATCGGGCACGCCCGCCACGCCGACCTCGGCGACGGCGGGGTGAGAGGCGATCACTTCTTCCACCTCGCGCGGCCAGACCTGGAAGCCGCCGGGCTTGATCACATCCTTTTTGCGGTCGACGATGTACATGTAGCCGTCTTCATCCATGTAACCCAGGTCGCCGGTATAGAGCCAGCCATCGCGGATCGTGTTGGCTGTCTCGGCCGGTTTTTTCCAGTACCCTTTCATCAGTTGCGGGGCGCGCATGATGATTTCACCCACCTGGCAACTATCCAGCGCTTTGCAGGTAGGCAGCTTTTTTGTGCCGGTATCCGCATCGACGACGCGGATTTCGACATCCGGCAAGGGGATGCCGACCGCGCCGGGTTTGTACAAGCCTCGGACAGGCGTTATCACCGCTGCCATCATGGATTCGGTCATGCCGAAGCCTTCGATGATGCGTCCGCCTGTCGCGCGTTCAAAGCGTTCCTTGGTATCCGCCAGCAGGGAAGCAGCCCCGGAGATGCTCAACTTGAGAGATTTCAGATTCGCCTTGCCTGCCTGCACCTTAGGATGGTTGAGCAAGGCGTTAAAGAGCGTGGGAACCCCGGGTAGAAAGGCGGGTTTAGCCTTTCGGATGGTCGCCAGCATGTCGTTTATGTCTCTCGGGTTGGGTACGACTGACAGCGGCTCATGACCGACCAGGCCGGCGGAAAAAACGCCTGCCAGGCCATAGACATGGAACAGGGGCATGTTGAGCATGAGGATGTCCGTCCATTCCGCTACGATGTTCTTGAACCAGGCGCGCAGCTGCAAGCCTGAGATCACCAGGGCGTGGTGCGTGCCGACGGCTGCCTTTGGCGTGCCGGTCGTGCCGCCGGTGAATAGCATAACAGCCGAGTCTTCCGGCTTCACTTTGACCTTGGGCCGCGGGGCGCCGGCATGTTTGCTCAGCAGATCGGCCAGCCACAGATCGCCGGGGTCCAGGGTGATGCGATCCCCTTCTTTTTTCTCTTTCAGCAGGGCGAACAAAAACCGCAGCACCGGCGGCAAATACTCCTTGATGTTCGTGGCGATGACGTTGCGGACCTTTGTACGCGGCTGGATAGCCTTGATCTTGGCATAGTACCGCGTCATCACCAGCGCGGTCTCTGCTCCGCACTCCTTCAAAGAGAATTCGAGTTCCTGTTCGGTATAGAGCGGGTTTTGTGGAACGGCGATGCCCCCGGCCTTCCACGCGCCGAGCAAGGCCAGGACGAGCTGCGGCGTATTGGGCAGGAGCAGTGTTACCCGGTCTCCTTTTTTTACGCCCAAGTTAACCAAGGCGGTGGCAAAGGCATTGCTCAGCCGTTCCAGCTCGGCATACGATATCGTTCTACCCTTGAATAGCAGGGCAGGATGGTCGGGTCGTTGCGCGGCTGCTTCGGCGACAAAGTCCATGAGTGTCAGATTCGGATATGGCTGTAATGTGTGAGGAACCCCCTCATCGTAGTGCTTTAACCAGGGCATTGTTTTCATAGTTGCTTTTCTTTCCTGTAGTGCACGCTTCATGATGTTACGCCTCCAGCCCCTTTCTCATTTAAATTCCACAAACTGGTCCTTGGGAGCCGAGCATACCGGACAAACATCGGGCCAGATTCCATCCGACACGTAACCGCAGACCTTGCAGACATAATAGGTGGTCTCCCGCTCTCCGATCAGATGGTTTATGGCCTTGTCATAAAGCTTGGCATGGGCATCTTCTACATCCCGGGAATTCGAGAAGATAGTCGAAGCTGCATCGTCTTTTAGATCCCCGGCCAGCTTGATGAAATTGTCGTAGGCCACCCCTGCCACGTGTTTTTCCGACAGGAGGCTCTCTTTAAGATTTGCATCGGTGTCATGGATCTCCCTCAGCATCCGCACTGCGCGTTCTCCGTGGATCTCTTCGCTGAAGGAGATCACGCGAAAGAGCTTGGCGATCTGGGGAAGCTCTTCCCTTTCCGCCTCCTTAGCAAAGATCTTGAGCCGCAAAGCAGCCTTGGACTCACCCTCATAAACCTTGTGAAAAGCCTCTTTGAGCTTCTCATCCATGTGCCCTCCTTCTCAATATAATCTTATGATATCCTATGAAGAAGCAAAAATGGCCGACCTGATCCCCATTGCTGTGCGAACATTTATTTTTAAGCTTTTCCTGCTGTTGCTAATATCTTAGGTACAATATGGGTCCGTGTCAATGATTTATCAATTAAAAATTGTTGAAATGGGGCCTTGAGTCCGCTATAATATCAACTACCTGATATAATAATGAAATTTCTGGAAAAGATTTATGCCATAGCGACTCGTGCGTCCCGTGACGCACCGAAGAATACTTTGTTTCCGATTGGGGTCTGATCAAGCGACGTATTTAATGCTATAGCGAGGGAGCGACATATGAGCGCACTGAATCACCTGCTATCCCCCATCACCATCAAGACGATGGAACTCGGGAATCGGGTAGTTATGCCCCCTATGGGGACAAACCTCGGGAATCCGGACGGGACGGTGAGCAAGGAGAACATAGCCTATTTGAGACGCCGCGCACAGGGTGAACCGGGTTTGATAATTACCGAGATTACGGCTGTCCATCCCCATGGTATCGTCAGCCCGAACCAACTCGGCGCCTACGATGATTGCTTTATACCGGGGCTCAAGCAGCTCGTCTCCGTGGCCCATGAGGCCGGCAGCAGGATTGCCATGCAGATCCACCATGCGGGCCGCGAGAGTTTTTTCTTGCTCAATCAGGGCAAGGCCATGGGCCCCTCTGCGATACCGAGCATCGTATTTAAGGGGACGCCGCAGGAAATGACCATCGATGACATCAACGAAGCAATCGCCGCCTTCGGCGCCGCAGCCAGACGCGCTTGTGAAGCGGGCTTCGATGCCGTGGAGATCCACTGCGCCCACGGCTACCTCTTGACCCAGTTCCTCTCGGCCTTATCGAACCAGCGGACGGACGGATACGGCGGGTCGATTCTCAAGGAGCGGTCACGCTTTGTCACGGAGGTGATTCAGGCGGTGCGCAAGGCAGTCGGCGCCGAGCTCCCCGTCTCGATCCGGATATCCGCGGAGGAATGTATCAAGGGCGGCTACACAGCCGATGACATGCAGACGATCCTGCCTGATTTTGTGACGGCGGGGGCGGATATCATCCATGCCTCCTTCGGGACCCACGGAAGCCCGGCAGGCATTACCCAGGCTCCGCCCGAGTATGAGCCCGGCTTCAACGTCCGGCTCGCCCGGAAGGTTAAGGATGTGGTGGACGTGCCTGTTATCGCCGTGGGACGTTTCACCGATTGTGCGCTGGCCGACGAGGTTATTGGCCGGGGTGATGCCGATCTCGTTGCCTTTGGCCGGCAGTTCCTGGCTGACCCTGATTTCCTGATCAAATCCCGGCAGGGACGCGTCGGGGATATCCGCAGGTGCATCGCCTGCAACCAGGGGTGTATCGAGCGGGAGATGCTCGGCGAGGGGAACATCCGGTGCTCCATCAACCCCGAGACAGGACAGGAGACGATCTACCCTGCAGGACCGGCGACAAGGCCGCGATCGGTATGGGTTGTCGGATCGGGTCCGGCGGGATTGACTGCAGCCTTTGAGGCGGCTCGGCTCGGCCATACCGTTACCCTCTTTGAGAAGGATCAGGAGTTGGGGGGCCAGATCCGGTACGCCCGGATACCGCCGCACAAGGAGATATACGGGGAGTGGATCGACTGGCTGATCAAGCAAGTGCAGGGGGCAGGCGTAACGATCAAAACGGGCACGGAGGTCACGGAGGCCTTGCTCCGCAAGGAGAAGCCCGAATACGTGATCCTGGCCACGGGCGGGGAAAAGATTATTCCGCAGATAGCGGGGATAGATTGTCCGCACATTTGCGACGCCTGGCAGGTCTTGAGCGGCGCGGTTGCGCCTGGGAAACATGTGCTTGTGATCGGCGGCGGGTTGATCGGGATGGAGACTGCGGACTATTTAGGAAGCCGCGAGAGCGAGGTGACCCTCGTGGAGATTATGAAGCGGTCGCCGGTGTTAAAGATTACCTCCCACGGCTATATGCTGCACAAGCGTCTGCGGGATTATAACTGTCGGATGCTCTTCAATACCGCGGTCAAGGCGATTGGGGCAGATAAGGTAACGATCGAGACAGAGGGTGCGGAGGCGACGGTATCACCCATCGATCAGGTGGTGGTGGCTGTTGGCCTGCGATCGAAGGACGCACTCAAGGCAACCCTCGAAGAGGCCGGGATACCCCACGCGGTGATCGGCGATGCGCGCAAGGCACGGAGGATCATTGAGGCCACCGAAGAGGGGGCGCGGGCAGCCTGGGATTTGTAAGCTTTTTTATCCGGGGGAGCGATGCCTCGAAGATGTCCGAAGAACAAAAGAAAAATCTGCTGATTAGTGCATGAGGCCTTCAAGGGGGTTCTATATCCTTGGGGGGTTTTGCGTTTTAGTCTTCTTTATCGCTTATGTTATTGGTATTGAGTAATATCCGAATAAGTTAGGATATAAATGAGTTAGCTGAGATCTGAATTATAAGCAGGGAGGTTAAAATGAAGCAACAAAAAGATATAGAAGCTACAGAAAAGCAGTATGATAACATTGGCGGTTGGTTGATACTCGTAGCCATAGGCTTAATCTTTACACCGATTCGCCTATTGGTTGTGGTTGTCAAAGACTTGTTACCCGTACTTTCAGGCGATGTCTGGTCGCGTCTAACAACACCTGGCACAGAATCTTATCATGCACTGTGGGCTCCCTTATTGATTTTTGAGATGGTAGGAAATTGTTTGTTTATTTTATTTTCAATTATTATTGCTATTTTTTTCTTTCAAAAAAGAACGTTTGTCCCGAAGTTGATCATTGCACTTTTGCTTTCTAACCTGGTTTTTGTCGCTATAGACTATTTTGCTGCCGACTTAATCCCTTTTATAGCAGCTCAAGAGGACATGGGATCCTTGATAGAACTTATGCGCGTTTTTATAGCATGCTTGATATGGGTGCCATATTTTCTGGTTTCCAAGCGTGTAAAAGGAACCTTCATCGTTTGATATATAAGGTAGAACTTTGGTTAACAGAAAGATAAAATATACGTCCAGATGCCATCTCGCCTCTTTAAGACGGCAAAACAAGGATGAGGCTTTACCACGAAGAAAACGTAAGTAGTTGAGAGTAAAGCTTTTTTAAGGGGGACACCCAGGCTGCGGGCGGGAGATTTTTTCTTGACACGCGCCTCATTCTTAACTATTGTCGTTATGAACAATTCCCAATAAAGCTGATTCAGCCTCAGGACATAACCACACCTTGTTGGTGTAAGGAGGCGAGCGTATGCCTGCAAATAAGATTGTGGTGCATGAAAAGAGCGGAAATGTCTTCAAGGGTACAACAGCCGACTTTCTCCCCAAGAGGCCCTTGTTTCATCTTTCCGTCGGAGGCATGCATGGCGAGGAGATGAAAAAGATCGTTGTGGACCATCTCAAGGCGATCTTCTTTGTGAAAGACTTCGGCGGGGATAAAGATTACAAAGAAGCAAAGGGCTCTGATGCCCTTCCAGGATCAGGAAAGAAGATACGGGTGGTGTTTAAAGATGGCGAGATCCTCTCAGGATATACCCATGCCATCAACATGGAGCAACCAGGATTCTTTCTTGTGCCCGTCGACCCGAAGAGCAACAACGAGCGGATATTTATCGTCTTTTCATCGCTCAGCCAATTGGAGGTAGATGATTCTCTGGTAAAACTCACGAGATGAAGAGCCTCAGCGTTAACCCCCCAGCTTATTATCGTCCCCTTCAGGGAGCAAGACCCTTGGCTAAACCGCCGAAGGTGTCTTTAGGCGAAGCGTTTAGTTAGATCTTTGTCCCCGAAGGGTCCGATGGTCCAAAAGGTCTAGTCCCGCCCTTGGCAGGGTAGTTTTACTTCTAATGCACGTTTACCCGCAGTGTTCCCCCTATCTCCGACTGAGGATTTGCTGACAAGTTTTTCTTGCCAAAGCAAGCAAAAAAGGCGATCATAATAACGGAAGAATCTTCGTCTCTTTATGACGGAGGAAAGACCTTATCGTAAGGAGGGATATTAAATGTTTGCAGGAAAAACGGTTTGGGAGATCGTTCAAATCGGCGGTTTCACGATGTATATCTTGCTTTTCTGCTCTTTCTTATCAATCACCATTGTTCTCGAACGGTTGCTGTATTACAGAAAGTCATCTAAAACCGAGAGGGCGGGTTTTATGTTACAAATCAAAAAGATCATCAAAACCGGGAATCTGGAAAAGGCCATAGACATTTGCAAAGACACGTTTGCCCCTTTTGCCAGTGTTGTTGGTATTGGGCTTGAGCTCAAAGGCCACTCTGAGAAAGAGATCTCCAATGCGATGGAGCGGATGATCACGGTAGAAGCCACCAACCTGGAACGATTTACCGGCATTGTGGGGACCATCGGGAACACGGCTGTCTACATCGGACTTTTCGGAACGGTTCTTGGAATCATCCGGGCGTTTCATGATATTGCAAGTACCGGAGCCGGCGGCATGGCCATTGTTATTGGAGGAGTCGCAGAGGCGCTCGTTTGCACGGCCACCGGTCTTGCCGTGGCTATCCCCGCAGTCATTGCGTATAACTATTTCACCAAGAGAGTGGAATATTTTGTCAGCGACATGGAATTGTGCGCCTCTGAATTAATCGATCTTATAGGGGGGAAATAACATCACATGAATCGAAGGATCAAAAAAAACAAGATGATGGCGGAGATTAATATCACGCCCTTTACGGATGTCGTGTTGGTTCTCTTAATCATCTTCATGATTGCTACTCCGTTCATTTATCAATCGAGCATGAACGTTCAACTCCCGCAGGCATCAAGCTCTGAAGAAACTGCCCGCGATATCATTGTCATCATCAATGGCAGGGGAGACGTGTTTCTGGATAATACGTCAGTGGATTTAACGACCCTGAAAACGAAACTATATGCAGCGGTGGAAGAAAAACCCGACATCTCGGTGATCGTCAACGGAGACAAAAATGCCCGGTATGATTCTGTAATTCAGGTTCTGGACGTCTTGACGCAGGTCGGAGTGAAAAATCCCCGCCTGGGGATAGAATTGAAGAGATGAAGGGATACCCAAGACAAGGAAGGCCTCTCCATAGGTCATCTGATCCCGCCCTATCAGGAAAGGGCCGTCTTTTAAAGACAGGGGTTATTTCGTTTATCCTTCATATTGCCGTGATCCTTTTTTTGATGCTCAACCTCAGGTCGATTCTGCCTCAAAACAATTCTGTGATCTATCGGGTAACACTCATGCCCTTTTCTCCTTCGGGTGGCGTAACTGCACCGGGCCCTCCCCTTGCTTCTCAGCCCTCTGAGAAGATCTCCGCCCCTTTAAAAACTGAAACAGTGCATCTCGATCAAGGATCCAAGGAGAAGGATATCATTGCAAAAGTAAAGACGGATTCGAAAAAAACAGAGAAAAAAGAAGGTGTGCCGAAGAAGGAAGTTCCTGAAGGGCTCAAGAAGACCGATACAGCGAAAAAAAAGGTTGAACAAGCGAAAGACCCTGATAAGTCTCTTCAGGATACCATTGAAGAGATCCGACAACGAGTGGCTCGCCGCGGCGAAGAGGAAAAGCTTGCCTCGAAGGGTTTGTCAAAAGAGGAAGAGGGCGGGGAAGGCCGGACAACAGCCGGTTCTTCTTCGGGAGGATTAAGCCCAGGGGGAGGGACAGGTACAGAAGGGGGTGCCAGCGGTTCTTTAGTTGGGGGATCGAAACTGGACGTTTATTACGGTCTGGTTTGGACAAAGATCAAAAAGGAATGGGCCCTTCCTGAAGACTTATCCAAGGCAAATCTAGAGACCATCATCATCTTCGTCATAGACAGGGCAGGGAAGATTCGGAAATCGTGGTTTGAAAAAAAGTCTGGCAATGTCCTTTATGATCAATCGGCTATGAGGGCGATTAAAAAGGCAGAACCTTTCCCTCCCATTCCCGAAGAATTACGTGATGACACCTTTGCAATCCGTTTTACCCCGGAAATGGCACGATAATTTTAACAAGATATTTTCTACAACCTTTCTTTGACACGGTGTGGTATTCCTCTGAGGGATCAGATGACAGCTGAGAGCAGATAGCTGGCAGCTAAACGCCTTTCCCCGCAACCGGCAGAATAATGGGCCTGCCTTTTTTATGGGTTTGCATCACCCTCACCGTTGTTTGATAGACCTTCTCAATCACCCCTTTCATCAACACCCGTTGGGGAGGGCCGATCTTGCGCAGGCGGCCTCGGTTTAGGAGGATGAGCCTTTCGCAGTAGAGCCCCGCGAGGGTGAGGTCGTGCAAGACCACCACGATGGTGAGGGATTGTTCCCTGTTTAACTGCCTCAACAGATCCATGATCTGCCCCTGATGGCCGATGTCGAGGTGGGCCGTGGGCTCGTCCAAGAGCAACAGGCGGGGTTCTTGGGCAAGGGCCCGGGCTACAAAGGCGAGCTGCTGCTCACCGCCGCTGAGCTCGCCCATCTTGCGGTCCCTTGCATAGGCGATCCCGGTCAATGCCATGGCCCTTTCGGCCATCTCCACATCCTTTTTTGTCTCCAGGAGCTGATACTTACCCCAGTGGGGAACCCGCCCCAATAAAACAAACTCTTCTACAGAAAAGGGGGGTGCAGCTTCAGGGGATTGCGTTACCACGGCCACCTTTTGTGCCAGAGACCTCCGGACCATCTGATGTATTCCCTTTCCTTCTAGTGATATGGTCCCCTTGAAGGGGCGGAGGAAGCCATTGATCGCCCTGAGCAGGGTGGTCTTGCCTGAGCCATTGGGGCCGATAATTCCAACAAACGCTCCCCTCTTTATCCCGAAGCTTACACCACGCAGGACAACCCGCTTACCGTAACCGCAGGAAAGGTCCTTGACCGCGAGCATGGTTGATCCGCCCATCAGAAAGAAGCCCCCTTTCTGCTCAGGGCATAGATAAAGAGGCCTCCCCCCAGCAGGCCTGTGATCACACCGACAGGCAGCTCCACTGGCGCCATGACGACCCGGGCAAGGGTGTCGCAGAGGATGAGGAAGATGGCCCCTGCGAGGTACGACGTGGGAATCAGTATGCGATGATCACCTCCCACCAGGAGGCGCATCACATGGGGAACTACCAATCCGACGAACCCGATGATCCCCGTCACCGAGACACAGCACCCCGTGATAAAGGAGGCCAGGAGAAAGAGGATCTTCTTGAGTCGCTCCACCCGCACACCGAGAAAAAAGGCTTCTTCTTCGCCCAGGGAGAGGGCATTGAGATCGACCGAAAACATGAGAGCAACGATCAATCCTCCGAGCGAGACACACAGAATCACCCTTATCAATGAGGAGTTGGGTTCCTGAAGAGACCCCATGATCCAAAAGATGATCCCATGGAGATCCTCCGTCCTCGTCATGGCCATAATCAGCATGATCAGGGATGAGGCGATAAAGCTCACCATCACCCCGATGAGCAGCAGCCGTGAAAGCTTCACTGTCCCCCCCCGGGCAGCGAGGAGATAGACGAGTGCAATGATCCCCACTGCCCCCAGAAAACCGCTCAAGGGGAGGGAAAAAAGGCCTATTCCTGCGGGACCGCCGCCAACGATATTGAGGGCTATTCCCAAGGCTGCCCCCCCTGAGATGCCCAGCGTATAGGGCTCCACCAGGGGATTGCGAAACATACCCTGGAGCATTACCCCGGCTATGGCAAGCCCCCCTCCCACGGCCAAGCCGAGGAGGATGCGCGGCAGGCGTATTGCAAAGAGGATGGTGTATTCCGGGGTCCCCCTGCCTCTGGTGAGGGAGAGCAGGACCTTTTGTAAAGGGATATTGACAGCGCCCACGCCGAGGGAGAAGAGGGCGACGATAACAAGGAGTACAGCCAGAAAAAGGACGCACCCCAACCACAAAGGCTTGCTATTGAGCCCCATGGAACAACCTCACCAGCTCCTTAACCTGCTCGACAAAGCTCAGGGGGGTGGGGCTGCAGAACCGGTAGGGGTCCACAATATAGATCTTATCGGTCTGCACGGCCCTGATGGTCTTGTACTTCACCCAGGCGCCCTTTTCCCGCTCCCCGGCCATACCCATCTTGGCGATGATGATGATATCGGGGTTTTGCCGGACCACCTCTTCGCAACTGTAGACGCTCGTCTTTACCTCGTGGGCGATATTCACCCCACCGGCAAAGGCGACGAAATCGTCGATAAAGGAATTCCCGCCGGCAGCGACCAGGGGCCTTTCACCGATCTGGACGAAGACCCGCGGTTTGGGCAGCCCCTTCACATATCCTTTAATAGTATCTACTTCTCCCTCTGCCTGGTTGATGATCGCGCGCGCCTTCTTTTCGCTCCCTACCATTTGGGCGAGCTTCAGAAAACCGTTGCACAGGGCCTGAAAATCCCGAGGGGCCTGAAAGATCTCCACCCGCACGCCCACATCCTGCAATTTTTGTATCTGCTTATGGTCGGTGAGGGGGGAGGCGATGACCAGATCCGGTTGCAGGCTCAGGATCTTCTCCACATTCACCGCAACAACCGTCCCCACCCGCTCCTTGGATTGAGCCTCAGGAGGCCGTTGACAATAGATCGTGACGCCGACGATGCTCTTCTGCACGGCTAAAAGATAAAGCTCCTCGGTTATTGCCGGTACCAGGGAGACGATCCTCCGGGGGGTGGAGTTCATGGATAAAGCAGGGACATGGCCGAGAACAAGCAAAGAGAAGGTGCACGAGAGGATCGCGGCACCGATATACCGTGTTGCCTTCACGCCTTCTCCTCCGCCGAAAAACGCAAGACGTGCAAGAAGGACATCGTCCTCCTTCTGGCGACCCGTGACTCCCTGATATCTATCCGCTGTCTGAAGATCGGCCCATCAACTACCAGGGTATGATATTCTCCATTTTCGCCACAAACGTCAACTCCTCCCCTCTCCATCTGTTCCATAAACTCTCCGTCAATCCGCTTTCCCAGCCAATGCTCATCAACAATATCGTTTCGTACCGCTACTACTATCGTCTCAAATCCCGCCTCGATAAATCTGCATAAAAGATCTTTGCCTCCCATGTCCCAGAGGGGAAGGAGTGGGACAATCCCCGCTTGGGCGCAGACCATTTCCACCCATTCGCGGTGCTCACGGTGAAAGAGGGCACCGAAGACCCCACCCTCTATGCCCTCCCGCTTGAAAGAGGCTAAGGCCTTAGCGAACTCCCTTTCGTAGGTATCCCATGAGGCCCGTCGCTGATGAAGTGGAATCCCGATAGCCTGGGATTGGGCCATAAGCAGATCCCTGCTCAACCGGTGGGAGCGGGTGTATTTGCCGGTGGTGGTACCCATGGTCAAAAGCGATGCAAGCTCATGGCCCTCCTCGATCGCCCGGCAGCACGCAAGGCAGCTCTCCTTGCCGCCGCTCCAAGAACAGAAGACCCTCATAGCACCCATCCGCAGACCCGGCAATGTCTCTTGCCCTTGGGTATCCCCGTCCCGCAGCCAGGGCATGGATCCTCGCCGTTCTGAGGCAAGGGGACCTCCCCTACCTCTTCCCGGTAGATCTCGTAAAAGTGGAGGTGCTCCTTGCAGAGGAATTTTACCGGATATTCCCTCTGTTTCTCCTCAAATTCATTGTCGCTGATCCGCTCAGCAATGATGCCCCGCAAAAGGGTCATGCCTGAACCGACCTCGAGCGGGCGCTTCCCCTGCCAGATGAACTCAGGGGGGAGAAAGGGCTCAAAGGCCTTCCTGAGGATCCACTTCCCCCATACCTGCCCATTATCCTCCCGTATCTTGAAATCACTTGGCACTGTTAATGCGAAATCCACAAACGAATCATCAAGATAAGGCTGTTTTACTTTCAGACCGAAATGTTCGCCTATCCTATTCGAGCTGAAACTCCAAGAGCGGCTCATCCCGCGGATATAACCATCGAGATCCTCTATCTCCTGCATGAAGGGATAGCCCGCGAAGAGCTCATCCCCCCCATCTCCGGTCATGATGAAGGAAAGCCCTTGTTGCTTCGCCTCGCGCATCCCGAAATAGACGGCGAGGTCATTAGGCAGGGCAGGGTCAAAGCTTTCCAAGATCTTTATCACCGTCCCCAGGGCCGAAAGGGCCTCCTCGATACCGATAGTGATAACCTGGCGGTCCAAGCTTAAATCTCTAGCAAGGGTCGATCCATACCCAAGATCCTCCCCCGCGCCTTCGCAGGTCACGGACAAGGCCTTCACCAGCGGACGCAGATAGGCCAGGATACCCGAATCGATCCCGCCGGAAAAGAGGAGTCCTGCACCGCTATTCCTCATGAGGGAATCCTTTACTCTCTCCCTGACGGAGAAAACTGTTTTTTCTAAGTCCACATAATTTCCTTTCTCACGCGTAGCGTGATCACGATCTTAAAAAAAGGTCAATTTAACGCCCCCGTAAGCAGAGATACCAGGGGTTCCGTAACCGAAGACCTCTTCATAGTCCTGGTCAAAGAGATTTTCGACGCGTGCAAAGACCTCCACGTATTTATGGACCTTGAATGACCCACTGAGATTGACCACTACATAATCATCCAACTCCACCCGGCGGGCCGGCCACACCGAAGAATCCATATCGTGGCGCTCACCAACATAGAGGAGGTCTAAACTGGCGGTCCCCCGTTCATCCAAAAAACTGTAGCAGACATTGAATCCTGTCTTGTGCGCGGGCCGCCTGAGCAACGGTTCACCCTGCTCATCATCAGTGTGTGTATACGTGTACGTAACACGAGCCGAAAGGTCTTTAAAGGGGAAAACCTCTATAAACGATTCAATACCCCATGTCTCGGCGTTATCTATGTTTACATAGCCACCGCCATCGATATACTTGATGAGATCATCGAATTCGTTGTGAAAATAGGTTACTCCCAATGTTATTCGATTATCAAACAGGGATTGCTGTGCCCCTACATCCCATCCTATGCTCTCTTCAGGGTCGAGGCCAGGGTTTCCAACCGGCTTCCAACTCATCGTCCACCCATCAAAAAAAGGAGGTGCATAGAGCTCATAAATACTCGGCGCACGAAACCCGCTGCCAATAGATCCTCTAATCGTGGTTCCGGTCTTGTCGATCACAAAGGCCTGTGTTCCCCTGAAGGTGATGTGGTCGCCGAATTCCTCGTGATTATCCCACCGAACCCCAAGTGTCGTATAAGAGATATTAAACAGTTTAATCTGGTCCTCTGCAAAAAGACTGTAGGTATATGCTGATTCATCCATAGGGGGACCCCAAGGATCTACACTCTTCATCGCCTCCTTTTCGTACTCAAACCCGACAGTCAACGTATTGGTCTTGTGGAGATAGAGGTTGTGCTGCCAGGAGATTTCATGTTTCTTGCCTTCGTAGTCGCTATCCCCCCATGGATAATCCCTATAAGCTCTGTCGTGATTTGTAAAGCCATAGCCGAGGATCTGTTCCCAGAGGCCATCGAAGGCCGTAACCTTGATATAGGGTCGAACAAACACCTCTTGCTTATTCTCATGATAATCCTCTAAATCCCGATATGGCCCTCCTCCACCATCTAAATCGGTCCGCCCATCGTGCGATCTAAAACTTACCCCCATATCCAGCCAGTCACTGGGGGTAATCCCCAGTTGACTCGATACCGTGAAATTCTCCCATCCATCATCCTCCTCGTTCCCCGGGAGATCAGCATCTGCTGAGGAGAATCCCTCAGTGCGGATGTGTGAGAAGGCTAAGGAGAAGTCTGCCCATTCATTGGCTGCGCCCACACCGGCAAACTGTCGGGCGGTGGCATATGAACCTCCCTCTGCGCCTACATAGAGGGTGGGCTTCTTCCCCCACCTTTTGGTTATGATATTTATCACCCCCCCCATGGCATCAGCTCCATACAGGACGCTCTGAGGACCTCTCACGATCTCTATGCGCTCGATGTTATCCACGGTGAGGTTGGCAAGGTCAAACTGGCGCTGCACCAGGCTCGGATCGCCAATCTCCATCCCATCAATAAGGATCAGGGAGTGATAGGAGTTAGCGCTACGTAGAAATACAGAGGTCTGTGCCCCTGGACCTCCATTGGAAATTACATCCAACCCGATGGTCCCTTTGAGAACCTCTTTTGCCGTGGCATAACCTTTTGCCTGTATCTCCTCCTTCGTTATCACCGTCACAGAACTGCCGATCTCCCTTTCTGAGGTGGGTACTCTAGTAGCCGTAACTACCACCTCCTCCAACTCTACCGCCTCCTGTTCCGCCGCGAACAATTGACCAATACATCCAAAGCCTATCACCATGCAACATAGGGCTACGATCCCATATCTCCTCCTCATATTCCTCCTCCTCTGAAAACAAAAAAACCCTCAGGTATCTACCTGAGGGCTGCACCCAGTTTCCTTCGCCCCTTACCCCTCCCCTCGATCCACGAAAGGGATACCGGTCATCGATGCAGGCAGGTCTTCTGGCTCCCGGATCACCCTACTCCCCGCGCCTTCCCATCCCGGTTTGCCGGAACAGTGGACTTTTACGGGGTTCGTCCCCGGTCACAGCGGCGGGACCGCTCCCGCTTTTAACGGGATTCCCTCTTAAGCCTTATGCGGCACCCACATCAAGACGAACTATTCAATTGTCGCCGTCTGTATATCATACCTCCTTACCCCTGTCAACCCCTAAAGACCAAAGACCTTGACATTACCGCTCGGCTTCAATAGAATGCTGTGTTTGGGAAAACAAGGGCAAG
>Ga0299912_10002013_pt1 | contig 16591 bp, 9 predicted proteins | sample RVTome_2_FD_207667 | JGI IMG/M metagenome (GOLD analysis project Ga0299912, IMG submission 207667) | Soil microbial communities from uranium-contaminated site in the Upper Colorado River Basin, Wyoming, United States - RVT95D214 (version 2) ... | reverse complement strand
AAACGATTAGCCTTTAAAATGTATCTTAACAAAGGTCAGGAAGACGAATATAAAAAACGACACAATGAATTATGGCCTGCTCTTATAAATCTTCTGAAAAGTTCCGGTATTAGTGAATATTCAATATTTCTCGACAAGGAAACTAACATTTTATTTGCTTTTCAGAAATTGAGCGGCGAAGCTGGATCACAAGATTTGGGACAGACAGAGATAGTCAAAAAGTGGTGGGCTTATATGGCTGATATTATGAAAGTTAATCCAGATAATTCTCCCGTAACCATTGAGTTGGAAGAAGTTTTTTATCTAAAATGAACTGAGTTCATTAAAAAATTTAAATATAAATCGGAGATAAATTATAAGAATGAAATATCTGGCACTGAAAAAATGCATACTTAGGTTCCGCTTTTTTATCGTTCAAGCTTTTTAAAGGAAATGTCACTAAAAGATGGCATTAATTTCAGGAAAAGCACTGGCCCAGACATAACTGAAGTAAAGAGATATAACCATGGCAAATATTGACTTAATCAACAAGGCTTACCAGCTTGCCAGGGAACAATATGCTGCTATTGAAGTAAATACCGATGCAGCCATAGATCGGATGAGCGATGTGGTTATTAGCCTGCATTGCTGGCAAGCCGATGATGTTGGAGGTTTTGAAACTCCTGATGCCATACTTTCAGGTGGAGGCATTCAGACTACCGGTAATTACCCCGGTAAAGCTACCAACATTAAGCAAATACGTGCCGATCTGGAAAAGGTTCTAACAATGCTCCCCGGCAAGCAGCGACTGAACTTGCATGCTATCTATGGCGATTTCCAGGGTGATAAGGTTGACCGCAACCAGATTGAGGTGAAACATTACCAAAGTTGGATTGATTGGTGTTCGAAACAGGGCATTGGACTCGATTTTAATCCAACATGCTTCTCACATCCCATGGCCGATTCCGGATTCACCCTTTCATCGAAAGACGAAAAAGTACGCCGGTTTTGGATAGAGCATCTTAAACGGTGCAGGGCAATTGCAGCCGAAATAGGAAAACAATTAGGAACACCTTGTGTACACAATATATGGATTCCCGATGGTTCAAAGGACTCTCCGATCGACAGAAATGGTCATCGGGTACTGTTAAAGAAATCGTTAGATGAAGCCATGGCTATCGCCTATCCAAAAGAGCATATGAAAGATGCATTGGAAAGTAAATTATTCGGTATTGGCGTGGAATCAATGACCGTTGGATCTCACGATTTCTACCTGAGTTATGCAGTTCGGAATAATAAGCTGATATGCCTTGACAATGGTCATTTTCACCCAACAGAACAAGTAGGTGATAAAATTTCTGCATGTCTTCAATTTGTTGATGAACTTTTACTTCATCTTACCCGACCTGTTCGTTGGGATTCAGATCATGTTGTAACAATGAACGAAGAAGTACAACTTATTGCCTCCGAAATAGTACGTAACAATTACCTGAAACGGGTTCATATTGGATTGGACTTTTTTGATGCCTCTATTAATCGTATCGGCGCTTACATGGTGGGTACCCGTGCTGTGCAAAAAGCATTTTTGCTGGCTCTGATGGAACCCACAAAACTCCTTAAACGCTATGAGGAATCAGGTAAATATTTTGAATGTCTTGCCCTGCAGGAAGAATTGAAAACCAAATTGTTTGGAGCCGTTTGGGATTATTATTGTCTGAAGGAGAAGGTAGCAATTGGCGAAGATTATATTGCCGAAGTCCAGAAATATGAGAAAGACGTACTTAGTAAACGCTAAATTTATTTTTATGCTATTTTATCGAATAAAAGTTCCTCTCTGAAATTAACTTTATAATAAACATTGAAACACATTAAACATAACCTGGAAGAACTTGTTCGGATATCTCGTTTTTATGGACAAAATACCGAATATGTAATTGCAGGTGGAGGAAACACTTCTTATAAAAATACCGAAAAAATCTGGGTAAAATCCAGCGGTAGCCCAATGGCAAATATCAGAGCCGACGATTTTGTTTGTCTCGATCGAAAAAAAGTTCAGCATATTTCAGTTAAGACCTATAGCAACAACCCAACCCTTCGTGAGAGGCAGGTTAAAGAGGACCTTAATACGGCCATTTTATACCCAAAAGAAAAACGGCCCTCGGTAGAAACCTCAATGCATGAGATAATCCAGTACTCTTTTGTTGTTCACACACACCCCGCCATAGTAAATGGATTGGTTTGTGCATCTAAATCCAAAAGTATCGTGTACCGGTTGTTCGGAGATGATGTTCTTTACGTGGAGTATACCGATCCGGGTTATGTTCTTTTCAAAAAAGTAGATATGGCACTGAAGCATTACAGATCGACAAAAGGGAAGGATCCAAGCATCGTTTTTCTGGAAAACCATGGAGTGTTTGTCGCTGCCAATTCTCCAAAGGAAATCGAAGAAATATATACAGGAATTATGACAATTATTGCAGCGGAAATTGTAGTAAACCCAAATACACTTAGCAAAAACGATGTCTCAGTTTTAAAACCTCTTATTGAACAGCTTAAGGGCAGTGTTGAATTTGCATCGCTGGCTGTTATCCCAAACAGTGATGAAATATCACTACAATTCCTGGTCGACCAAAGTAGCTTCAATCAGGTTAGTCGGCCCTTTACACCCGATAATGTTGTCTATTGCAAATCGAATTACCTGTATATTGTTGATGAAAAGAAAATACTCACAAAATTTAATGCGTTTAGGAATAAGTTCGGTTACTATCCAAAGGTAGTAGGAATCAAGGGGAAAGGAATTCTTGCTGTGGAGGAAAACCAACATGCAGCTCAGAATGTTTTAGATGTTTTCAGCAATATGATGAAAGTAAGTTACATAACAAGAAACTTTGGCGGTCCACGGTTTATGAGTCAAAAACAGATTGCATTCATCGATAGCTGGGAGGCGGAGAATTACCGTCGGATGATATTAAAAGAAAACTAGCGATGTACAAAACGAAAGTTATTGCCATTTTCGATATTGGCAAAACGAATAAAAAATTACTTCTTTTTGATGAAGGTTTAGGGATTGTGCATCAACATGAAGAAAAATTCAAAACAACCTACGATGAAGACGGATTTGAATGCGATGATATTGAGCGGATCGAAATCTGGATAAAATCGAGCCTATCAGAATTAATGACAAATGATAAATATTATGTCAGGGCAGTAAACTTTTGTACTTATGGGGCAACGCTTGTTTTTTTAGATGGAGAAGAAAAACGGCTGACCCCTGTCTATAATTATCTGAAAGAAGTACCCGAAGCTATTCAAACAAAACTCTTCGAGCGATATAAGGGGAAATGCGAATTTTGCAGAAAGACTGCCAGTCCGCCGCTTGGGTTATTATTAAACTCAGGGATACAAATCCTTTGGCTCAAACAGCAACATTCCGAACTGTTTCAAAAATTAAAGTCTATTTTACATTTTCCACAATACTTATCCTACTTGCTTACTGGACAGTTTGTTTCGGAACCAACTTCCATTGGATGTCATACCTTTCTTTGGGATTTCGATAAAAACGAATATCATGATTGGATTAAAGATGAAGGCATTACCCTACCCAAGCCACAACTTAATACATTTACAATTAAGACGGAGTTTGAAGGAAAGCAACTTATTACGGGAATAGGTATTCATGATAGCTCATCATCATTAGTACCCTATATCAAGGGAAGCAAACAGAATTTCATACTTGTTTCAGCAGGCACCTGGTGCATTAATATGAATCCTTTTAACCATCGTCCCCTTACAATAGAACAACTTAAAAAAGACTGTCTCGCATACCTGAGTATTGATCAGAAACCAGTGATATCGTCGCGATTATTTATGGGCCATATCCACGATGTTAATGTGAAACGTATGTGTTCCTTTTTTAATGTTGGGGAAAACCATTTTAAAAATGTAAAAGTGAATAAAGTTTTAATTTACAATATGCTTGCCCGGGGTACACAGGAAAAAATATTTTTCAGAAAGGGAATTCCTTCAGGTTATGTCGACGAATCGGTCGAACTTTCGCAATTCGCAGATTTTTCCGAAGCCTATCATCGCTTGATGTACGACCTGACTAGTCTTAATGTAGAATCGATCAAATTAATATCAACACCCGATGATAATATAAAATATCTGTATGTATCAGGAGGTTTTGCTCGTAATATGATATTTATGCAATTGCTGGCCAGCTTCTTTTCAGATATAGAGGTTTGTACTTCTGAAATTGATAATTCAAGTGCCTTGGGAGCCGCCCTGGTAGTTTGGGATAACCTAAACGTAGGACATCCTCTGAATATTAAACTGAATGTACGAAAATGGGAACCCCTTAAAGGACTAGTTAAAACTTGAATTGAACCTATCCGGCCTGTATATAAATACTATATCACTACCTCTATTATTATATTGGTCAATCTGGCAGAACTGGTAGTCTCATTTTTTTCCGATATTCAATGGGTGATATTTTATTCTTTTGCTTGAAGATTTTGGAAAAATGATATTGTGAACTAAATCCCGAATCAAATGATATTTCTTTGATAGGTCGTGCGGTAGTTAGTAATAAATTTTTAGCAACCGATAATTTCATTTCAATTTGATATTCTTTTGGTGTAAAGCTCGTATATTTTTTAAAAACTCTCCTAAACCATGAATAACTGATATGTAATTCTTCAGCTATCTCCTGAGGTGATAATTGAACTTTCATATTATTTGCAATTGTAATTCTTGCTTTATTAATCAGGTTGTTGATCTGCTCGGAATGTCCTGAAACAATTCTCTCCTGCTGGGCTAGAATATAGCTTAATAAATGGGTCGCTAACCCGGATATGAGGTATTTGGCGCCCACGTTATAGTTTTTTAAAAGTTCAAGAATCTGATTATATAAATCGAGCACCTGTTCATCAAGTCCAATTTTAACAACAGGCGATTTTCTTGAAATCAATGGATTGTTCTCAAAAAAATCTGAAAAATCACTAGTAAAACCTATCCAGTATTCATACCATCCTGTCGATTTATTGGGTTTGTACCTGTGCCATTCACCTGGAAATAAAAAAAACACATCGCCTTCATTCAGTGTCATCTTGCCGCAAGTTATTGTTTCGAATATACCACTCCCTTCAAGAATATATAGAATCTGATACTCGTTTAGTATGCGGCCTTCCCGGTAATTAAAATAATGATGCGTAGGGTGTTGAGTGTCGGGGTATGGTTGACCTGGAAGCGTTTTCAAATACCCTCCGTTCTGAACAGTAATTTTAAAAGGATTGGCAAAATTTTTTGCCGGTAAATACTTGAAATACCCTTTCACACCTGTGTCATTTTTGACAAATATACAAGCATTTTATCTATTTACAAAGCGGCAGTAAACAATTATATTTGATCATTTCACACCTATTTGATATGCCACCAAAAACCACAAAAAATTATCTAACCGGTGATGTTCTTTTCATGTATAGCCGAATGTTATGGAATGTGGTTAAAAATGGATTCTCCTTATTCAAATTTCCGGGTTGCTTAAGAAGTTTAACAAAAGGGTTAATTCACACTTTCGTAGTGCATATACCCAATAAAATAATTACCTTCATGTTAATTCCGGTTATGAATTATTAGTTTACCAGATTATGAATTGAAGATGACAAGCTTAAAAGAAAAATATAATCTTCGTTCTATTTATGTTTGGATAGTTCTCTTGCTATCAATCGCTAGTATAAGCAATGATTATTTACTAATTAAAGGATTACCCGCTAAAGAAGAAACCATGCGGGCTATGGAATTAGCCAATGAATACTTCATGAACAAATGGCCTGATGTTGAAAAAACGATTATTACTAACCGTGAACGTCCCAGTAATATCTGGACCCGTGCAGTTTATTACGAAGGCCTGATGGCCTTATACAAGCTTAATCCCAACCCTAAATATTATGATTATGCGATACATTGGGGTGAATATCACGAATGGAGCTTACGTGATGGAGATATTTATACCAGGAATGCAGATAACCAATGTGCAGGGCAAACATATATTGATCTTTATTTACTTGATAGGAAACCGGAACGAGTAAAATACATCAAAATGTCGATCGATAGTATGATCAATACTCCAAAAATCGATGACTGGAGCTGGATTGATGCGCTGCAAATGGCTATGCCTGTATTTGCCAGGCTGGGTACTCTTTATTCCGATAATAAATACTACGATAGGATGTCTGAAATGTACTTATGTACCAAAGATTCAATCGGAGGAGGATTATACAATTATGAAGATAAATTATGGTGGAGAGACGCCAGCTTTAAACCTCCTTTTTCTGAACCTAATGGTGAAGACTGTTATTGGTCGCGTGGTAATGGTTGGGTATTCGCAGCCCTCGTTAGAGTGCTCGATTGTCTGCCAGAGGAAAATAAATATAGGAAAGAATTGATACAGACCTTCAGAGATATGGCTGAAGCACTAGTGAAAATCCAGCGTCATGATGGATTCTGGAGTGTTAGTTTACATGATCCTAATAATTTTGGAGGAAAGGAGTTAACAGGAACAGCTCTATTTACATATGGTATGGCATGGGGTATAAATCATGAAGTTCTTGATGAGGAAAAATACAAACCTGTTGTTTCCATAGCATGGAATGCTATGATTAAAGATGCCTTGCATGAGGATGGTTTTCTGGGCTATGTACAGGGTACCGGAAGTGGACCCTCTGATGGTTGGCCTGTAGCTTATGACCATCAACCTGATTTTGAGGATTACGGTCTGGGTTGTTTCCTGCTGGCTGGAAGCGAAGTATATAAAATAATAAAATAATAAGGCAGTGTTAACTGTCAATTACATATTTTAAAGATGCATTAAAATGGTACGATTCATCCAAACCAATCTTTTCGAACTCTCAAACTTAACGTTAATTTTTAGCTCGCTGGCAGGCGAGTGTTATTCAAATCGGATTTCGACGGAGAAGTCAATATTTATGCTGTTGAGATTGAAAAAACTAAAATAAAAGGAGACTCTCAATTAAATTAATCTATGATATAATAATTTTATTAACCCTAACCATTCAGACTATGAAAAAACTTTTGCTACTTGAACCTTTAATCAGGACAAGATCAGTTGTAGTATTCGTGACATATACTGATGGTTGTAATCCTGTACAGTCTTAATGCACATAAATCTATCTGCAGAAGACTATCTGATATTTAAGAATTAGTCCAAAAACCTTAATCTACACACTACAAAATTATGAATCAGAATAAAAAAATTTTATGGATTCTCTGTTCTTACCGGTTTAATATAATACCATTCAGGAACTATATCATACATTTTTTAGCATTGGTATTGATTAATCTGGTTACTCTCGATACGTATACACAAGTATCGGATTATGAACAGAACCAGATTTCAGTGAGCAGGGAAAAATTGCTTGCTGATAACATAGCTATGAATAATTTCGAAGCAATGCAGGGAGTAACCATTTCGGGTAAAATCTCAGACTCCGATGGTAATCCGTTGCCAGGGGTTAATATTATTGAAAAAGGTACCAATAATGGTACAGTTACCGATCTTGATGGAAATTTTACCCTTACAGTATCCAGCAAAGAATCTGTGATAACTTTTTCTTATATTGGCTATATCACTGAAGAAATTCGGGTTGGGGATCAAACTAATATAAGCCTCACAATGGTCGAGGATCTTATTGGTCTGTCGGAGGTTGTCGTGATAGGTTATGGTTCAGTTAAAAAGAGTGATGTCACCGGTTCACTATCCTCTGTTACTGATGAACAAATCAAGGAAATGCCGGTGACCAATGTCAACCAGGCAATACAGGGACGCGCAGCCGGTGTGGACGTTGTAAACTCAGGCTATGGTTTAAATACCAAACCTGAAGTCCGTATCAGGGGTAACAGGTCAATCTATGCTAAAAATGATCCTTTGTATGTAATAGATGGAATTCCTGTTGCTGCCAACATCAACGATATCAACGCCGGGGATATTGAATCTATAGAAATATTGAAAGATGCATCTGCCACAGCCATATATGGTTCTAGAGGTGCAAACGGTGTTATTTTGATCACAACCAAAAGGGGTAAAAGCGGACAATTTAATGTTAATTTAGAAAGTTCTTTTACTTTTAAAAATTCCTTGAGGTTTTTTGACCAACTAACGGGCCATGAGTGGATGGAAATTGCCAGGAACAACAAACGCGGTTCTGGTGATTATACTACTCCATATCCAAATCCGATAGACGACATGGCTATCGTAGAAAATATGCATTACAATGTATGGGAATCAGTTGAAATGGGTTACACCTGGAACGAAGACGGTACAGTTGCCATGCGTCCTGCTACCGCCGAAGAACAGGCAAAATGGGGTGTGCCCGAAGTACCTGATTACCATCCTGATAATGTAAGAACCTATGACTGGTTCAGCCAAGGTCGTAATGTAAATGCTTTGACACAAACTCATCAATTTAGTGTAAGTGGAGGTAGCGATAGGTTAGCCGCTTATTTTTCTTTGGGGTATATCGATGAAAACGGACAAGGAATAGGTGAAAGGTTCCAAAGGATCAGCCCCAGGTTGAATTTGGATTTCCAGGCACTTGACTGGTTAAAAGTTGGTATGAGCACTACCTTTAGTTCTGAATTAACCGACCCTGGTGAAGGTTTGTTGTGGGGAGTGACCAGTCAAATCCCTCTTTCGTTGCCTTATGATTCTACAGGTGAATTCCTGATCAACCCAACCAGTGATGTACAGGTTAAAAACCCTATTCGCGATGAACAACTAAACACACACGAAAACAGGGTGGCCAGGTATTTGGGCGCTTATTATGCTGAAATTTCATTTACCAAACATTTAAGATACAAATTAAATGTAAGCCAGGATTTAAGGCATTGGCGCAATGGAAGGTACCGTCATGAATTGTCTTCAGTAGTTTATCCCAGTTTAAATAACGCGACCTATACCCAAGGTCAAGAATCCCATTACTCAGTAGACAACCTGTTATTCTACGATAGAGAGTTTGGTATACACAGCATTGGTGTTACTTTATTACAAAGTGCGGAAACCAGAAGAATGGAAAGAACCAGTATGAGTGCCGAAAACCTGCCATACGATACCCAGCTATGGTATCAGCTTAGCTCGACCCTTGACCCTGCGACTATATCAATTAACTCTGAATTTAAGGATGATGATGATGAGTATGGATTGCTTTATTCCAGATGGCAATTGGCTTCTTTCATGGGTAGGATCAATTATGGATTGATGGACAGATACTTATTGACCGCCTCTTTACGATACGATGGATCATCTTTATTCTATGTAGACAATCGATGGGACTACTTCCCTTCTTTCGCCCTTGCATGGAAGGCACATAACGAAAGTTTCCTTGAAGAAGTGGACTTTTTGAGCCAATTAAAACTTAGATTTGGTTATGGTACTGTTGGACAAGCAGGCAACCGTCCTTACGAAACAGCAGGACAAATCGCAGAATCATACTATGTATTTGGAGATGATCCTGCAAAAGGGTATGCACCTTCGTTAATCCAAACCAAAGGTGTGGGTTGGGAAAAAACTACAACTTCCAATATTGGTATTGATTTTGGATTCTTTAGGAACCGGCTTTCGGGTACCATTGAACTATACAGGGCCAATACCCACGATCTGTTGCTGGATAAAACCATACCTGCCGTAACCGGATATACAAAAGTAAGGGCCAATGTTGGTAAAACCAGGAACGAAGGTATCGAGATTACTTTGAACACATTTAATATTGACAGAAGCGATTTCAGGTGGGAAACAGACTTCACTTTCACCAGCAACAGGGAAGAAATTCTTGAGCTGGCAGAAGGCTCTGAAGATGACATTGCCAGTGGTTGGTTTATAGGCTATCCTATTAAAAGTTATTACGATTATGAGTTCGATGGTATATGGCAGGAAAGTGACAGCGCTTTGATTGATTTTTACAATTCAACTGGTAACAACGGTTTTGAACCTGGTAAAATACGTGTGAAAGACGTCGATGGCAACGATACCATCAATACTAACGACCGTACCGTTGTTGGGCACAATGTTCCTAAATTCTCTGGTGGTTTGACAAACCGTTTTTATTATAAAGGGTTTGAATTATCTTTTTTCATATTCTTCAGGGTTGGTCATGGTATCTATAGTAGGGACGGACACTACTTCCCTATGACCGCACGCTATGCTACCCCATTTAACGTAAATTATTATTTACCCATGGGAACGGCGGAAGAAAATGCAGACGCCGATCATCCTGCCCCGGCTAATACAAGGGATAGGTATGAAAGCGCCATGTGGTTCAGGGAAGCTTCCTTCCTGAAAGTGAGGAATATTACATTGTCATATGATGTCCCAAAATCTATAATATCTAAAGTAAACATCAAAAGCCTAAGATTATCTGTACAAGCATTTAATCCATTACTGATCACTGACTATCCATATCTGGATCCTGAAGCCCAGGATAAAGATGAAAAAAAGACCCCAGGTGGAACCAGTGACAAAGGATGGACATTCAGTATAAAACTGGGATTTTGATAACAATTCCTGAATCTTGAAAAACAATAAGAAGATGAAAAAAATATTAATAGTATTCACAATACTAACAATCCTATCCTCTTGTGAGAGGTTTTTAGAGGAAGAACAGGTAGCTACGCAAGGCTATGGATATTACGAAACCGAACAAGGTTGCGAAGCCCTTATTAATTCCTGTTATGAATCGATAAGGTTCAAAGCGGGAAATGAATGGTCATACGGTATGTTCAATTACGGTACCGATGAATATATGAAAGGTTTTGAATGGACCCAACCCTATGCACAGCCGGAATATAACGATTACACTCCCGATTTGGATGCCGAAAACAAAGGTGACGCCTTTGTAGCCGATGTTGGTGACCTGTGGGCGTATACCTATAATGGTATCGACAGGTGTAATGTTGCTGTGGAAAAAATTGCGCTGGTTGACGATGGTGTTGGTATGTTAAAGGATCAGGAAGGTAAAGATGTGCGTACAGCAGAAGTGCGTTTTATCCGTGCTTACCACTATTTCATTTTCGTTCAACAATTTGGAGCTATCCCTGTGACCCTGGAACCCAGTTCAGGACTGGAATATGAATGGCCAAGGGTCCCGGTCACGGAAGTTTATGATAAAATATTAATTGATTTGGAATGGGCTTATGATCATATTCCTGAAATACAAGATCAATTTGGTAGAGTAACCAAAGATGTTGTAAGGCACTATTGGGCTAAAGTATTGTTGACCCGTGCCAGCTATGTACCCGATCCTGCTGATAACCCAAACAACTATAACCGTGGAGGCAATCCAACACTAAACTTGCAAAAAGCTGCTGAATTGATTGAAGAAATCCATGAAGGTGGACGTCATTCTCTTCTTAGTGATTATGCTGATATATTTAGGGAAGGAAACGAAATAAACAATGAAATTATTTTCTCAATCCAGTACAATGATGTAGTTGGTTTGAATGGAAACGATGCTTCACCCTATAAAAACCAATTGCATGAATTCTGGTTCAATCAATATGACCAGGATCCCGGAATGGTCAGAAACATTGAGTATGGTCGTCCTTTCCGCAGGTTGTTTTTAACCGATTACGCCATTAATATACACGACAGATTAAACGATTCACGTCTGCGCAAGAGCCTTCTCGAGGCTTATTTCTGTACCCAAACAGATGAGTCCGAGATTCCTACATGGACTGCTGAAGAATTATTGTTTGCATTTGACGATGTTGCCATTGATGGTTCGTGGGCCATAAGGTATGGCGATACCGTGCGTGCAGGTGAAATGAAATTTGCCCCTGCCACAGAAATTGCAGAGTCGGAACATGTAAATGTTGGAGATACCGCGTTGGTTTTCCTCCTGAATGATGAAAACACAACATTGACCGATCGCCAAATGATTGCCGCCGGACATAAGATTTATGCCCGCTACTACTGGACAACCAATGCCGATGGTTCGCTGAACGAGTTGGTGACATTTGACAGGGACAACGACTTACTTGAAAATACCAACCAGTTTGTTGTTGGTTCAACTACCATTGAAACTTCAACCTGGAACAGAAACAAGTCACCTTCTTTGATCAAATACTGGGACCGTGCAAAACCAGATGGATATGATTCTCACTGGGGAACCAGGGACGTATTTCTTGCCCGCTTGGCTGAGTCTTATTTGATCGGTGCAGAAGCCTATGGAAGGTTAGGGAATTATACCAAAGCTGTTGAGTTTATCAACTATGTTAGGGAAAGGTCGGCTTACCAGGAAGGTGAAGAAAAACCAATGTACTGGTGGAAATTCGATGGCGGTTCGCCAGCAGATGCAACTTCAAGCACTGTTAACAATATGTTGATTGACGAAACATATTGGGATGATGCCAGCCACGATGAAGTTGAAATGTATCCTGAAAGTGTTGACTCAAAAGAGGAAAGGTTTATCCACTTCATCCTTAACGAAAGGTGCCGTGAATTGTTAGGTGAACTGGTACGTTGGGAAGACATGGTACGTTCCTGCACTTTGATTGAAAGGGCTACAACTTTCAATGATGATACCCGCAATTCAGGTACTATCCAAAAATTCCACAGGATACGTCCTATCCCGCAAATCCATTTGGATGCCATACAAGTGGATGGCATGTACCTTACACCTGCAGAAAAGCAAGAATACCAAAACGAAGGTTATAACTAATATAAAATGGTTTTAATAACAAATAATAAACAGTTTGTCTGGTGCTGCACAAAAAAGTACAGGCCGGACAAGTTTTTTATTTGTTTTTTAAATTTTTTTTTGAATTGGAATTTTTACTAACCTATAAAAATAAACGATCATGAAAAAGAATGACTATTTAAGTAAAATTTTGATGCTGACATTATTGCTGGTATCTCTAATGGTTTATACACAACCGGTTGACAAAACTATTATTTATGTCGGACAATATGAAAGCAATGAGATCAGGGAGGCAGACAGTATTATGATGGATAGCGTGGCAAATTGGATAACAAATGTTGTTTTTATGGACGCAGGTGTATTTAACCCAGCCCCTGCGGATTCATTATACGGCGATGGTGCCGATGCTATTGGCGCCGAGGGTGTTATTATTTCAGAATCTATTGGTTCAACCAGTGTGCCCAATTTTGGTTTGAGAGATAATTACCCCGTGCCTGTCATTATTATGGAGGGTGTTTTGACAAATGATCCTGCATCAACAGAAAAATGGCCTTTATTACTCGAAGATGGAGGCGTTTGGGGTTATGCTTCTCCGGAAGCTGTTGACGTTCAATGGAAAATTGTAGACGATGAGCATTACATTACAGACGAATATAACATAGGTGATATTCTATCCTATGCTGAAACTCCAGACAGGGGAGTTCCATACCTGCATGGCATAAGTCCAAGCCATGTAATTTTAGCAACTGCTGCTAGAGAAGAGGGGGGTGTTGATAATCCAACTTTTGTACAGGAAGAAGCCATTGCAATAGGATATATTGAAGATCCTGAAATTTTGTTTATAAATGTTGCTTATACCTATCTTGCTGTAGGTACAACTGATTTTTACAACATTATGCATAGATCTGTTGAGTTTATGTTTGATGCAATTCCTGAAGAACCGATAGATGCAGTTGAAGAATTGTTTACCGATGCCATTAAACTGGCTGTCTATCCAAATCCTGCTGAGCTTGATGCTACGATAAGTTTTTATATTGAAGCAGGGGAAATTGTATCAGTAAATATTTATGACCTCACCGGAGGTTTAGTGAAAAATATTTACAAAGGATCTTCGGTAGCAGGAAAGAATGTCGTACATGCTGATTTAACAAATTATACTTCAGGTATCTATTTTGTAGAATTACAGATCGGTAACAAAATAGCCCATACAAAATTAGTAGTCAAATAATTAAGAATTTAATCTTTAATACTGTAACTTTATATGACTAAAAGGGGATGGTTGATACTACCCATCCCCTTAAAAAGTCTGAAATGATTTATGTTAAACAAACAACAATTAGCAAATCATCACAACTTAGTGTAAATTGATGATCAGCTCTAATGGTATGCTTAATTGAATCTATCGGGTTGTTAAATAAAAATTAATCCGATTAATAATTTGTAAAAATTTTATTTGTCCACACTTAACCTTAAAAACTCTTAAACATGAAAAAAATCTTATTCCTAACATTTTTCGCCCTAATGTACCTAGCTGGTACATTAAATGCTCAAAATGTCATTTTCATTACCGACGATGATTATGATGATGAGCAAATAGCATGGCTTGAAGGTGAGGGTTATACCGTAACCCCCTTCTGGCCCGCAGGAGGAATCGCACAGGCTTCCACATCCACATTGAACTGGCTGAATTCTGCCGACCTGGTAATCTTTGGTCGCAGCGGGAACAGCAGCGATTTCGATAATCCGGATAAAAAGATATGGAATGCCATTACGGCTCCGGTAATGCTGTGCTCAGGGTGGTGTGCCCGTAATTCCAGGTTGAACTGGTTCAACAGCGGAACAGCCGATAATTATACACCTCCCGATACGGTATGGGCTAATATTTTAATTCCTGGTGATCCTGTCTTTTCAGGAGTTACCTTAGTCGGCGATTCCCTTGACTGGATGGTAGCCTGGCACAGTGCCATAAGTGTACCGTCGACTACAGCGACCAATGCTGAGATTCTGGCCAGATCTATGACCTATGACCGCTCTGATTCCAACTATGTACTGTTTGCACGCTTTGATCCCTTTGTTGAATTTTATCCCGGATCGATCGACTATCCTGCAGGTTACAGATCTTATCTCGGTTTCGGTAACGATCAAAACGGCTATAACTATTTCCCGTTAACCGATAATGCCCGTGCAGTTTATCTGGCTGAACTTGAAAGACTGATCGCATTACCTGAGCCCCCTGCAAACATTATGTTTGTTACAGACGACGAGTATGACAATGAACAGATTGACTTCCTGAGAGCCGAGGGATATGGTGTCACTCCTATCTGGCCGTCGACAGGACTGGCAAATGCTACTCAGGATACTATCGCGCTGTTGAACAATGCCGACCTGGTCATTATAGGTCGCAGTCCCAACAGTACTATGTTTCAGTCACCAAACAAGCAAGCCTGGAATGATCTTAAGGCTCCCTTGATATTGAATTCAGGTTTCGTTGCCCGCAACTCCAGAATCAACTGGTTCAATAGTGGAACTGCAGATAATTATACACCGCCCGATACAGTATTTGCTAATGTACTTGTTCCTGGTGATCCGGTTTTTGCAGGAGTTACCTTAGTTGGCGATTCCCTTGACTGGATGGTGGCCTGGCACAGTGCCATAAGTGTACCGTCGACTACAGCGACCAATGCTGAGATTCTGGCCAGATCTATGACCTATGACCGCTCTGATTCCAACTATGTACTGCTTGCACGATTTGATCCGCTGGTAGAATTCTATCCGGGATCGAAAGATTTTCCGGCAGGCTATCGTACCTACCTCGGTTTTGGTAACGATCAAAACGGTTACAACTATTTCCCGTTAACTGAAAATGCCCGTACAGTTTATCTTGCCGAAATTGAAAGGTTGATGGCTACTCCTGAGCCACCCGAGCATATTATGTTTATCCAGGGGATCACTCCCACCACTTCGCATGATAGTGTTCAGATTGAGTGGCTGGAAGATGCAGGCTATACTGTTACATCCCTATTCCCTAGAACTGGTATAAACGCTGCCGGACTGGATACACTTAATTTGTTGAACAAAGCCGACCTGGTTATTTTGGGACGCAGTGTTCCAAGTACGACCTTCCAGCCTCCTGCCAGAGAATACTGGAATTCAATTAAAGCTCCTGTGATGCAGTGTTCAGGATGGGCTATCCGAAATAGCAGAGCTAACTGGTTCAATAGCGGAACAGCCGATAACTATGGTGAACCCGATACCGCATGGGCAAATGTACTGATGCCCGGTGATGGTGTATTCTCGGGAGTTACACTGGATGGCGATTCGCTCGACTGGATGATTGCTCGACACAGTGCTATAAATGTACCGTCGACAACTGCAACCAATGCACAGATACTGGCCAGATCGATGACTTACGCCCGTTCCGATTCTAACTATGTGTTGTTTGCACGTTTCACTCCGCTGACTGAGTTTTATCCCGGATCGGTAGATTATCCATCGGGCCGCTTTACTTACTTTGGTTTCGGAAACGATGAGAGTGGTGTGATCAACACCTTCCCATTGACGGATAATGCACGCGCAGTTTACCTTGCTGAGATACAACGACAGATAGCAAGTCCGGTAGCTCCGCTGTCGAGCGATGCTGATCTGAGAAGTATTACACCCAGCGAAGGTGCACTTGATCCGGTATTCGACCGGGCTGTAACAGAATATTCTCTCGTTATAACCAGCGGTGCCACAACCGTAAACATCGCCGCTGTTGCTCACCCGAATGCCACTGTTGCAGGTGCCGGCGACATTGATGTTCCTGGCGTGGACTCCATAACTGTTACTGCAGATAACGGAACGACAACGAAGGTCTATACCGTTACCATAACTGCCAGCGCTGATAACGATGCAACTCTGTC
>Ga0299912_10002012_pt1 | contig 16594 bp, 19 predicted proteins | sample RVTome_2_FD_207667 | JGI IMG/M metagenome (GOLD analysis project Ga0299912, IMG submission 207667) | Soil microbial communities from uranium-contaminated site in the Upper Colorado River Basin, Wyoming, United States - RVT95D214 (version 2) ... | reverse complement strand
ACGGGTGAGGCGGTTTCTTGGGAAAGCGGTGCCTCCAGCCCGGTCCGGGGACCGAGTGAACAGGCTCGCCATCATGGACGTACGCGAGGAGGGTCGAGCCTGGCGTGGCCGATACCGACAGGCTGCGGACCCGATAGCCACGAGACTCGAGCAACGCCTTCGCTGCCTTCTTGGCTTCTTCGATGCCCTGTCCGGGGATCTCGAGACGTAGCGGATCGGGCGTCATCGTCGTGAGAACTCTGCTCTGGGACTCGTCGAGCTCCTGCTTGACGCGAGTGATCTTGATCGTCCACGGGTTCATGTTGACCTCACGGTTCGAGATGCCCAGGGCACTTCGCCCACGAGCCTGCGAAAGCGCACATGGCACGCTCGCCGAGCGGCGGAAGAGCGAGTCCAAGCCTGGATCCGGAACTCCTGAGCCAAGCGCAGGCCCCATCCCATTCGAGGCGCTGGCAGGACCGCGGTTCGGCGACGACCATACCGCGGAGCAGTTGAACCGAACGACGGCTCGGGATGACCCCGAGAGTCCATCCCGTGAGTAGCTCCTCCGCAAGCTTTCGCGCGTCCTCGGGCGCCGTCTCGCTCTTTGCGATGGACTCGAAGAAAGTCGCGTAGTCCTCCGACACCCCTGAGGTATACCGCATGTCCCAACAAAGCAGGAGCCTTCTCGCCTCGGAACTCTACGCAGCGCTGATCGAGCACGGCGTCGCACCGGGGGATCGAGGCCCCCTCATTGCCAGCGCTCGTCGGTACAGGTTCCGGTCGTGGCTCAAGAAGAACCGGCGCGGCGGCTTGGTCGTGACGGACGGCAAGACGCTGCTCCGTCTTCGGGACAGCGGGCCGAGGGCTTTGGATACCCAGGCCTGGGTCACGGGAGACCCGGGCTTGACTTCGAAGCGCCTACGTGGCAATTCTCCCCTGCCCACCGTCGATCCTGACCGAGGCCGGCTAGGGCGAGGCCCTTCGGCGCACAACGCCGAAGGGCCTTCGTATCTCAGGAGCGACCGCGGACCCGCGACGCGAGCCGTTTGCCCACAAGGTGAAGCCGAAGCCGCTCCGCGGCCCCGCCGAGTTCGAGCGCGCAGTCCTCGCAAAGATCGACGCGCTCAGGGCTGACCTTCTGCCCGATTTCGAAGAGGATTCGCCAGCTCGATTGCGCCCCACAGGCCCGGCAGAGGCTCATGCCGCTCTGTGCTGGCTCGATCCGGATCACGGCGTGCGGGTCTCGAGGACAGCGACGGCTGCGTAGACGGCCAGGCCGGCGGCGGCCACGCCCACAGCGAAGCCCACGACCCACCCGTAACGGGCCCAGAAGCCCGGCTCAGCCGCCTCGAAAATGCCCGTCTGGGCCGCCGCCAGGGACTCGGCCGTCTCCCGCAGGAGCGTCTCACGGACCTCGAGCGTGCCTTCGAGCTCGGTGATCCGTAGCTGCTGGCCTGCGTAGAGGAGGAACCGACCTTCGCCCATCAGGAGCCCGGCATAGGGCGCCGGCTGGCCTGTTTCCAGGGAGACGACCGGGGGCCCGAGATCGGCCACTGAGGCCTCCTGGGGCGCCGCAGATGGCGTGTTCCCGGCCGGCGCATCATCGCTCCAGGCAGAGCCCGGCAGGGCCAGGAGCGCAACCAGAAAGGCCAGGAGCGCAACGGCCTTGGGCCAGACCGGGCGGCCCGGCCGGCCTTGCCTTTGACGCGCCATGACGCGGCGCGGCGTCATGCCGGCTTCGGCGCGTGCGCGTTCGCGAAGGCCGCAAGGGCCTTGCGGCGTTCGGCCGCCCCCGTGATCGCCTTGACCTTGTCGAGGTCGGCCTTGACGGCTTCGACCCGGGCCTCGACGTCAGCGTCTCCAGCCTTCAAGACCGGGTCGATCAGACCGGCTGCAGCTCGCTTCTCGCGGCCTGCCGTCGTGGCGAGACTGATGAGCTCGTGTCCTCCGACCCCGGCGAGCCCTGCACCGATGCCCGCGAGCCCTGCCATGAGGACCGACAGCCAAGGCTTGTGCAGAGCGAGCGCGCTGAGCGCACCGGCGAGGAAGCCGAGCACGCACGCGATGACCGGCCGGATCCACTTGTAGTGACCCGAGATCTTCGCGAGCAGGCTCTGTCCGAACTTCGTCTTGGAGAAATCCACGAGTAGCTTCAAGAGCACAGCTAGCGTTCCGATCGCGCCCAGCACCTTCGCTTGGGACGCGAGTCCGATTCCCTCTTCGATGAGCTTCAGGAGTTCGTTCACGGTTGTGCCTCCTCGGCGTTGGTTTCTCTTCCCCTGTGGTATCAGTTGCCTGTCAGAGGACCGTCACGCGCGGGCCCACGATGAACTGTCCCGGCGGGACGACAGGATACCGCTTTCCGGACGCGACTTGAACCCACGCGTCGTAGGCGTAGATCGCCGAGTCGAGCCCGCTAGTGTCTGCCGGAAGGAGATAGATCTCGGCCTGCCCCGCCGTCGCCGGCGCGAGGACTTTGATCTCGAGCACGGCGTTCGAGGTCTTCGTGATCACCGGGATGCCCTCCGGAATCGTCGCGACCGTGAAATAGACGACGGCGCCGGCGAGTGTGATCGCGGCGCCGGCCGGATCCTTCACGGACAGCAGTAGCGTGAGGTCCTGCCCGCGGTAGAGCGAGATCGTGGCGCCGGCTTCGAGGGACAAGCAGGTCATGTTGGGTCTCCTCGCGGTGTTCCTTCCATCTCCTCGTCCTCGTCGATGACGCCGCTCAGTTCGTAGACGGAAATCAGCGTTCCGGCAAGCGCCGTCTCCGCTGTCCGCACGCCGGAGAGCTCGAGCAAGGGAACGACCGTGCCTTCGAACGTGTCTCCAGCGTCAAGCGTCCCGAGGAGGTCCTTGATGAGATCGGGCGATTCGAGGAACGAACGGAAGAGCCAGAGTCCATCTCGAGCGTCATCTGCGATGATCGGGCCGACCGGCGGGAACGTCCACAGGATTTCGGTGTCCCCGCACCCACCGATCGGGCTCCCTTCGCTCGGGATGATCTTGAGCGCCATCAGCTACCCAACGACGGCGATGCTCTTACCGGAAACGTAGGGTCCGCCCGGCGCCGTGATCGTCGCGATCGCGTAGAGGTGCGTGCCTGGAGCCACGCCAGGGGGACTCGCGATCGACTCCGCGAAGAACGTACGTTGCGCGCTCGGCACGAGATCATTGAGCGTGAAGAGCAGAGCCTCAGTCGCCGCGTCGTAGAACGCGATCGACGCGGCAGTCGCGGATGCGTCAATTCTTCCGTCGACCTCGAACCACGCAACGAGGTTCACCTTGTTCGATGTCGTGTTGAGCATGACGCCCAGCGCGGCGCGCTTGACTCCGGCCGAACGTGTCGAGACTGCGACGTCGAGGTTTGTCCCGACGCAGTCGTCGGCCGACGCGAGACGTTCCCCGGCGCTTCCGGCCGCATGCACGCCGGGCAGCGCTTCATCCCAGACAGCCATTGCGATCTGCGTCGGGCTACCCGCGTCGCTCGCGTTCTGCAAGGCCTCGCCCGTCGAGCCCGGGGTGAGGTGCCCGGCGAGGGCTTCATTCCACACGCCGTCGGCGACCTCTGAGACGGCGTCAGCGGACACAGCGGCTGCGTCGACTGCGTTCGGAACGAGGTCCATCGCGTCGCCGGGAACAGCCCGCGTTGAGACGGGCGTATCCAGATTCGGGGCCCCGGCAGGCGTGACTCGAACGGTCTCCCCGAAGCTCCCTGCCGCGATGTGTCCGGCGCGGGCTTCATCCCAGACGGCGTCGGCAACCGCGGACGGGTCGGAGACAGCGTCCGCGTCATCGAGCGCCTTGCCGGTGGAACCGGGGCTCAGGTGCCCGCCAAGCAGTTCGTCCCACACGCCATCGGCGATCTCCGCCACAGCGTCAGCGGCGAGAGCGTCCGCGTCGATGGCTCCCGTTGCAACGGCGGCCGCGCTCACCGCGCCGGCGACCAAGCTCATCGCGTCTCCGGGAATCGCTCTCGTCGACACGGGCGTGTCGAGGTTGACGAGCGCTGGGGCCTCGCTCGCCGTGATGGCCCCGGCGGCGATCTGAGCGGCACCGATCACGTCCGTGTCCATCGCCTCGACGTGCGACCGCATTCGCCCGGCGCTGAGCGCTGCCGGCAGCCGGGCCTGGATGTCATCAGTGTCTGCCTGCACTGCAGCGATCGCTGCAGCGCTCGCGAGACCGGCTTGGATCTCGGTCACAGCTGAAGCGGCGATTGCATCCGCGTCGATTGCATCCGTCGCGATGGCAGCGGCATCGACCGCGCCAAGTACGAGATCCATCGCATCGCCCGGGGCCGCACGTGACGAAACGGCAGCGTCAAGGTTCGGAGCCCCGGCGGGGATCACGCGAACGGTCTCTCCGAAGCTGCCCGCGGCGATGTGCCCGGCCCTCGCCTCGTCCCACACCGCATCTGCGATGGCGCCGGTGTTCACCGGAACCGAGCCAGTGCGCGAGAGGACAAGCACCACGTCACCTGGAGCCGGAACGAACGGGAGAGCTGAGACCGTAATGGCCCCGTTCAGGTTGGCGTAGTCGTCCACGTTGCGAGCTGCGATGCCTGCTGCTCCGATCACGACCACCTGCATGTTGTTGAAGAAGTCGTCGGCCTGGGTCAAGCCAGTGCGTACTTCGGTCGCCGACGAGCCTGCGACTGCCGCCGTTTCAGCAGCCACGACACGACCCACGTACCGACCAAAGGTTCCGACTCCCAGGTGTCCAGCAACGGACTCATCCCAGACTCCATCGGCGATCTCGGACACCGCGTCGGCCGCGAGCGCGTCTGCGTCCACCGCCCCTGTCGCAACTGCCGTGGCCGTCACGGTTCCGGCGTCCATGCCTTCCACCTGGGCGCGCATGCGACCAGCCGACAGCGTGGCCGGCAATCGCGTCTGGATGTCATCGGTGTCTGCCTGCACAGCAGCCAGCGCAGCCGACGTGGCAAGCCCTGCCTGGATCTCGGAGACGGCAGAGGCAGCCAGCGCATCCGAGTCGATCGCGTCGGTCGCGATGGCCGTTGCCGTGACGGTGCTCGCGTCCATCCCCTCGACCTGCGAGCGCATGCGCCCACCGGACAGGGAAGCGGGCAGTCGTGTCTGGATGTCGTCCGTGTCGGCTTGGACGACGGCGAGGGCTGCGGCAGACGCCCGGCTGCTGACGGCCACGTCGATGTCGTCCACGTACTGGCCGACGTCGAGCTGGCCCTCCTGCGGGATGTTCTTCGCCGTCGCCGAGGTGTCAGTCGCGAAGTAGTAGTAGGAGTCGTCCGCCTCCGGGTTCGTGATCGCCGACGTGTCCCAGAGGTACTGGTAGACGCCAGGAGCCCGAGTCGCGTCCACGACGGTCATGGCCTGCTGGAGCGTGGTCCAGCCCGCCGCCTTGAACGTGCTGTCCGCGAAGTCGTACCACTCGACGACGCCGGCCTTCACGCGCCAGATCGACACCACTACGGTCGCGAGCGCGGTCAGCGGAACGGCCGGGTTGCCCGCGTGGAGCGGGGCCGTCGCGATGCGGTCACTGCCCCCCGATTGGATCCGTCGATACCCAGCCATCGCGTCCTCACATGCTCGCGTCGAGCAGGGTGACCAGCTCCCAGGTGTCGGGATCGGGCACCCGCTCGGTGAGGAGGAAGGTGTAGAGGACCCTGGCGATCTCCTCGTACACCGACGCGCCTGCCGTCAGTGCGGTCGAGACGCGGGTCCATCCGTCGTACGCGCGCATGATGCCGGGGCAGCCAGGCACGACGCAGGGCGAGCCGTCTCCGAGACTGTTCCACGCGCCGCACACATCGCACTTCGAGAGCAGGCGCCCCGTCGCGAGCGGGTGCATCCCGTTCTCGATCTTGACGTACAGCATCACCTCGGCGCCCGTATACGGCTGCACCATCTGGACGAACTGCTCGCCGTCCATGTACCCACACGTCACCCACGCCTCGATCCAGCGCTGGTTGCGGGGCGCGTTCTCCTCGATCTTGATGGCGGCGACTCGCGCCTTGTCGATCAGGTGGGACGTGAAGGGGTGGTTCAGGGTGACTGGCATGACGACCTCCTGAGCCTACGCCTGAACGGCGCGGCGGTACACGTCCACGGTCTTGCTTGCAGCCTCGTCCCACGAGAAGTCATGGACGCGCCGCAGTCCCAGCTCCGCGAGGGCAGCGCGCGTCTCCACGGACCTGCACGCCTTCAGGGCAGCCACGATAGCGGGGTAGTACCGCGACGGGATGATGAAGGCGAACTCGCGCCCTGCTTCGTTCACCACGACCTCGCCGAGCCCGTCCGCCTCGGTGGCGACGAGGGGCACGCCCATGGCCATCGCCTCCAGTGCCACGATCCCGAACGGCTCGTGGACCGAGGGCATGAGCACGACGTCTGCCGCGCGGTACAAGTCGCGAAGCTCTTGCCCGTGGCGAAAGCCGAGCCAGCGCAGTCGCTCGGGGTGCTCCGCCTCGATACCCCGAAGCCGCTTCGTCACGTACCAGGACTCGCGTGCTTCGTCGGTGCAGGCGTTGACTTCCCCCGCAATGACTACGCAGTAGCCCGTGTCCTCGGCGACGACGGCGTCCAGCAGGTACTCAACGCCCTTCATAGTCGCCACGCGCCCGACGTAGAGCGCAACAGGCCGGTCGGGCAGTGACTCGACCTGTCGAGCCCTGGCGCCATCTCCTGCTCTTGGGTTCCATTCCTCCAGGTTGATCCCGTTGTAAACGAGATTGATGCGGCGCTCAGTCATAAACTGCTCGTGCGCGATGTCCACGTACGCCTGCGAGCACAGGATCAGCTCGTCGCTCTCGACGACGAGGCGCCCCTCCTGGTTGAGCATGTAGAGCGTCGCCTGGTCCATCCGGCCGGTCCCGCCGACCGGAGGGTCCACCTCGCGGAGCTTGCTCATGCAGAGGTGCATCGTGCCGACGAGCGGGACCTGGAGTGCATCGCGCGCAGCCCACGCGACCTGGAGGGCATTCCACTCGTGAACATGGATCAAGTCGAACTTGTGCCCCTGCGCGAGCACGCGCGCCAGTGCCTTGAGGAGCTGGATGTCCGAGAGCAGGAGCGACGTCATCGACTCCTCGTGCGGCTTCCACAAGACCAGCTTGTCGCTCTGGTGCTTCGTGTAGCCGAGATACTCCTTCGAGCCCTCGCCCGGCCCGCTCGTCAGGAAGTGGACCTCCACGTCACCCCGCTGCGCCATCGCGCGGTACAGCTCGCGGCAGGCCATCCCCATTCCGCCAAGAATGTGCTCGGGATCTTCGTGGCAGACGGCGAGGATCTTCATCCGAACACCTGCGCTTCGATCCAGCAGTTGAGCGTCCTGTTTGCCGCAGCGTAATTAGTAAATTGCAGCCTGAGAACGCGCGAAAACGGAGTTAGCAGTGTCAGGTAGGCATCGGTGAGCGAGATGTCGTCGCCGAGTGACGAGAACATCTTGTGGCTCAGGTTCAGCGCACCGGCCGGCTTCGAGTAGACCGCAGCGTAGGTGCCGGTCGCCCATCCGATGAGCGTCGTCGAAGTCGAGAGCGTGGTCGCCTCGATGCTCGACCGCGTGGCAATCCCATTGAGCCCTCCCTTGCCCCCGCCCTCTGCTGTCGTGAGGATGCTGCGCATCGAGAACACGACGACGAGCGCATCCAGCGGGACCGCAATGTCCCAGACGCCAGGGCCGGCTGGCAACGGCGGGACCACCAGGCTCGTGTTGTTCGTCTCGATGTTGCTCGGACGGATGTGATGGTCGTCCACGCCGATGCCTGTCAGGGCCGCATGCAATGAAGGATGCTCGACGAAATCTTGGAGTCTCATGGCGATCTACTTGCTCACGCCAGATCCGTAGACGATGAGATCCTGATTCGTCCCCGCCACGTTGCTGAATCGCAGGACCACGTCGGAGCCGTCGATGAACAGGTCGGTGAGCGCGATGAATGACCCGAACATCCCGATCTGCGACAGCCAGGCGTCACCGTGAAGCCGCGAGTAGGCACCCATGTACGAGGTGACGTAGCCGGTGATCTCGACCCCCTTCGAGATGACCGCCATCGAAGTCAGTGCCGCGTTGCCTCCGACCGCGTACAGCCCGCTGTGCCCCTGGGTGTCCACCATGAGCGTGGCGCGCAGGATCACCTTGACGACCTGATGGCCAGCGTAGACGAGCGCCACGCGGTAGTCGTAGGTGCCGGGCGGGATCGAGAGCCCATTGCAGATAACCTTCCAGCTCTCCGCTGGAGGGTGGTGGTCGGCAGGAGTAGTGACGACGAGTCCGTGTGCCGTGACGAACTTGGCCTTCTCTTCAAGTCTCATGCCGTCGCCTCGGCGATGACGCCCGTCGTCCGAAAGTCGCGGATGAGCTGAGCCAGCCCGTTGCGCAACGGGACTTGGGCCTCCCACCCAAGAACAGAGCGGGCACGTCTGGGATCTCCGCAGAACCAGCTCACGTCATAGGTACGCGGGGGTCTCCGCTTCATCCGCGCGTCGGTACCGCCCAGCCCAATCGCCATGTCCGCGAGCTTTCTGAGCCGCGTCATCACCCCGGTGACGAGGTGAATGGAGGGCAGGCCCTTCTCGCCCGACGCGAGAGCCTGCACGACGAGCATCAGGCCCCGCGTTGCGTCGTCGAGGTGAACGAAGTCGAAGCCACCATCCCCACCCTCAACCTTGAGCACCCCGCCCTCGGCTGCTGCCCTCGCGAACGCGGGGACTACCCGGTCAGCGTGGTCGTTCATGTCACCGTACACATTCGACAGCCGCACGATGGCGGTCCGCACTCCAGCATGGCGAGCGTCCCCCACCGCCAGCTCGCCCTCGACCTTCGCACGCCCGTACTCGTTGACCGGGCGGATCGGCGCGTCCTCGCTTACCGGAAGCGAATCGATGTGCCCGTAGACCTCCCGACTGCTGGCGAACAACAGCCAAGGTCGCATGGACGAGGAGCGCGCGAGCCTGGCGACCGTCCTGGTTCCCCAGACGTTCACCTCCCTGCACCGCCTCGGATCCCGCTCACACCATGCCACCCGGGAGACAGCGGCGAGGTGAACAACGCCCGAGCACCTCGGCATCGCCTCTGCCAACATCCCCTCGTCACGCACATCTCGCCCCTCGCGTAGATCGAAGGGGCTGACATCGTGGCCCTCTGCCAACAGGGCACGGCAGAGGGCGCGGCCGATCAACCCGCTGGAGCCCGTCACCAGGATTCGTCCTACCACAGCAGTGCGACGCCTTTGACCCAGAGTGTCCGTGCCAGCAAGTACGAATTCCGAAACGTCAACCTGAGCACGGCCCCGATGATGACCGCGTCGAGGAGCGCGATGTAGTCCGCGCCCAGCGCCACGGCCCCGTCGAACACCTTCTGAGTCAGGTACGCGTCGCCGTTTTGCTTGCTGTAGACCGAGTGGTAGATCATCTTGGTCGCGCCGCCGCTGTCTCGGAACGAGTGCCCGATCGCGTTGGCCGCGTTCGTCGTCGCCTGCACGTAGGCTCCCTCTCGCCAGATGCCGGTCTGGATCGAGTGCGCCCCCATCATCTTGATCTGGGCCAGGACGAAGTCGGAGCGTGGCAGCGCCACGTCCAGGTTGTAGGTGGCCGCCCCGCCCCCGGGGATCGACTGGGTCGTGTTCAGGAAGTCGACGCGGGTCGGCCGGGCGTGGTGGTCGTTCGGCCCCCCATCAGTCGGATGCAGGGCACCGTCGGTTGTGGGCTGAAGACGCACGACCAGACGATACCACAGGGAGAGGAAAGGTCAGCCCCAGAGCGTGGCGTAGACCGTGTTGACCGCAGCGCCTGCGGCCTCGCGACGGAAGAAGAGCCGCCCGACAACAAGGAAGTCGCGGAGCGTCATCGCCTCCCCGACGCCGAGACGGCCGTGATCTGCGACGCCATCCGCGCTGAAGACGAGCGCCTCGGTACCGGCGTTGTGCAGCCGCATGCCGACCGAACGAAAGCCGAACGTGAGCTGAGGGCCGACCGGATAGGCGTCGACGTTCACGGAGACGGCAGAGAAGGCGTGGTGGCCACTGGGGTCTGACATCTCAGCCTCTTAGCCCCACACGGTCACGTGGACGACCGGGGCCCCAATGCCGGACTCACGCTTCAGGTAGAGCCTGCCGCTGGCGAGGAAGTCCGTGAGCTCGAACGACTCGCTCCCGGCGACGCGCCCGTGATCGGTCACGCCGTCGAGGCTGAACCGGACGGGGTCGGCGCCCGTGTTGTGGAAGCGAACGCCCAGCGCGAGGAAGTCGAAGACGGCCTGCGCCGCGCCGTACACGCCCGCGGCCACCGTCACGGGCACGTAGTAGTGGTAGGCACCCGGGTCAGGCATGGCTTCCTTCCTCCTGTGGTATCGCGTGCCTCACAGCGTCCCCGTTTGGCGATCGGAGAAAGTCTCGATCCAGTCGACCAGGAGCGAGGAGCCAGGATTCGCGACGCCCGCGTAGTGCTCGATGAGGAGCATGCAGTTGGCTGCTGGCAGGCCCGTGTTGAGCGTCCCCATCAGCGCGCCGTCCATGTAGAAGCTAGCCCGCGACGCCGAGCGCAGGATGATCTCGAAGACGTGCCATTCGTCGTTGTCGCCGAATTCTCCCGTCTCGATACCACCGACGCCGTTCTGGACCTGTCCCTTCCAGCCACCGTTGTTCAGGAAGATCCGCGCGTAACTCGCCGTCCCGGGAAGCAACGCGTCCCCGAATCCGATCTGCTCGAAGGAAGCGACGTCCTTCACGGTTCTGCGAGCGCGGAACGCAAGATGGAACCTTGGCCGGGAAGTTTCGTCGAGGCTATAAAGCGCGGGCCTGTAGAGCGTCGCGTTCCCGGCTCCGGCAGCGCAGTTCAGGACCACGACGCCGCCGTAGTGACCGGGGACCGCGACTCCCATTGCGATGGTACCCGTACCCCCGGCGATCCGGTTCCAGTTTCTGTCCAAGTCGGCGATCGCGAGGCACATGAACTCATCACGCCATTGGTGTGAACGCGCGAGATAATGCCCATGCGATGCGATCTCTGCAGCGGGACCGACGAGGTCGAAGCTGTAGTACTCGGCGAGGGCCTTGCTCTGCTGGTCACTGAACGGCGAGAGCCGGAGGGCGATCGCAGCGGCGTCGGTAGGAGTGATCCCGAGCCCTCCGACCATCGTGTCGCCGCCGCGGCGGACACGACCGTTGACGCCCGTCTGCAGCGCGACGAGCTGGGTCAACAGCCTGCCGGCAGCAAGGTCCGTCAGGGCCGTGAGCGCGTTCAGCGAACCGGCGAGAACCGAGCCGCCGACCTTGTCGGTGCCCGCGTTGCCGAGCGTCGTGCTGCCAAGCAGCTGTACGAGGCTGTCGATGATGACCTCGAGCGACGTCGCACCCGGCAACGTGGATGCGTCAGCGAATGCGTTCGGGGCGCTTCCGGCGTAGACGATGTCGTTGGCCGGGTGCAGATCAGCGCCGCCGCCGATGTGGTTGTTGTACCGCGCGACGATCGCGGCGATCTGCGTTGCTGGCGAGCTCGCGATGAGGGAGAGGGGCGCACCAGCGACGGCGGCTGCGCCGATCTTGTGGGCGCCTGAAGTCCCAGCGGTCTGCTTCTTCAGGTCCTCGATGATCTTGTCGAGTTGGCCTTCGACGGACGTTGCGGGATTCGTCGTGCCATCGATCCACGGCGAACCGCCTTCGTAGTCGATCGTGCTCGCGAGCTGCCGCCCGGCAAGGCCCGCGACGTGTTGGTTCAAGTAGCGAAGGACCTCGCGGATCGCGAAGCGCGGGTTCCCCGCGACCAGCGTGAAGTACGGGAACGTCGCGACGGACGTCGCGCGAAGCCAGTCCTGTCTACGCTGGACGTCGGGCGTCTGGTACTCGAGGTCGCCCCCTGTGTTCGTGATCTTGAGGTCCGCTAGCAGGACCTTCCCGCTCTCGAGAGGCGGATCCGGAATCGCGGGCGCGCCGCTGAGGGCGTACAACGCCCCCGCCTTCACGTAGAACTGGAAGCTCTCGCCTTCCTCGTAATAGACCGGGTCACCAGCTCCGTCGATCCGCGGATCGTCGAGGAGACGACCGGAGACGATGAAGATCGAAAGCCACCGTTCGAACCCGGCAAGCGGTTGGATGTCCGGGCCGTCCGGGAGCAGCATGAGGCCCGTTTCTCCGATCGTCGTCGAGCCCGCGCGTCTCGCGTCGATCGTCGAGTAGCTGACCGGACTGTGGGGAACGCGGCGGCCGGAGCTGTCGTAGGCGACGCCGGCGTAGACGCGAACGCCCGTCGCGACAGGCTGTGTGGCACCGACGATCGCGACGACGAGATCCAGGCCACTCGTCGTGATGCCCCCGTACTCGCTCCCGAGCGTACCGACGCCGAACTCGAAGTCGACCGCGAAGTTTCGGTCGGCTCCCTCAAGCGCAGAGTCCGCGCCGTCCATCTCGGATTCGGAAACGAGCTGTCGAAAAAACCAGTTGAACCTGTCGCTCAAGAGCCTCTCCCGCCGGCCGGCCGGTTATACCACAGGGAGGAGAAGGGAAACCACACGACGGCTACGGCTCCACGAACCGAATGAAGTGCGTGTGGGAGGGCTTCATGTACTCGACGACCTCCTCGATGATGCTCCGCTGGGCGTCCGTGAGAGTAACCGGAGATACGGCCTCGAAGCTGTAGAGCAAGAACTGCTCGCTCGGAGCGAGGTACGTGTCCTCTCCGAGCAACGACTCGTCGAGGATCCAGGCATCGATCCCCGTGTAGGGAACGATGTCGACAGCGATCCCCGTGAAGAAGTTGACGACAGCCTCGATTCCCGACTCGGTCGCGTTTCGCTTGTAGATCTCGACGAGCACGTCGACGAGCTTCCGCTTCTGGGCGTCCGAAAGGCTCGCCACGAACGTGAAGGGGTTGCCCAGGTGCGCGAGGAGCGCGTCGAGCACGGCGTCAGGAGACTTGTCGACATCGAGCAGCTCGCCGAACCTGTCGACGTCGTTGAGCAGAAGTTTCGCAGCCTCGTCGATACAACGAAGGGTTCGCTCGAGGTCGCGCGAAGTGTCCTCGCGAATATTGTGCGAGGGGACCGATTCGACGATCTCGAACCACCGGCCGGTCGGAACGTACAGCGTCTCAGCCGTGAAGAGCGGGTCGAGGTTAAGGAGACGGTTGCCGAAGGTGTCATCGACCTGATGGACGGAGAACTTGTACTCGCGCCCGGGTGAGAGCTCCGCGTGCAGCGTCAGGACGACGATGTTGCCCGCCTGGCCTTGCTCGGCGGCAATGATCGTCGGCGTGAAGACCGGGATCACATGGCTTGCATCCTCGACGCCTTCGAGCCCGTAAGGGCCGATCGTCGCGACGGCGGCCGACGGAAGCTTTTCGCTGACGACCGCACTGTCGAGCGTGACGCGCTTCGCGCTCGACACGGAAGCGACTCGTCGCGGGGCGTTGTTCGCGGAGCTCTCAGCCCCGGCGATCGAGACGTACAGGCCGACGTCGTCAGACGTGAAGGCATCGACAGGAATCAGCAGGTCTGCAGGCGCCACAAGCTCCGCGCTCGAGAGCAGGCGCACGCGCAGCGCATCGCCCGGTACGTCGGTGCCCATCACGACGGGTTCGTCGAACGCGAGCGCGATCTTCCGCAGCCCGAGCGAGACGATGCCCTGCACGATCGGGACGGCGTAGTCCCGAATCTGGAACGAGTACGACGTGTCCAGGTCGAACGCGTCGAGCGTTACAGCGTGCAGGGTGACGGTGAGCGTCGCCTCGGATGCGAAGTCCGTAGCTCGCTTGAGGATGACGCGGTGCTCATCGTCCGGACCCGCGCCGTCAGAGCGCGCTGCAACGAAGCTCGACCCTGCTAGGTAGCTCGCGTGGAACGCCGTCCCGTTCCAAGCGACGATGGGCCCCGTCCCATCGTCGACCGTGACGGTGGTCGTGAGCGGGTTCAGGCCGGCCGCCCCTGTGTCGATGATCGTCAGCCGGATCTCGCCGTCCTCGCGAGCTCCGGTCTCGCTCGGCTCGGGGTTCCTGTTGATGACGCCAGGCCTCGCCGTTGCGCCCGAGTCGAGGACGCTGTCGAGGTAGAAGGCTCCAAGCCGGACGAGCATCGGCTACCGCCTTCTTCCTCCTGTGGTATCGCGGCACCACAGGCAGGAACAACGGTGCAGGCCCGCGCTCACGCCGCCTCCTGGAGCTCGAGCCGGAAGCGCACGGGCTGGACGCCGGCGAGCTTCGAGACGTGCGCTTGAAGATCTACGCGAATCACGTCGCGGCCCGGGTACTCGACCACGAAGGCTCTCTCAACGCCTGCGACCGTGATGCTCGCTCGCCATCGCGCGCCTACAAGCGAGGCCGTTCCGGTCCCGCCGCCGAGCGGATTCTCGTCGGCCACGATCCCGGCGTCGACGATCGCGATCTGAGGTGAGAGGGTGCCCGTGACTCGCTTGTCCCCGTTGTTGCCTGGGTTCGTCGCGCCGGCAACGCGAATGATTCGGTGCAGGTCGAGATTCGTGAAGGCGTCGACCGTGTTGGAGATCACGGCGAGAAGCGTGTCCCCGAGAGGCTTCGTCGGGTCCCAGAAGTTCAACACGTCGCCGACCATGACCCGAGGGGAGGTGATGGCCATCGCCAGGGGCACGATGGAAGGCTGCCGGACGCGCCAGGTCGCTTTGACGAAGTTGACGCCCGTCAGATCGATCGATTGCTCGAGGTCTGCGTGATCGCCGACCGCGAGGTCGTGAAGCTGTTCGGCGACGCGATCGCTCCCGAGGCAGAAGAGGTAGTCCCCTGACGCGGGGCCGGCATTCTCGGGCTTGATCCGACCCTCGAAAGAGCTGAGCTCGTACTCGAAGGCGTTGAGCCCAACGAGGCCCGAGTAGGTATCGCCTCCGTAGACGTCGTTGCCGTAGATCGCCATCGGTGCCCGAAGAGGTTACACGATGGCAGCTTCGTCCGCAGCGGGCTCTGCGGTTCGTTTTTCGAGCTCGCTTGGGACAAGCAGGAGCTGACGGTGCAGATCCCGGAGCGCCCGAGCGAGGGGCCCAGGCATTGCTCCGCCGCTGAGCATCCCACGGAGGAGCTCCAGATCCCAGGCGCTGAGGGCGATCTTGGACTTCGAGCCGAAACCGGCGGGAAGGACTGTGTGCCCCGGAAGCTCTCCGTCTTCACCGATGAGCGCGTCCCAGAGCGCGTTGAACCGTAGATGCGACTCATCGCCCTGAACACGGGCGTAGCGGAAGGACTCGACGACCGCCGCTCGCTCGCGAACCGTGAGTTCGACATCGATCACGATCTCTCGTTCCATAATCTTGGCCCCTCACGCCGCGAAGGCTCGAACGATGTCGTGCGCGCCCGTGAGTAGGTGATTCGTGTGGTTGGGAGTCGTCTCGCTGTACAGCGGAGCTGGGTCCAGCACGATCTTCACGTAGTAGCACCACGCCGCCAAGACGGTGTCGTAGACTCGCTGGTAGTAGTACGTCACCTGAGCGGTCACAATCCACTCCCGATCTGCGCCTGGGTGCGGCGTCAGGACATTGGAGTCCCAGTAAACATCAGGACTGCGATCCGCGCCGTCGTACGTGGTCATCAGAGCGCGCACGCCTCGTCGGGGAACGGGAGGACAATACTATCGATCTGCACGCGGTCGATCACGACTCCAGTGCGCATCGTGTCGCCGTTGGATCTTGCTGCACCGGCCCAGCGCATCACCGTCCCGTAGCCTCTGTGCCCGAGACTGGTAGCCAGCGACGCGGTACGACCGTACATGATGGGAAAGCGATCATCCTCTTCCGTGTAGGGGTTCGATCCCAGTTGGCGTGGAAAGGGCTGAAAGGCGTATGGGTATCCGCCAGGCGTCAGAACGAGCGCTCCAGGCGCGGGGATCTCAGCGGGGAGACCACGGCAATACCAGGACTTTGGGCTCTCGCCCTCGGTGATGCCACCGACGTACCCGTATGCTCCGAAGGTCGTCGACGCAACGTAGAAAATCGCTGGAGCGGTGTCCTCCACTGGATACGAGGCCGTCGCAAAGGGATCGAAGACAATCCCACCGGCCGCCACGCCTGTTCCATTCGTCAACGCGAACACGTAGAGGCCACCGAGGGCGTCATCACAACCGACATGGTACCTGTACGACGAAGCGGCCGGAAAGATCCCGGCGCCGGCATCCGTTGTCCCATGCCAGTCCTGGGTATCGGCCGCCGTGGCCATCACGATGAAGCCACCACCACTCGGCGCCGTGTAGCTCACGCGGAGCCACCAGCAGTAGTCCAAGTTCCCACGCTGGAAGTAGAAGTAGATGCCCTTCCAGAGGATGACGAACCAAGCCTGCGCCGTGTTCAACTCAGCGGCGTCATCGATCACGTCCCCAACGGCGCTGTACTCGGCCGCCCCATTTCCAGAGCATTGCACGACGCCGCCGTGGGCTTGCAGCAGAACCTTCAGCGCGTAGATGACCTCCGCGCCGCCGTTCACACCCCCTACGTTGTTCACGTCGAAAAACCAGGCCATCGTCGGTCTCCTAGAACTCCAGGTACAGTCCCTTCACGAGAGAGATCGTCAGTGCCGCATCGCCGACAAGCTCAATGTCGTACCAGTCCGCGGCCGGCAGAGCTACGGGCGCGCCGAGCGTCACGCTTTGTAATCCGACGCCGCTCGCCGACCACTCTCCCCCCGGGACG
>Ga0299912_10002011_pt1 | contig 16606 bp, 14 predicted proteins | sample RVTome_2_FD_207667 | JGI IMG/M metagenome (GOLD analysis project Ga0299912, IMG submission 207667) | Soil microbial communities from uranium-contaminated site in the Upper Colorado River Basin, Wyoming, United States - RVT95D214 (version 2) ... | reverse complement strand
TGGTCAAGATAATGAGTGTACAGGCGCCAGAGTAAAAGTGATATCGAAGACAAGAAAGAAGCAATTACAATGTATAAGGGTTGTGCGTTACACGATACATCAAGAGAATCGATGTAGGCTTTCCCAAAATATGACCATATCCCAATATTTAGTAGTATTACATAATTTATAAGATTAACAATAACTCCAGACCAATGGGTTCTAAGTTGCTGAGTTGATTGAAGCATAGCTCTTGCATTCCCTTTTTCCATCTCTTGCGTTCTTTCACCCTTTTACTTAATTGTTTTCAGTTTTTTCTTCTTTTTCGCCTTGTATTTGGTCGAGTTGCATTGAGAAGCGGTCGAGTTTTTTGTGGCCTTCATCGTATTGACTATAGGCGTTTCGAATATGTTTGCCGAGGATGTCCCAGTTGTTGATAAAATCTGCAAAGGAGGCGTTCAGCCGTTTCAGGTTCTGGCGGATTTCGGCTGCCTGCTTTTCTATCTGCAAGCCGTGCAGGCCCATCACCACCGTCATCAAATATGCATACAAAAGATTCGGCGATACAGGAATTACCTTTTTATCCAGTGAGTATTGCAAAATATCCTGCGTCTCGCCCGCGTATTTGACAATCGTTTCGTAATAGATATTTTCGGCGGGGATATACATCAATGCAAAATCGAGCGTGCCTTCAGCAGGCCTGATATAGTCAGCGGCAATTTTGTCGATGTGAGCAGTTACATCTTTGAGGAATTGTCTGCGGAGTTTTGCCTTTTCCTCGTCGATTTGGGCTGCAACTATCTTCTCAAAGCCCGGTAGAGGGAACTTCGCATCTATGGAAACTGAAAAATCAGCCAATTGTATCAGGGCATCGACCTTTTGGCCGTCTTTGAAGGTGTATTGAAGTTTGTAGCTGTCTTTTGGCAGGATTTGAGAAAGCAGATTTTCGAGCGACCATTCGCCCATCTGGCCACGCAGCTTTGGCGAGCTTAAGATATCCTGAAGCCGACGGACATCAGTGCCGAGCTGAAGCATTTGTTTGTTGGTGCCCTGCAATTCGCCGATTTGAGTATTCAGCCGGCCTAAGACCTGCTGGCTGGATTGCAGACCTTGTGCAAGAGTTGTTTGGCCGGTTTGGAGAGATTTTTGCAGGTTATCCGAAGTTTTATCCTGAGCGGCTCTTAGGGCTTCGAGCTGCTGCTGGAGCAGGCCGATACCTGCGGCCTGGCCGGCTATATCTCTTCTGGCTGCGAAACTGGAGCTTATAAGCCAAACCAGCAGCGCCAGGACGGCCAAAGCCAAAACAATCCCAATAGCGATTAAAATCGATTCCATCCTCTTATCCTTAAATTCTGCCTTGATTATAAAATGATAATCAGCAAACGTCAACCCTGGTTGTATCACGGGCTTCCAGCCCGTGATACCACGGCCAAGATGGCCGTGGTACGACAGAAAGCGAATTTTCTAACGGGGTCAAAGAGTAAAAGCGAGCACTTTAGGGGCTTAAATAAAACTTGATATGTAAGTCGAACATTTGTATCGTCTTGTGACAAAATAAGAATGAACGCGTTTTATATGAAATCTTTAGAAGTTGTCATTGCGAGGCCTAAAGGGCCGTGGCAATCTCCTATATGACCGGCAAAGAAAGGCGTCTAACCGTTTGAGATTGCTTCGCTTTGCTCGCAATGACGAGCTATGGCTTAATGTTTCCTATAAGGCAAAATCAATAATATCATTTACACACAATGGCAGAGATAAAAGCGGTTATTTTTGACTGGGGCGGGGTCTTGATAGATGACCCGTTACCGGGACTGATGCAATACTGTGCAGATGCGCTTGGCGTATCCAAAGAAGATTATATCAAAGCTCATAATAAATTCGCAGACGATTTTACCAGGGGCATAATCTGCGAAAAGACATTCTGGGACAAGGTGTGCGGGGCATTAGGTAAGCCCGTGCCAAAGACAACATCATTGTGGGGTAACGCTTTTAGAGCCGTTTATCGGCCCAGAGCTGATATGTTTTCTCTGGTTTTGTCGCTGCACAAGGCCGGCTATAAAACCGCCTTTCTATCTAATACGGAAGTCTCATCGGTTGAGTTTTTTCATTCATCTTTTGCAGGACTACGGAGAACGGATACTACGGAGAAGGACCGGCTAAAATATAATCAGAACTCCGGCAAGGCCTTCGCCTTGACGAGTATGTTTGACGTGCTGGTCTTTTCCTGCGACGAGGGGACGGTGAAACCGGAGAGAAAAATCTATGAAATTGCTGTTGAACGGCTCGGCTCAAGGATGGAGCAAACTTTATTTATCGATGATAAACAGGAATTCATAAATGCTGCGAAAAAGATAGGATTTAATGCAATCCTTTTCAATAATATCAAACAGCTTAAAAATGAATTAATGCGATTCGGTGTTCAAATAGATTAGAAAAATCCACACTTGTTATAACGGCAAAAATCACTATGGCAAATTATCACTTAGTAATTTTGAAGAAGCCGTATTTGGATGCGATTTTAACCGGCCGCAAGAAAATCGAATCGCGTTTTACAAAGACAAAGCGCTATGAATTTGGGCGGGTTTTGCCAAATGATAAATTATTTTTGAAGCTAAGCTCCGGGCCGGTCTGCGCAACGGCAACGGTCGAAGCGGTTAAAAATTTCGAGAATCTAACACCAAGACAGATAACCGAAATAAAACAGCAATATAATGACTATATCCTCGGCGGCGATGAATACTGGCGAAGTAAGAATAGTTGCGGGTTCGGCTTTCTGGTCTGGCTCAAGGACGTCCAAACAATCGAGCCGGTGCGAATCTATAAAAAAGACTGGCGGGCGTGGGTGGTGCTGACGGAGAAAGAAAACTTCGGCCTGCTAAAGATGGACATCGCGAAAAAACACGATTCATCCCGTTAAAAAGAAACTTTCTAACGGGATAAATGAGCTTTTATTTGCAATTTTTCCGAATTTTTGTTAAGAAATGCAATAAATTTTCTTTTAGGACTCGTCTTTGCGTTCATAAATTTAAGTATGACAAAACGATAACAATCAATAGTTTCGAAAGGAGCAGGTAATGTCAAAGAAGATTATATTGGTCATTCTGGCGACGGTTTTGTTATTAGCGGTAGTTCGGAGCTTAATAGCCCAGCCACCGGAGGGTAGAGGTTTTGGCGGCAGGCGGAACAGAGATAGGGGGTCGGTTGTTCTTGAGCAGCTACCTATACCGGCCAACGAGGAAGAGAAAAAGATTCTCAGCGTCCTCGAGGATATGGACAAAAATCAGAGCGCAGGAATGATGAATGTTCCGCAGGAAGACGGCAGGTTGCTGCGATTGCTCACTGAGGCAAGCTGCGCCAAACACGTTGTCGAAATCGGCACAAGCAACGGATACTCCGGCATCTGGTTCTGCCTTGCTCTTCGTAACACGGGTGGAAAACTAATCACATTCGAAATCGACGCTCACCGAGCGTCGTTGGCACGCGAGAACTTTAAACGAGCCGGCGTTGACAGGATCGTTAGGATTGTCGAGGGAGATGCCCACGAGACGGTTAAAAATCTGAAAGGGACAATTGACATTTTGTTCCTCGACGCAGACAAGGAAGGTTACACCGACTACCTGAATAAGCTGCTGCCGTTAGTGCGTCCGGGCGGACTTATCCTTGCTCACAATGTTGACGATGCAGGGCCGGATTTCATAAAAGCCATTACCACCGACCCCAACCTTGAGACAGTCTTTCAAGGCCGAGGCCAAGGCCTTAGTGTGACATTAAAGAAGCGGCCCCTGTTTTTCACTACAATAATAGATGTCGGCTATGTCTCTACGCCCCCTGATGTGGTTGACAAAATGCTGGAGTTAGCGGAGGTCAAAAAGGATGATTTAGTTTACGACCTGGGCTGCGGTGACGGCCGAATCGTAGTGGCAGCGGCCAAGAAGTATGGCTGCAAAGCCGTAGGTTACGACACACAGCCGCAATGCATAAAGGACTCGCTGGAAAATGTAGGGAAAAACAAGGTGGAAAGCCTGGTCAGAATCGAGCAGAAGGACATCTTTGCGCTTGACCTTAGCCAGGCAAGCGTAATCACTCTCTACCTGAACCCGATGCTGAATCTGAAGCTGGTTCCGCAATTGGAAAAACTCAGGCCCGGCTCACGAATTGTCTCACACGAATCTGACATAGAAGGGGTTGAACCGGATAAGGTTGTAAAGTTTGTTTCCGGCGAAAGTAAACGTGAGCATACGATATATCTCTGGACAACGCCGCTTAAGAAAACAAAGGAAATAAAGATGGAGGAATCGGAAGAAGATACGGTATGTCCCTGGTGCGGAAGCCCCCGTCGTTAAGAGAACAAAGCAGATAAATCCGCCATACGTGTGGGCGGATAAAGATAGAACGAGCAGGTATCGTATAATCATCAATCAGGTGGAATTGGAACGTACAAAAACAAATCCTTCAAAACCTCAGGTGATTCCTAAAAAGGAGCTATCGTTATTTGATTCCACATGTATCATTGTAGGTATCATAATCGGTGCCGGCATATTTCAGATGTCGCCGGATATTGCCAAAGGGGCATACTGCTGGTGGGGCGTCCTTGTAATTTGGCTTGTTGGAGGATTGATTTCGCTTTTCGGAGCGCTGGGTTACGCTGAACTTGCGTCGGCCTATCCACAGGAAGGCGGCGATTATGTGTATCTCAGCCGGGCATACGGACGATGGGCGGGCTATTTGTTCGGCTGGATTCAGCTTGCAATTGTTCGGCCTGGCGATATCGCCGTGATGGCATTTGCATTTGCGATGTATGCACGCACAATCTACGAGCCCTTCACAAATTCTCCAATTTCTTACGGCCAGCAGATATATGCCGGTGCGGCTGTTGTCATTTTGACTGTTATCAACATCCTGGGCGTGAAAGAGGGCAAGTGGACACAGAATATTCTTACAATAGTCAAGGTATTGGGTCTATTGGCTATTGCCGGCGTAGCGATGGCTGGGCATCAGAGTTTGCCGACAACTGAGACATTTGAACCGTTTCCAGTCAGTTTGGCTTTGATATTTGTGCTTTTTACCTTCGGCGGGTGGAACGAAATGGCCTACGTGGCAGCCGAGGTAAAAAATCCGCGTCGCAACATCGTCCGCGCATTAGTGCTCGGCGCTGTTTGCGTCACGGTGATTTATCTGCTGGTTAATGGTGCGTTTCTCTATACGCTCGGCTATGCAGGTCTGGCAACATCCAAAGCAGTGGCGACAGATTGTGTCTCGATGGTTTTTCCGAAAATTGGCGGTGGTTTAGTCAGTGCCCTTGTTTGCATTTCCGCTTTAGGGGCTCTCAATGGCCTGATTTTTACCGGCGCACGGATTTCCTATGCCCTTGGCGCAGAGCATAAGACCTTTGGTGTTTTGGGCAGATGGCATAGCGGCACGGGAACGCCGGCCTGGGCGCTATCTGTGCAGGGGGCGATAGCGGTAGCTCTTATTATAATCTTTGGCTCATTTGTGGATACGATTCTTTATACCGCTACGGCGGTCTATACATTTTACCTTGCAACCAGTCTTTCAGTCGTCGTTTTGCGCTATAAGGAACCGAAAGCCGAACGCCCCTACCGGGTAACCGGATATCCGGTTACGACACTTGTTTTTTGCGCTGTGTGCGCTTTTCTGATTTACAGCTCCATTTCCTATGCCTGGGGCCAGAAACGAGGAAGTTTGATTCTGCTTTTTGCGGTTCTGTCGGTCGGAGTGTTTATATACCGGCTCTCTCGAGTCTTACCGACCGGAAGAACCGGCAGCGATAAAGAGCGATAAAATCGAGCTTCCAACCGGATTTTCTGTGAATTTTCCCCGAAACTGCAATAAATCTCCCTTTGAATACGTCTGTATCCCTGCGAGCCGGTCTGTATAGAACGGTAGAAAATCGCAGCACGCAGAAAAAAACGGGTTTTTGCAGAAATTTCTTCGTTGGTTGTTACCTTTCGGGCTATGTATCCGCTATCCTGCCGGAAGTTGCCGGCGAAGAGGCGTGCAAAAGAGGAATAATTTAACTTGCAGTGAAAGGAACGAAAGATGAAAAAGACAGGATTTAAAACAATTGCAGTCCTTGTTTTAACACTGACGGCCCTGGTAGGTCTAGTGCTTGCCGGTCCGGGCCGTGGTGGTCACTGGCCGAGAGGCGGCCGTGAATTTGACCCTAATTGGCCTGGGCCGAGAGGCGGCCCCGAATTCGACCCTAATCGGCCTGGGCCGAGAGGCGGCCCTGAATTCGGCTCTTATAGACCGGGCGGATTCGGTATGGGCATGGGACGTCTCGGCGGACATGGCGAGCCGGGAATGTGGGGCATGCTCGGCAGACTGGAGCTGACCGATAAGCAGAAAGAGTCCGTCAAGCAGATTACCGAGGCAGCAAAAGAGAAAAACAAAAAGGCTGACGAGGCGGTTGGCGAGGCCAGAAAGGCGCTGCATGAAGCGGTTGTCAAAGGTGACGAGACCGCCATCCGCGAGGCCGCAATGAATCTTGGCAAGGTGCTTGGCGACCAGGCCGTCCTGAAGGCCCAGACGATGGTCTCTATCAAGGCAGTGCTGACACCCGAGCAGCTCCAGAAACTGGATGAGTTCGGGTCGGCGATGAAAGAACGGGCTGGGAAATTCCGCGAGAAAATGGATGCCGGCCGCTTCCGTGGGGGGTTTAAGGGCTTCGGACATCCGAGAGATTCATGGGATCGCGGGGGTGAACGCCATGGATTCGGCCCCTGTGGCAAAGACCCGAACGTTGGGGAACCAAACTTGTCCGCCACACGGACGGCGGACGAGCCTTGAGGTCACAACTGGAAGCGGGATTGTTTGCAGGAAGACTAAAGACCAAAATAGAATTGGCGGCGGCTGACGGCCCCTGCGATTATTGCCAATCGCTGGGGTAATAGATAGATTCGGTCGATATAACAAACCTTCTATGCAGTCCTTCCACCAGTTGCTCTATCCTTTTTATCTGGCAGTCTGTTGGGGGGCAGGTGCGTCCGTTGGCTATGACGCATATTCGGATGGTGCGACTGCTGCCATACCAGGTTCTGCCCGGCGTGATTGACCATTGATTTTGCCATTTTTCGGTTGGCTGTATCTGGCCGTCGCCCCCGCCGAGACCGTTGCAGATAACGAAATGGCAGTTGATATCTTCAGAACCGGGCAGGCCGCTGAGCGACGTCAATTGTTCTATATTGCCGGCTTTGGTGCCGCTATAGTAAACCTCGATGCGGTTCCAGCGCTCCGGTGACTGAGCAGCTTCAGAGTGAATAGCTTTTTCGATGGGGTCGAGCCGAAAATAGCTCGCAAGGGAAAATGGTCCTTTGGAGGGAGGATTATTACCCATGGCCATCAAAACTACCGCCCCAACCGTCATTGAAACCAATAGTGCCGCTAAAACCTTTGCTACCCTTGGCTGATTTGGCATAGTTAAATCCTCATAAACAGCACGAAAGAACCAGAGATAACGGTTCGACTGTCCTGAGCTCACTGTAGAAGGATTGCCCAACGACAGGGGTATGGTTATCTTGTATAACTTACATCGGCAGATGTCTATAAATTACTCCAGATTTTGCCGATGTTTTTATAATTTATTTCTGAAGAATCCCATCTGTCCCGAGATAAGTTCCAAAGCAGAGGAATCGTCGTGAAATTTGTTCCGCTACAGTTTTTCATAGTGTGCAGAAGAAAGAAAAGCAATTCACAATTAGCATGTTATAAATCCCGTTAGAAATTCCACAAAGGGCAAAAGAATGCAAAAATGGAAGATTTCTAACGGGATAAATATATCTTGATTTATGGGACTTGAGTCTTTATATTCCTTTAACATGTTGAAATAGCTATTCAACATCGATGGTTTTCATGACGATGTAAAGGTGATAATCAATAGAGAACTGGTGCAGGAAATATAGATATAAGAGGGAGTTACGAAAATGGCATCGAAATTTCGTCAACTAAAGTCGGAAGAAATTGCCAGGCTAACCGAACAGGGCTGCATCTGTAGAGATTGGTCAAAGGTCCGGGTCGCCGAGAGCTTCAAAGCAGAGACGGTAAAATTAACGCACCTGTCCGGAGATGTGAAGTTAGGCGTTTTTGAGAAACAGGTATCTTTTCTCGGCGGTGTGACTAAGCCATCCGGTATCAGTAACGCAACAATTCACAACTGCACTATTGGCGATAATGTGTATATAGGGCAGGTAAGAAACTACATCGCAAACTATGTCCTCGAAGATGATGTGGTAATAGATAATATCGATTTGCTTGCAGTAGAGGAGGAAAGTGCATTTGGTAACGGGACGGAAGCCGCAGTTGTTAACGAAGCCGGCGGCAGAGAAATACAGCTTTACGACCATTTATCTGCACATACTGCTTACATAATAGCGTTTTACCGGCACAGGCCGAAAGTAATTGAAAAGCTGCGGAAAATGATAGCTGACTACACGGCTTCTGTTACCTCTTCTATGGGCCTTGTGGCGAAAGGCGCCAGAGTTATTAACTGCCGAATTATCAAGAACGTCAAAATAGGACCTGCAAGTGTAATCGAGGGGGTAAACAGACTGGAGAATGGTTCAATCAATAGCTGTCCGGAAGACCCTGTTTATATCGGGCCAGGAGTATTTGCTGAGGATTTCATTGTATGCTCCGGCTCGAAGATTAGCGACGGCGCAATCGTATCCAAATGCTTCGTGGGCCAGGGCACGGAATTGTCCAAGCAGTATTCGGCAGAAAACTCGGTGTTCTTTGCGAACTGCGGCGGCTTCCACGGCGAGGCCTGTGCCATATTTGCCGGGCCATATACTGTTACACATCATAAATCAACGCTGCTTATTGCAGGGCTGTTTTCCTTTCTAAATGCCGGCAGCGGGACGAATCAGAGCAATCATATGTATAAACTGGGTCCGGTTCACCAGGGTATTGTTGAGCGCGGCTCCAAGACCGCCAGTGATTCGTATATGCTCTGGCCGGCAAAAGTCGGGGCGTTCACTGTGGTGATGGGCAGGCATTACAGGAACTCAGACACTTCGGACTTGCCTTTTTCATATCTGATTGAGCACGAAGACGAAAGCGTTCTTGTCCCAGGCGTGAATTTGCGCAGCGTAGGAACCGTCAGAGATGCTCGAAAATGGCCGAAAAGAGACAAACGTAAAGACCCCAGGAAGCTGGATTACATAAATTTCAAACTTTTAAGTCCGTATACGATTCAAAAAATGCTCAACGGTCGTGATTTACTCATCAATCTTAAATTAAACTCCGGCCCAACGAGCGATTATTTTATCTACCACAGTTGTAAGATTAAGAACACCTCGCTGGATAGAGGAATTAAATTCTATCAGATAGGCACGGATAAATTCCTGGGTAATTGTCTGATTAAGCGACTGAAGGATAAGCAGTTCAAGAATGTAAACGAACTTCGGACAGCCCTAAAGCCGGGCACCGACTTGGGGTTGGGCAGATGGGTGGATTTGGCCGGCTTATTTGCCCCGGAGCGGGTCGTGCAAAAATTGCTCGCGGATATTGAAAATGGCAATATCAACACTCTGGAGCAGGTAGCTCAGGCCTTCAAATCAATATATGACAATTACCCGGATTATGAGTGGAGCTGGGTGGTGGGTATTTTGGAAAAGCAGTTAGACAAAACAATCGATAAAGTAACGGCAGATGACATCATTGAGCTGATAACGAAATGGAAAGAAGCCGTGATAGAGCTTGACAACACCCTTTACAGCGATGCCGGAAAGGAGTTCGCCGACACAGCACAAATTGGATATGGTATCGACGGTGATAAACAGACCAAACACAGCGATTTCGCAGCAGTAAGAGGCGTATTTGAGAAAGATAGTTTCGTTTGTGAAATCAAAAGACATATCACCGAGAAAAGCCAGTTTGGCGATGAGCTTATCAATCGAATGGAAAAACTACGTTAAGGCAAATCTATTTTGGGAAAGGAGTAATTTATGAGAGTAATAATTGAACCGGATTACAAAACAGCAGCTAAATGGGCCGCCAATTATATAGCCAAAAGGATAACCGAATTTGGCCCGAGCGCTTCCAAACCATTTGTGCTCGGCCTACCCACCGGCTCTTCGCCGATAGGAGTGTATGACGAGCTGGTGAAGCTTTATAAAAGAGGGGTGATTTCGTTCAAAAATGTTATCACCTTCAATATGGATGAATATGTGAAACTTGCTGAGGACCACCCTGAAAGCTACCATTCGTTTATGAATAAATATCTTTTCAGCCATATAGATATTCCGAAAGGCAATATCAACATTCTCAACGGCAATGCGCCCGACCTCGAAGCCGAATGCGCAAGATACGAACAGAAGATAAAAAAGGTGGGAGGCGTCAAGCTTTTTCTCGGCGGCATAGGCCCTGACGGCCATATAGCGTTTAATGAGCCGAGTTCGTCACTATCATCAAGAACGAGGATTAAGACGCTGACTTACGACACTATAGTAGCCAACTCGCGGTTCTTTGATAACGATGTTAACAAGGTCCCCAAGACTGCTTTAACTGTGGGCGTAGGAACTGTTATGGATGCTGAGGAGGTTATGATTATTGTCAACGGCCATAACAAGGCCCGCGCCCTGAAGCACGCAATTGAGGGCAATGTAAATCATATGTGGACAATCAGTGCCCTGCAAATGCACCCCAAAGGGATTATTGTCTGCGACGAACAGGCAACAGATGAGCTGAAGGTTGCAACGGTAAAGTATTTCAAGGATATAGAGTCAGCCAATCTCAACCCGGCAAAACTCTTAAAAAAGCCAAGAAAGTAATTGTTAGAGTAACTGCTGGTTGTTTACGTCAGTAACCTTTGGCTCAACTGGTTTTGTCTGTCTTGGCGGCGGCGTCTGTCGGACTGGAGGCGTGCGCGGTTGAGGTTCTTTGCCGGGCGGATAAACGATGTTTGCCCCGGCCTTGAGCGATTCAATATACTTTGCAGCCAGTTCGCGATGCCTTCTTTGCGTTAGCTGCTTTATTATATCGTCTTTGGCCTGGTCGAACGTTGTAACACTGGCGTCTTTGTGGTCCGTAACTTTTATTATGTGATATCCGTAATCGGTTTCCACAATATCGCTGACCTGTCCAGCTTGCAATTCAAATGCGGCTTTTTCAAAAGCCGGAACCATCTTTCCTCTGCCGAAAAAGCCCAAATCGCCGCCTTGCGATGCTGAGGGGCAGTCAGATTTGGCTTTGGCTAATTCGGCAAAATCGGCGCCAGCTTTGATTTGCTTGAGCAGTTCCTCGGCTTTGGCTTTTGCCATTGCTTTGGCCTGGTTTGGGTCGGCGTTTGGGTCGCTGGTGTCGGGCTTTATGAGAATATGGCTTGCCTTGACCTGTTCAGGTGTTGAGTAACGAGTCTGATACTGGTCATAATACTGTTTGGCATCGTTTTCTGTGACCTTTATCTTGTCCGCAAACTCGGCTTCCATAATTTTCTGAAAGGTCAGTCCCAATCTGACTTGCTGTTTTATTTCGTCGAAGCTTTGGCCGAGACTCTCCATTTTTTTCTTGAAATCTTCCAAAGACATTGGCGGCCTCTGCGAAGAAGCTATTTCTTCAAGTTGCTTACTAACATCTTCATCGGTGAATGTTATATTGGCCTGCTTTGCCTTTTCATTTATTAGTCGTTCAATAATCATTTGTTCCAGGGTCTGCTGTCTGAGCAATTTTTTCATTTGCTCTGTAAATTCCGGCGGTCGATTTTGACCCTGTTTGGCCATTGCGGCGAGTTGCGGCTCGATCATTTTATCTATTTCGCTTTCGGTAATCTTAACATTGTTGATGGTAACAGCCACGCTGTTCGGGCCCGTTTTAGTGGTGGTTGTCGGCTTTTGTGCGACTTGATTTGTGTCCGGGGCTGGCACAGGCCGGGCAGGTGCAGGCCTATTGACATCGGCCGGCGGCGTCTTACGCCGACAGGATAAGCCACAGGTCGAACAGATTATCAAAAGACAAGCTAAAATTTTTACGCTAATGAGATTGGTATTCATAATTTGTCCTTTCACAGATTAACGGCATCAAATTTTTTGGAAAAATTTAATTATCTTGCGACAAGTCGAATCCGTCAAGGGATTTGTTTTCTATTTTAACTGCATTTTTATACAACACAAATTGAAGAACTTTTTGTATTAACTGTATTTTGGTGATAAAATACGACGTTATAGTCTGTTTTGTGATACCTTTAGCATAAGGTGAATATGGATTTGCCTGAGCGGACAACTATCCGGAGCCATATAATAACGATTGTGCCGCGATACGCAGAGACCGACAAGGCCGGCGTGGTGCATCACAGCGTCTATCCGGTGTGGTTCGAGATGGGCAGAACCGAGCTTTTGCGTGCTAACGGCCTGGCATACAAGAACCTTGAAGAAGCAGGCGTATTCTTTGTGGTGGCTGAACTGAATATTAAATACCGCAGGCCTGCCTTCTATGATGAAAAGCTGCGACTTGAAACGAGCTGCACAGGCGTAACTGCCAGCAAGGTTGAGCACAGCTATAAACTAACTCGTGAAAGTGACGGCGTTATCCTGGCTGAAGGCACAAGTATCCTTGCCTGTGTGGACAAAGAGGGAAAAGTTCGCAGAATACCTGAATTTATGTATCCAATAGACTCGTAATTTTTGATACTCGATTCTCGATTCTCGATACTCGTTCAACAAATGAAAACATTGAGCCCTAAATTATGATAGTTTTATTGACAGACTTTGGCCAAAGTGAATATGCAGGCGTGATGAAGGGGGTGATTTACAGCATTGACAATGATGCAAAGATAGTAGATTTATGTCACGATATCTCGCCGCAAAATATCATCGAGGCATCGTGGATTCTAAAGAATAATTACAAATACTTTCCCGAAGGCGCTGTCTTTTGCTGCGTAGTTGACCCTGGTGTCGGGACGCAAAGAAAGGCATTGGCGGTAAAAACAGAAAAATTCTATTTTGTTGCGCCGGATAACGGCCTGCTCTGGGAAACGCTCGGCGAACAGAAAGTGCTGGATATAAGGCAAATTCCTGTCCCTGAGGATGCCAGCCCGCCAGACGCATGGCGGGCAAGCAGGACATTTCACGGCAGAGACGTATTTGCAAAAGCGGCTGCAAATATCAGTCAGGGTCGCTTCGAGACTATAGGCCAAAAAATTAAGAAAACGGTTCGACAGGCTCACCGTGGCGAGCAAAGTCGAGCCATCGAGAAGCTGGAGCTTTATCTCGATGGTCGGACGGGAATAGTTGTGAGAATCGACAGCTTCGGAAACATCATAACCAATGTAGCCAAACTGGATAAAGACAAATACGCTATAGAATCAGGCGACAAGAAATGGACGATGAGATACCACCCGAATTATGATTCAGCCAAAGAAGGAGAACTTTTTTTGATAGAGGGCTCAAATAATACTCTGGAGATTAGCTTGAAAAATGCAAGTGCAAATGATAAACTTCAGCTAAAGCCCGGCAAAAGAATATCAATATCATAATGGCGTTACACTATTATGAGTAAAATGAAGGAAAGTTGTGGTCTTTTTGGCATTTTTGGCGACCCGGAAGCGGTAGAAAAAACTTACTTCGGCTTACATAATCTTCAGCACCGGGGCCAGGAGTCGGCGGGAATCGCCACCAGCGATGGTGAATTTATCCAGTGCTATACGGGCATGGGCACGGTAAGCAGGGTCTTCCGCGGCGGCTCGGGCATTTTGGAAAAGCTGCGTAATCCAATAGCCATCGGCCACGTGCGGTATTCGACAACCGGCGCCAGTAGGGCTATGAACAGCCAGCCGATTCTGGTGGAATACTCCCGCGGGCAGGTAGCGGTGGCACATAACGGAAATCTTGTAAATGCAGGATTTCTGCGGGATGAATACGAGGCCTACGGCAGTATATTCAAATCGACAAGCGATACAGAAATAATTATCCACCTGCTTGCCAAACCTACCCATATCAGCAAGCCCGACCCCCTGGCGCATGTCCTGAACCATTTGCAGGGAGCATATTGTCTATTATTTTTATTTGCCGATGGCATTGAAGCTGCCCGCGACCCTTATGGATTTCGGCCTTTGTGCATCGGCCAGATAGAGAACGGCAGCTATGTAGTCGCCAGCGAGAGCTGTGCTTTTGACGGTATAGGAGCAAAATTCGTTCGTGAGGTTGAACCCGGCGAAATCGTTCGGCTCGATAACAACGGTCTATCCAGCAGATTTTTCGTTAAGCCGGGCACGGTTACGCCGGCCCACTGCATCTTCGAGCATATTTATTTCGCCAAACAAAACAGCACCATCTTTGGCGAGAACGTCCACGAGTTTAGAAAAAAGCTCGGCAGGAAATTAGCGATAGACCAGCCGGCCGATGCGGATGTAGTAATACCTGTGCCGGACTCAGGGACCTCGGCGGCAATCGGCTACGCAGAGCAGAGCAAAATACCATTCGATATGGGAATGGTCAGAAGTCATTATATAGGCAGGACATTCATCTCGCCGGAGCAGAAGTTAAGAGAGCTGGAGGTCAAACTCAAGCTGGCAATGGTAAAGGAAGTTGTAAGCGGAAAGCGAGTCGTGGTCGTAGATGATTCCATTGTTCGCGGCACTACTACCAAAGGCAAGATGAGAACCCTGCGACAGGCCGGCGCTAAAGAAATCCATATGCGTGTGAGCTGTCCGCCGCTTAGATTTCCCTGTTTTTACGGAATAGATTTTCCCACCAAAGAAGAGCTGCTGGCGAATAATCGCAACCTGGAGCAAATCAGAGACTTTCTTGAGGTCGATAGTATCGGCTATCAATCACTGGAGGGGCTGTTATCTTGTGCTGAGCTGCCTGCCGACCATTATTGCACTGCCTGCTGGACCGGCAAATATCCAATTACGCCGAATTACGCGGTCAGCAAGTTTGCTCTTGAGCGTTACCAGTTGCGGATGTTTGACGAACTCGATACTTGATACAGGAACAAATGGCTAAATACATTACATACGAGCAGGCCGGCGTCAGTATCGATACCAAAGAGAAGATGGTTGAAGATATTTTTTCGGCGATAGGCAGCACATACGGGCCAAGGGTCATGGAGGCCAAAAATGCCTTTGCGGGTTTTTTTCGGCTGGATTACGATGAACGGTTATTTAAGAAAAATTACAAAAGTCCGGTTCTGGTTGCCTGCACGGATGGCGTCGGCAGCAAAGTCCAGCTGGCAGGGAAAATAAAAAAGTATGACACTGTCGGCATCGACCTTGTAGCAATGAACGTCAACGATATGCTTACTGCCGGCGCTGAGCCGTTATTTTTTCTCGACTATCTTGCGGTTCACAAGGTTGAGCCCCAGGTTGTAGCCGAGCTATTAAAAGGGATTGCGGCCGGCTGCCGAGCGGCCGACTGTGCTCTAATCGGCGGAGAGACCGCTGAGATGCCGGATACCTACGCCAAAGGCGACTTCGATATGGCGGGCTTTGCAGTCGGCGTGGTGGAACGAAAGAAAATCATTACATCAAACAGCGTAAGAGTCGGTGACATCATCCTGGGCCTGGCCTCGAGCGGTTTGCACTCCAACGGCTACACGCTTGTTCGCAATATCTGTTTCAAGCAGAAAAATCTGAAGATGACCGATGCTTTAGATGAGCTTGATGGGGCCGTGTTGGGCGATGTGCTGCTTGAGCCGACGCGTATTTATGTTCGGCCGGTAGTGAAACTATTGGCTCAGTATAAGGTCAAAAAAGTCATGCACGGTATGGCGCATATAACCGGCGGAGGGCTGGTGGGAAATATACCGCGGGTGCTGCCGAAAGACTGCAATGCGGCGATTAAAAAAGAAGGCTGGCCGAAACATAAGATATTTACATTCCTTCAAGAAGCAGGGCCGATAGAAGAAGATGAGATGTTCAGGGTCTTTAATATGGGCATCGGCTATGTGCTGATAGTAGCCGAGGACTTCGCAGATTCCATTGCCAGGAAGTTGACACGATACGGCGAAAAGGTCTATAAAATCGGCAGAATTACAACCGGCACCAACAAAGTAGTTCTTAAATAACGTAGCCATGCACCATTATGGTGCAGGGTGAGCTTGAGTTTATACATAAAAAATGAAAATGAGCTGCAATAGTGCTTTGGCAACAGAAACCCTCAAACATTTCGGACAAGGAGGTGCAATATGAGCGGCATTTTTGGAGTGGTCTCAAAGGGGAATTGTGTCGAAACTCTTTTCTACGGCACCGATTATCATTCTCATCTGGGAACCGAATATGGCGGCATAGCGGTGCTTGGCGAAGGATTCAGCCGGCAAATACACAATTTGAGCCAGAGCCAGTTTAAGTCAAAATTCTATGATGATTATAAATATATGAACGGCAATAAGGGAATCGGAGTCATCAGTGACTTCGATGAACAGCCCATTTATCTGAATTCAAAGTTTGGGCCGTTTTGTATTGTAACAAGCGGATTTGTAGAAAACGCCGAAGACCTGACAGATGAACTGCTCCGCAAAGGCGTATCCTTCAGTGAGGTAAGCAAGAGAGTGGTCAATACGCCGGAGCTGATAGCGAAGCTCATAAACCAGGGAAATAGTCTGGTTGACGGCATAGAGAAGATGTTTGATGTTATAGAGGGATCGTGCTCACTTTTATTGCTGCACAAAGACG
>Ga0299912_10002010_pt1 | contig 16607 bp, 11 predicted proteins | sample RVTome_2_FD_207667 | JGI IMG/M metagenome (GOLD analysis project Ga0299912, IMG submission 207667) | Soil microbial communities from uranium-contaminated site in the Upper Colorado River Basin, Wyoming, United States - RVT95D214 (version 2) ... | reverse complement strand
TGCTTACCAGTGACAGCCTGGACAATAATAACACCGGTTAATGGGCAAGCCGAGTTGGTGATAAAAATCTTATGCCCATTGATAGTCCAGTAGTCCCCTTCAAGTGTTGCAGTGGTTCGAGAGCTCCCAGCGTCCGAGCCAGCATCAGGCTCCGTTAGACCAAACGCAGCTAGACACTCTCCCGAACAGAGCCTGGGAAGCCATTCTTGCTTTTGCTTCTCATCACCGAAATAATAAATAGGGCCGATTCCTAGAGAGTTTCCGGCAGCAATAGTAGCGGCCTGGGAAGCATCCACCCTGGCCAGCTCTTCAACCGCAATTGCATACGAAATGTAGCCCATATTGGATCCGCCATATTTCTCTGAAACAAAGCAACCCAGCAGCCCTAGGTCTGCCATTTTGCGCGTTAGCTCGGCAGAAAACTCCTCCTTTTCGTCTAACTCTCGGGCGATCGGGGCAATCTGCCTTTCCGCGAAAGCCCGAATCGCCTGGCGCGTTAGATTCTGCTCCTCGCTCAAATCAAAATCCATGGCTCATCTCCCCCAAGGATATTCTCTGCGCAGTACACACAAGAAGTGGTACCCAGTAACTCAATCCTTTTCTTGAAGTGTGTCCGAGCAATGTCGCTACAGAGTCCCGTTGCTCTCAATTTTTCGATTCCTCTCGCTTCTTATAAAAGTAGATTAAGATTTGAGCACCCCTTCTCTAATAAGCTTTTCATAGCAATCCAGGCATTGGGGATTGCACAGGGCATCCCTGTTCATGACAGGCCTGCCATGGATTATGTTTGTGACAGCGCTTTCGACCTTCTTCATGTTCGTGGTGTAAGGAATATCCGGTACCTCAATGATTCTCGCTGGGACGTGTCTTGGAGAAGCTTTCTCACGGAGATTTCTCCTGATTTTGTTTTCCAGATCTTCCTTCAGATGATATCCTTCAGCCAATTTGACAAAAAGGAGGACACGTTGGTCTCCTTTCCAGGTCTGCCCTATCGCTAAGCTATCAGCAATCTCCGGCAGCCCTTCCATTACGTTATATATTTCGGCTGTACCTATGCGAACGCCGGACGGTTTCAGTACTGAATCAGAACGACCATAAAAAGTAGCTCCCCCAGTATCACTATGAAATACGATGTAGTCCCCATGACGCCACACACCGGGGTAAACACCAAAATAAGCCTCCCTGTATTTCTTACCAGCCGGATCATTCCAGAAATAAAGCGGCATAGGTGGGGCAGCTGCTTCACAGACGAGTTCGCCCTGTCGGTCAAATACCGGACGACCTTTTTCATCATACGCTTTCACCTTCATCCCCAAACCCGGTCCCTGCAATTCACCAGCGTATACAGGTTGAATCGGACTTCCAGTAAAAAAGCAGCCATTGATGTCTGTGCCACCTGAACTGGAATTAAAATGCAGATCCTTCTTGATTTCCTGATACACATATTCAAAGCCTCCCGCCGAGAGAACCGAACCAGTTTGCCATATCTCTTTCAATGATGACAAATCGTAATCAGTAGCCGGCTTAATGTTTTCGTTCCTGAGATAGTTAATGTAACTGGCGCTGCAGCCAAACATAGTCACTTTCTCATCCTGAATCAGTTTCCACATAGCTCCCGGCCCAGGGTAAGTAGGATTACCATCATACAAAATAATGGTGTTACCTGTGGCCAAAGAAGTCAGCATCCAGTTCCACATCATCCAGCTACAAGTCGTGATAAAGAAGTGAACATCATCTCGCTTCAAATCGGTGTGGATTATTAACTCCTTCAGCTGATTAATCAGAATTCCGGCTGCTCCTTGAACCATGCACTTCGGCTTGCCAGTCGTCCCTGACGAAAACATGATAAACACAGGATGGTCTGCGGGCAATTGCTCAAATTGAATTTCGGGCGTCCCGCCTGATAGGAAATCGTCATAATACACAGAGTTAGGAATATGGCCAATATCGGGTTTTTCTTCCCTGTAGCGGGCCACTATGACTTTCTCAATACAGGGTATCCCCTTTACAATTTCAGCAGCGCTGGAAAGGGAATCAAAAGCTTTCCCTTTATAGAAATAACCATCAGCGGTAAACAAAAGTTTTGGTTCGATTTGACCAAAGCGATCAATGGCTGCTCCAAAACCGCTATCCGTGGCACACGAAGCCCAGACAGCACCAATACTCGTGCTGGCAAGCATCGCCACAGCTGTCTCCATCATATTAGGCATGTAGGCAGCTACTCGGTCTCCAGGCTTAAGTCCTATTCCTCGAAGAGATTCTGCCAGGCGTCCTACAGAGTTATACAGTTCAGCGTAACTCATTCTCGCCGACTTTTGAGTTTCTCCTTTGAATACGAGGGCTGTATTCTTATCCCTGTATCTCAATAGATTTTCGGCGAAATTTAGCCTCGCTCCAGTAAACCATTTTGCACCCGGCATCTTGGTTACATCGTCAACTACTATTTCGTAGCCTTTGGAAGCCTTCACCTCAACAAAATCCCACACAGAAGCCCAAAAATCCGGTATCTTGTCTACAGACCAGTCATAAAGCTCCTTATAGGAATGAAAGTTCTGTTTATATCGTTTATTAACAAACTCTTTAAAACTGGTTATATTCGCATTCTTCTTTCGTTCTTCCGTCGGCTCCCAGAGTAACTTGCCCATACCGTCTCTCTCTTGTTCCGTTAGTGTTTGTGCTAATTAGCTCGCTACCAATTACCTGCTTAAAACTGGGCATCCACATCATTGGCTAAAGGAATCCAGTATATATCAAGAATTGTGTTGGTGAAATTTTCGGTGCGGAAGCAAGCCTGCACTTTCATGCCTATCTCGGGCGTTCCGTATTGCAGATAGCCTTTAAATATAGTGCATACGCCAGGCAACTCAACATCAACCTGGAAATAGGGGGTAGTGAGCTCTATGCCAGCGCCAGCGTATTCCACACGCGCGTAGGTGTGCACCGTGCCAATTACCGGCTGGGGCAGTTCTTCCCAGGTCATGGGCTGGTTACAGTCGGGGCAGTCAGCCCGCGGTGGAAGCCACAGCCTGTGCTCTCCACATTCAGGATTGGCGCATCTGGTGGCTAGTAATCTACCCTCTGTCAGACCTTTGAAGAACGGGGAAAGTTTTCCATAAGTATGCCTGTGGGCCAAACTTCTCGGCCATTCTATAACTATGGCTGGTTCGGATTGAAGCACCCTTGCGGGTTTGCCAGTATACTTGGTTATCTTTCTCTTTGATGTCACAGGTTTCCTCCTTTAAAAAGCCTTCCTGAGAATGCCTACTGTTACATGTGACCCGACACCAGCGTGAGATACCCAGAGTGCTTGTTTAGCATTAGGTACTTGGAGACTCTTCCAGTCTTCGGGCTTCTTCTTGCCAAAAGACTTCCAAATCTTGGGGTCGCCATGGAACTTATCGTACTTGCCCTGTATTTGCCAGAGGCACTCGACTCCTTGAAAGATGCCGGTTGCTCCTACAGCATGCATGGTGCCTATCAATCCTCCCGACAGATTGGATGGACATTTACCACCAAAATAGGCATCTCCAGATTCAATGTAATCAGGTTCCTGCCCATAGGGACGGAGTCCGATGTCTCCATAAGTTTGAATGTCACTTATGGTAAATGCATCATGCAACTCCACCAGGTCAAGCTCTTCAAGAGGGTTAGTGATGCCAGCCATTCGGTAAGCAAAATAAGCGGCAAATCGTGCCGCAGCGAAGCTTTCAAATCCCGGCCACCGCTGCCCTTCCTTTTTGCGCAGGCCCTTATACATATCGGGAGTCTCGTGTGGCAGCAACGGGATCTCCATGTCTCTACGGTCTGCTACCCTCAAGGTATGGCTCCCGCCGGCTATGAAAAGCTCGCAAGGTTTATCGGTTAACTTATAGGCAGTTTTTTCATCGCAAAGTAGCATACAGGCGGCACCATCTGTCATGGCACAGCATTCCAAGAAACGTAACGGGTAGGTTGACATTGGGCTGTTAAGGACATCTTGAATTGTGTATTTGCCTGGTTGCTGGGAATATGGCGAGTAATAAGCGTAGAGGTGATTCTTGACTGCCACCTTGGCTCTGGTCTCCTCGGAGAGATTGTAAGCCCAGGCGAAACGGACAGCCATAGGAGCATAATAAGCAGCATAAATGCGGGAAAGCCTGGTCTCAAAGTCTTTACAGGCTGCGTTAGCAATGTAGTAGTTGCCTGTTCGCGTATCCACTTCAGACATGCGTTCCCAGCCTACGGCTAACGCCACATCAGCATATCCACTGGCTATCGCCATAGCAGCTGTCAGCACTGTGGAGCCACCGGTAGCCCCACCGGTCTTGATACCTATATCATACATGGGGTCAAGACCGAGGTAGTCAGTGACCTTGGCTTCGCACAGGAGTTGGTCCTGAAAGTGGTCGGCAAATGCACCACAGGCAAGAAAGTTGACCAATCCCTTGATTTCTACCGGAGAGAGCTTTAAATCATTACCCTCTAACATCTGCCGGAATGCCACCATCACCTGCTCTTCGAGCTTCATTTCCGGGCAGAACTTCTTATAATTTGTCAGACCCCCAGCAACGGCAAATACCTTTCTGTTCCATCTGGGAATGCGCCAATTGCCTTCCTTCAAAATAATCACTTGGATGACTCCTTTCTCTGTCTGCTAGCGACACCAGCGTTCTTGTCTAACGTAACCGTCCTCAACATAGCATCGGCCTGTTCCTTTACATATGTTTTGAAAGTCCAGTATTTTCTCAGATGCCAACGCCTGAGGGCCCAAGCATGCCCAAGAACGACTATGTCATGGGCAATCAGCTTGGGATTATCAATATTAAACTCACCCTCTTCAATGCCTCTTGTCAGCAACTTTTCAAATACAGTTAATATACGCGCTTCGGAGTCGAAAATGTTTTGCCGGGCATTGCCTGGCAGGTTTTTCGTTTCCTGATATGCAAATAGAGTAATATTTTGATTGTCGTCATGCCATTCATAAAACTTTCTCATAAGCCCAACAAGAGCTATTGTTGGGCTCGCCGTTGCCAACTCATTGGCACAATCTTCCATGGAACCCGCCTGTTGTGACGTAGCACTATTGATAATCGAATAGAGTATCTCCTCTTTCGAACCAAAATAGTGATACAGCGCACCGGCACTCATCTCGCAAGCTTTAGCCAACTCACGCATATTGGTTCGGTCATACCCTTTCTTAGTAAATACTTTTGTAGAGCAGCGAACTATATGATTTCTGCGCTCTTTGACTAAAGCCTTGTCACTACTAAAAGTGCGTATTGTGAACTCTTTAGACAATTTCTACCCGGCTAATTGAACGAACATTCGGTCTACAACTATTGCTCAACTATATCATCAGATAGACCTCTTGTCAACAACGTGTCCTAGCTGACAACATGGGCAACATTGAGCAGCATATTTGAGCAAGTCCCCCTTCAATATACTCTATGGGGACAAGATAGCCCGGGGATTGGTGTGGATGGTTGAAATCATGCTCAATAGACCAAAAGGTTTAGCTTACGCATTTCATCTTAGTATGCATCTAAGTAACATTTCAAGCTTTTGTTGGATGTCGAACAGGTTGGACTATTCCTCACCCTCAATTAATTTTAATTCCGCGCTACAACTCTCCTGCCTTGGCCATGGTGTCCATCCGCAAGAAGACTTCGGCAACATTCAGCTTAGAGGTGGTGGGGTCTTCGCCTCGGAACTCGCGCCATAGGCGCTCCACGTTGAGCAGAATGCGCTCGTGATTAGGCCATTGCTTGAATTGCCCCAATGCGATGTCTTTGGCAGCTTCATCAACGGTCATGCCTTTGTCGAACCGTTTCTTGGCCTCGCGTTGGACAAAGACAAGATAATCGCGACACAGATTCAGCCCTTCCACTCCGCACACCGGCCCATGGCCGGGGACATAGACTCGGGCGTCCAGATTCTCCATGGCATCCAGATTCCTGAGCCAGCCAGCAAAGGACCCTTCCATGCCCAGCGGGGTGGAATACAAAAAAATGAAGTCGCCGGCAAAGATGACACCCTCCTCGGGTAAATGCACAATTATGTCGCCTGCAGTATGGCCAGGCCCAAAGTGCAGTAGCCGGACTTCCCGCCCATCCATATGCAGTGTAAGCTGCTTGTCAAAGGTGATATGAGCCGGCGTGGCCGCGATTCCCCGAAAATCGAATTCAGGGAAGATGGTATTCAGCAGGCCAGGGTCCATTATGCCTGTCTCTATTACCTCATGGCGGCAGTAGTCATGCGAGATTATGCTAGCCCCCGCAAACACATGGTTTCCCCAGGTATGGTCTCCATGGTGATGGGTGTTGATTAAATAGCGAATTGGCTTATCGGTGATCTTCCTAATCTCGTCCCTGAATCTCTGGGTCAGGCCAACCGTAGCCAGCGAATCCACGACCACCACATAATCATTGCCCACAATAAATCCGGCATTGCTCCAGTACCAGGTAGCTTTGGCCTGGATATAGGCATAGATATTGGGAGCCAACTGCTTGACCCCCGGTTCCCAAGTCGAAACTGTGTATTCTTTGTTCATAGTAGTGTCTCCTCCTTTCTAACCCTGCTTAATTCCAATCATCCAGGATGCTTGACTGCGTGCAAAATCCCGATAAAATCGGGAACAGAAATATCAACGGGTGAACATACGCTTCGGCGGCTTCTCTCCAACGCGGTTCCTGAGGATGCCGATACCTTCCACTTCCAGCTCGATGACATCGCCGGGCTGAATCCAGCGGCTAAGTTCCATACCACAACCACCCTCCACCGTTCCCGAGCCTAAGAAATCACCGGGATATAGCGTCTCCTCCATGGAAGCAAACTCAATAATCTGAGGCCAGGTCCAATAAGCCGTGGCGCTGTTATTATTCGACCACACCTCACCGTTGACACGGGCCATCATCCGCAGGTTCTTAGGGTTCACTTCATCAGGAGTCACCAGACAAGGCCCCATGACACTACAGGTGTCCTTGCCCTTAGCCGGACCAAGACCGCCTGCCAGCATCTCCTGCAACTGGATATCACGGGCACTGATGTCGTTGAAGATAGTATAGCCAGCAATGTACTCCTCTGCGCGTTCTCTCGGGATGTTTTTGCCTTCTTTGCCAATATAAATGCCGTATTCCAACTCGTAGTCCAGCAAATCGGTGAAGGCAGGCCAGGGAATGACCTCGTCGGGGCCAATGACAGTGTCGGGATTCCCCTTATAGCATACCGGTATCTCGTACCAGCCTTTGTCAAGTTGCCTTTTTCCCGAAAAGCTGGCGTGGCCCTCGAAGGCGAGATAATCCCGAAGGGAATTCGGCCGCGGCACTGGCGCCTTCAGCTTGACCTCATTCATCTCGTAGACTATCTTTTCACCCCGGGGACCAAGCAGGTTGCCTTTGACCTGGTATTTCGCCACATAGTCAATGGTCATCTCAGCCTTGCCTTTTCCTTCTTTCCCTCTCCGGAATAAGGCAATCATGTCTGGTGGAAGCATCGCTGCTGCTAGTTCGTAGGCCTGAATATTGCCATGCTTATCAGCGAGGTAGCGCGTATAGCCCATATTGAGATCGATAATCTTGTTCTGGTGTATGGCTCCGATGTGCTGTATCTGGCCAACTGGTGTGGGAACCCCGAAAGTCACTAGCTTCATTCCCCCCTCCTTTCTCCTGTAGCCCCTGCATACTATCGGCTTCTCGTGTGGTATGTCAAGAAATCACCATGTTTTACAAGCCAGGCAAACGTGCAATTTCACCCTCAGGTATGCTATGGACCCCTGCCCGGCTGACTAGACGCCCAGGCAGCCGGTGTATCTTAAGCATTTATAAAGCCAGCCCGGTCCGGTATCCCTCACTGGTAGCTTCCAGTATTCTTCGCGGTTCGGAAGAATCGCCTATGCAGTATATTTCAGGGACTTTACCTTCAAGGGCTTTGTATAAGCGCTCATTCGCCTTGTAGCCGACTGCTATAATGACTGTGTCGGCTGGAATGGTTTCCTCCCTACCCTCAGCAGTAGTTACTCGAACGCTGTCTTCTCTTATCTCTTCACAGGTCGCGCTGGTCAGCAGGGTTACCTTTTTGCTCCTCAGCCCATCCATGAGCCGGCGTCTTGTCATGGGGGACATGTCACTAGCCATCCGCCCCAATATTTCTATGATGGTCACCTTCTTTCTTTGTTCCGCCAGATAGTGCCCCGTCTCACAGCCGACCATCCCCCCACCAATGATGACCACATTCTGCCCTGCCTTTGCTTTGCCCGAGAGCACATCCGGAGCAGTAACCACATTTGATTTATCAATGCCAGGTATATCAGGCATGGCTGGAGTGCCTCCTGTGGCTATCACAACGGCATCTGGATTCCCTGCAATAACGACTTCAGCAGTGGCATCTGTATTAAGCTTAACTGCCACTCCAGCTTTATCCACCTGATTGACCAGATACTTTATCCAGGTGAAGATATCACCCTTAAATGGAGGTAGAGCGGCTATATTCAGTTGTCCACCAAGCTTCGCCTCCTTTTCAAACAGAGTAACCTTGTGACCTCTCTGTGCTGCCACAATGGCAGCCTGCATTCCCGCCGGACCACCACCAACTACAACCACTTTCTTTGCTCTTTTCACGGGCTTAATTTGGGATGCCCTCTCCTTGCCCATCGTGGGGTTGACGACGCAAATTACACCCGCGCCACGCACATCGAAGGCCAGCCATTCAATACACACCATACAGCCTATGCATGGGATAACTTCATCAAACCTTCCCTCAGCCACCTTATTAGGCAGGTCCGGGTCGGCTAAAAGACGCCTGCCTATGGCTATAAGGTCAGCTTTGCCTTCCTCGAGAATCCTCTCGCCAAGCTCAAGGTCCAGTCTGCCCACTGCAATTACCGGCACGTTGGTCAGCTTCTTGACCTCTTCAGCCAGAGGTACCAGAAAGCCCGGTGTATCCGAAATTGGAGCGGTGGTTATATAAGACCCAGCGCCATAACCCGATACGTGAATTGCTTGAGCACCCGCCTCCACCAACAGCGGTACCACCTGTTTGGTCTCCTCAATGGTAACCCCGTTCTCCACTCCCCACTCCTGGGCATTGAGCCTGACCCAGATAGGAAAATCTGGGCCTACCTCCCTTTTGATAGCCTGAAGTATCTCCACCAAAAATCTTGCCTTATTCTTAACCGAGCCACCGTATTTATCTTTGCGCTGGTTGGTAGCCGAGGAGAGAAAGGCAGCGACAATGTACTGGTGAGCACCGTGAATCTCTACTCCATCAAAGCCAGCCTCCCTGGCCCGTTTGGCAGCCGAAGCAAACCACTCTACCCTTTCAGCAATTTCTTCCACAGTTAGTTCGTGAGGAGGTTCTCCCAAGACACCCATAACTCTGGCAGGTACTATTATCGGGGACGGACTCACCTGTACTGCCTTTCCATCCCAGTTTTCCATGGTGGCATGCATTATCTGGATAGCTATCTTGGCATTATATTTATGAGCGACATTTGTTAGTTTTTGCCATCCGGGAATTAACTTATCGTCTCCGAGAGATGCCTGGTAAGACGGAGATGCCTGGGGAGACGTAGTGCATCGCAGGCTGGGAGCGCTTCCTTCAACAATAATCAATCCTACCCCACCTCTAGCCCTTACCTCATAGTAATCGAGCATTCGCTGACTAACAGCGCCTTTTTTTTCGGCATAATTAGTTCCCATCGGTGGCATGACTATGCGATTCTTCAGTTTCATCTTGCCTATGCTCGTTGGCTCAAAAATTTTCTTGAATCGAGTTGCAATCATCGCTGGCTCCTCCTCTGTTTAAAAACCGTATTCCATTTTTTCTTTCTAAGTTTACCACAAAACCAGAATCCACCATCCATATCTTAGGTCTCAATCTAATTTTGTACAATATTATCATACCCGCCTCCAAGCCCAGTGGGGGGATTTAGGCAAAAGTGCAGGTAGATAGCGGTGCTCCCTGTGGTGTTGAAGAAATTTTCGATAGTTAGAAATTCCGCGTTTGGGGCCCTTAGCGCAAGTGTTATAATCTAGCTAATGCCACAGAAGTTTGCCCATCTTCACGTCCACACTGAATATAGCTTGCTCGATGGCATGTGCCGCATCCCTCAACTTATTGCCCGGACTAAAGAGTTGGACATGGACAGTCTTGCTATCACTGACCACGGCGCCATGTATGGAGTCATCGACTTTTATGTGGCGGCTAAGGAAGCAGGTATAAAACCAATCATTGGCTGCGAAGTTTATGTCGCCGAGACCGATTGCCATAGCCGGGAGACAGCCCACAAAACCCACTACCATCTTACTTTACTGGCCAAGAATGAAAAGGGCTACCGCAATTTGCTCCAACTGGTTACTAAAAGTCACCTTGAGGGATTTTACTATAAGCCCAGAGTCGATAAAGAGCTTTTAAAGCTTCATCATGACGGCCTTATTGCCCTTTCGGGGTGTGCTCACGGGGAACTGGCTCGACTTATCATCGAAGGGCGAAACGACGAGCTTGCCAGGGCCGCTTCGTGGTACAAGGAAGTCTTCGGCGATTACTATCTGGAGATTCAGAGGCATCCTATCCCTGAACTGGAGCAAATCAACCAGGAGCTTGTTGCGCTATCCACTAAACTCAATATACCGCCGGTAGCCACCTTTGATGTGCATTACGTTGATAAACAAGACGCCCCGTCCCAGGAACTTCTTTTGTGTATACAGACCAATACCTCTGTGTATGATGAAAAAAGGCTGAAGATGGCTGGCGACTTCTTCTACCTGAAAAGCCCTGAAGAGGCGGGACAATTGTTTGCTGACTTACCTCAGGCTTTGGAGAATACTCAAGTTATTGCTGACATGTGTCAACTGGAGCTGGATTTTACCAAGCTACATCTGCCGCATGTGGAATTGCCTCAGGGCCGGAAAGCCGACGATTTCCTGGCTGAGCTCTGCTGGCAGGGCCTGGGGAAACGTTACCCGGAGCCCGGCTCAGAGGTCAAGGAACGGCTTAGCCACGAGCTTGATGTCATCCAGAAGACAAAGTTTGCCCATTACTTCCTCGTTGTTTGGGATATAATCTCCTTTGCCAGAGAACGGGGCATCTATTTTGGTGTTCGGGGAAGTGCTGCTGCCAGCCTGGCTCTTTACTGTCTGGGCGTCACTGACGTCGACCCGCTGGCATATGGGCTTGTTTTCGAACGATTCCTGAATGTCGAGCGCCGCGAACTCCCGGATATTGACCTTGATTTTCAAGATGACCGCCGTGATGAGGTCCTGGCCTACGTTAACCAGAAATATGGCTCCGACCACGTAGCTCAAATTATTACCTTTGGCACCATGGGAGCCAGAGCCGCGATAAGAGACACGGGGCGGGCTTTAGGCATGCCTTATGCTCAGGTCGACCGGGTCGCTCGACTCATTCCTCTGGAGCTGACCATAACTCTGGATAGAGCGCTGGAACAAAGCCGGGATCTTTATGACATTTATCACCAGGATGCAGCAATACGTAACCTGATTGATTCGGCTAAGAAATTGGAGGGAATGGTCAGGCACTTCAGCACCCATGCCGCCGGTGTGGTTATAGCACATGAGCCCTTAATCGAATATGTGCCACTACAACTGCTGGGAAAGAGTGAGCAGCGCACTGTCATGACCCAGTTCCACATGGAGAACATCGCCCGCCTGGGACTGTTGAAAATGGATTTCCTGGGACTATCCAATTTGACCATTCTGGCTAAAGTTAAAGAAATTATTGCCCAAAATCGTGGAGTCTCCCTGGATTTGCAGCACATACCTTTCGACGATGCCAGGACCTTTGAGCTGCTTGCCTCGGGGGAAACCACAGGCATCTTCCAACTGGAAAGCGCTGGGATGCGCCGCTATATCAAGGAACTCAAGCCCACTAACTTTAGCGATATCGCAGCTATGGTGGCGCTCTATCGCCCGGGCCCCATGGAACAAATTCCCACTTTTATCAGGGCCAAGCAGGGTGTTGCCCCTATTCATTATCCCCATCCCATTCTAAAAGAGATTCTAGAAGAAACCTACGGAGTTATCGTTTATCAGGAGCAGGTAATGTTTATCGCCCAAGCTCTAGCCGGCTATAGCCTGGGCCAGGCTGATATTTTTCGTAAAGCTATGGGCAAGAAGATACCTGCGGTGATGAAGAAAGAGGAGCGCAATTTCATTGCCGGAGCGAAAAAAAATAACATATCACCGGAATTAGCTAAGGAAGTATTTTCCCTGATCGAGCCTTTCGCCGGTTACGCTTTCAACAAGGCCCACAGCGTTAGCTATGGCCTCATTGCTTACTGCACTGCCTATCTTAAGGCAAACTATTCCATTGAGTACATGGTTGCCTTTCTCAATACTTATTCGGATAATATGGAAAAAGTCCGTTCGGCGATTGCTGAATGTCGGAGGCTGGGCATCAAAGTGCTCTCACCAGACATTAATAGGAGCCATGCCAGCTTCGCCATTGAGAAGGATGATGAAAATAATCCTGCCATCCGCTTTGGATTGGCTTCTATTAAAAATGTCGGCTTTTCCCCAATTGAGCATATCCTGTCTGGCCGGGACTCAGGGGGCGATTTTAAGTCCATAGAAGACTTCTGCTATCGCACCGACCTTCGCAACATCAATAAGAAGGTATTAGAAAGCTTGATCAAAGTCGGTGTCTTTGACTCCCTGGGCAGCCGTAAGACGCTACTCGAGTCCCTGAATAAGATTATCTCTCTGTCTCAAACAAAACAAAGAGCAAGGGAATCGGGACAAGTTAGCATGTTTGATTTATGGGGTCAAAGCTCCCCTACTCCCCGTGTTGGCTACAAGCAAACAGAGGAAGAGGTACCCATTGAGCAAAAGCGCATTTGGGAAAGAGAGCTGCTAGGAGTTTCTTTCTCCCAACCTCTGGACTTCCTCGCCAGGGAACCATCCTCACCAGGTACTGTTTCCTGCGGCGAAATCAATATGGACATGGTTGATGAAACGGTGACCGTTAGGGGAATGGTGGTCTCGGTACGCCAGGCCCACACCAAGGATAATCGTCCCTTTGTTGTCGCTTCACTTGAAGACCTGGATGCCAGCATCGAGGTCATCGCCTGGCCCAGGCTCTACGAGAGTACCCAGGGGATATGGCAGGAAGGCAACATTCTCAGCATCAAGGGTGTAGTGAAGATCAGGGATGGGGAAGTGCAATTAAACTGTCAAGAGGCGATGCTCCTCCCTGTTAGGCAAGAGGTTCTAAAGGAACCCCAGCGTCGCCATGTCATGATAGATGTCAACCAGTCGGACGACGCCGAAAAAGACATCGAATGCCTCCATAAAATTATGGATATCCTCAAGAGCTATCCCGGGCAGGATAGAGTTTCTCTGGCTGTTGTCAGCGATGGTGAAGTGACTAACCTGGAGATGCCCAATATAACAATAAATTACTGCCCCGAATTAGCTAGAGAACTGAGCGAGATAGTAGGAGAAAGCAACTTCAGGCTTGCGTGAAAACGGGGCCAACTCTATTTTTCTCCACGTGCCCCCCGGGATTGCTTCGGCTGACTTCGTCAGCCTCGCAACGACAAGCGGGGTGTCATTGCGAGCGCTTCCCGCTTCGTCATTGCGAGGAGCCCTCTCTCCCTGTCATTGCAAGGCTCTCCCCCTCATGTCATTGCGAGGAGCGTAGCGACGAAGCAATCTAGAAAAGGAATTGCCTGGGCTGCAAGGTCGCTGGGAATAGACGCTGTTCTCATTTCTTGCTATATTTGAATTTATGTTTAACTTAATTCCTTCGGGCAGTGTTAGCTCAGCTTCAGGATTCCTGGCTGGGGCGGTGCGTGCTGGAATAAAGATCAAAGACGAGCTTGATTTGGCTATTCTTTGCTCCGAAGTGCCCTGCAAGGCTGCTGGCGTTTTTACTACCAACCAGATTAAATCAGCTCCAGTTATTTTATCCCAGAGGCATATAGCAAGAAGGCGAGCGGGGGCTATAGTGGTAAATTCCGGTTGTGCCAATGCTTGCACGGGTGGGCCAGGACTGGCTGATGCCCTGGGAATGGCCAGTCTGGCAGCAGCCAAGCTAGGCATATCTCCTGACGAAGTCCTTGTCGCCAGTACCGGTGTCATTGGCGTACCCTTGCCCATGGATAAAATCAAGGCTGGAATTCCCAAGATAAAGCCGACCAGAAGAGGAGGTCACGATTTTTGCAGGGCAATAATGACCACGGATACCAGCCCCAAAGAAATGGCCGTCCAGGTAGATTTAAAAGGAACTAAGTTCACCATTGGCGGGGTGGCTAAAGGGGCCGGTATGATTCATCCCAACATGGCTACTATGCTTTGTTTTGTCGCCACCGATGCTGTGGTGAGTACTGATTTCCTGCATGCAGCATTACACACGGCGGTGGACGGCTCTTTCAACATGGTAAGCATTGATGGCGATACCAGCCCCAGCGATTGTGCATTCCTGTTGGCCAACGGCTTAGCTGGTAACGAACCTATTGACTTTGATAATGGCGACGCCTTTCAAGAAGCCTTAAATGCAGTTTGCGCTCATCTGGCTAAGTCCATAGCTCGGGACGGCGAGGGAGCCACAAAGCTTATCGAAGTTATAATAGAAGGAGCGGAAGACCAGGTTTGGGCTCGCCAGGCGGCCCGAACTATCGCTAGTTCACCGCTGGTGAAAGCAGCCATCCATGGCAACGACCCCAACTGGGGGCGTATCGTGGCTGCCCTGGGGCGAAGCGGAGCCAGGGTGAGAGAAGAGAGATTGGATGTCTATTTGAACGATGTTTGTGTTATGAAGCAGGGTTCCCCCTCCCCCTTCAACAAAGCGGAAATGATATCGGCTTTGAGCAACAGTGATAATGTGCTCATAAGGCTCTGCCTGAATTTAGGAGACGGCCAAGCCACTGCCTGGGGCTGTGACCTCTCCGAGGAATATGTTACGATAAATAGCGCGTATACCACGTAATGCAAAAGGAAATCATAGTAGTCAAGATTGGCGGCAGCACCCTGGGCAACCATGACACCACTCTAGAAGACCTGGTAGAGCTTCAGAAAAAAGGTAAGTCCCTGGTAGTGGTTCATGGCGGCGCCAAGGTGACTTCCGAGTGGCTTGCCCGACTGGGCATTCCCACCAGCTTTGTAAACGGCTTGAGAATCACTGACGCCGAGACCCTGAAGGTGGTGGCTGCGGCACTGGGCGGTCTGGTCAACAAGGAACTGGTAGTGGCTATACAAGCTCTGGGGGGAAAGGCAGTAGGCTTGAGTGGCTGCGACGGCAACTTGCTCTGGGCAAGCGTCAAGAGCCCCGAGCTGGGTTATGTTGGCGAAATTATCGCCGTTGACCCCACTCCGTTGAAGCTTTTGCTAAAGGCCGGCTATATGCCCGTGGTCGCACCAGTAAGTTTCGGCTCGGTTGAAGGCAAGGTTATGCTGCTCAATATTAACGGGGATACCGCGGCCGGGGAAATTGCCGCGGCATTGGCCGCAAAAAAACTCATATTCCTGACCGACGTTGATGGTATTCACGATGGCTCGGGGAAGACGCTCCCCAGGCTCAACTTGTCTGAGGCCAGGGATATGCTCGCCTCCGGAGTAGCTTCCGGAGGCATGATTCCTAAAATAGAAGCCAGCCTTAGAGCCCTGACTACCACACAGGTCGTGCGCATCATAGATGGTAGAATTTCCCACGCCTTACATGATGACATTGCCAGACAGGCTCGGCAAACTAAATCAAGAGGTACAACAATTGTCCCAGAATAATTGGCAAGAGTTAGAGCAGAAACTATTTCTGAGAACGATCACCAGGGTCCCCGTGACCTTGGTTCGCGGTAAAGGGGCTTTGGCCTGGGATGACCAGGGCAAAGAATACCTCGACTTTGTCGGCGGCTGGGCAGTAAACAGCCTGGGGCATTGCCCCCCAGTGGTCGTCAAAGCCCTGGAAAAGCAAGCTAAAACCTTGATCCAGGCGTCCAACCAGTTTTATACCATCCCTCAGATAGAACTGGCACAGCTTCTAATTGGGCATAGCTGCCTTGATAGAGTTTTCTTTTGCAACAGCGGCGCTGAAGCTAACGAAGGGGCCGTGAAACTGGCTCGTAGGTATGGCAAGCTTCGCCTCCACGGTGCCTATGAGGTCCTTACTACCTATAGTTCTTTTCATGGGCGGACTCTGGCTATGACTGCCGCCACAGGACAAAGTAAATTTCAGGAGCCCTACATACCTCTGCCTGATGGCTTTATCAACGTGGAATATAACAATGTCGAGGCGGTCAAGCGGGCAACCAGTGAGCAGACCTGTGCTGTAATACTGGAACCAATCCAGGGAGAAGGCGGGGTGAACATACCTGGCGATGACTATCTCAAAAAAGTGCAAAGCTGGTGTCGGGAAAAGGGAATCCTTTTCATTCTGGATGAAGTCCAGACGGGCATCGGTCGGACCGGGACCCTCTTCGCCTATGAGCAGTATGGGGTCGAGCCCGACATAATGACTCTGGCCAAGGGATTGGGCAGCGGCGTGCCTATTGGCGCTTTCTTAGCCAAGGAAGAGGCCTCCGTCTTTTCTCCCGGCGAGCACGGCTCCACCTTTGGTGGCAACCCGCTGGTCTGTGCCGCGGCTTATGCCACCTTGAAATACATCATTGACCACAACAT